>ERZ840096.1181-NODE-1181-length-29538-cov-4.154157_pt1 | contig 29538 bp, 31 predicted proteins | sample MGYA00519878_ERZ840096 | MGnify/ENA primary metagenome ERZ840096 (study PRJEB31850, sample SAMEA3708865) | human gut metagenome | biome: human gut; feature: human-associated habitat; material: faeces | place: China | collected 2014 ...
TTCTAGCATTACCGGCAGGGATTGGATAATTAAAGTTTTTAATTAAGAATTAGTATCAGTCCGCATTTTCGGGCTTTGGTTTGAATTTTCTCTTTCTCCTTTGCTGTCACCCGGACTGCAATACGAATATCTTTCCCCATAGCATCACGCTCCTTCCTTCGGGGGATTGGGGGCTGCGCCCCCAAAGAGTCAGCCGATTTCGGCTGTGATTGGGACTTTTGTGGCACACAAAGTCCCTGCTTGTTATACCGTGAGACGCACCCCGCAGGGCATAAAGAAAAGCGGCTGACGGATACCGAGATTTCAGCGAATTTCTACGCTGCACGATACTGAAAGTCGCTTTCTTGCCCCTTGGCGTATTGCGCCAAAGTGGCTCTGATTCGGCTGCAAATACTGTAATTTGAGCCACATGTCGGCGTTTTGGCTCAGCCGAACATTTCAAGGTCATCCAGCACGCTCTTTTCATTTTCGGCTTGCTGCTCCTCGGTCAGCTCCGGCTGTACCTGCTCAAAAACAGGAGGTGCCGCAGCAAACGACACCTCCTGCAATTCCTCCCGTATGACCTGCCGAATGTCCTCCAGCAAACCCCCGCTTGCAGATGACTGCCGCTGCATTTCGTTTAAGACCGCCGTTACCATAAAAGCGTTGCGGGATTTATCCAGCGACTGTAAATACTGTGCGGCGTTTGCCTCCATCGGCTTGTCCAAATCAAACCGCACATTGATCCGATATTTGCTCATCCCTTCGCCTCAGCCTTCATCTGCGCCTCGGCCAGATACTCATATCCCTTTGCTGCGGCGCAGATGTCCTCAACGAATTTCACCCGGTCGGTGCTGAACTTATAAAAGTTCTTCACAAGGCACCCACCTCCGCCTGTCACATACAAGGTCATCGTATTCTCATCGTAGCCGTGCTCGCGCAGCCTGCGGAATATATCCCGTACATACTCGGCGGCGACGCTCTTGATGATTTTCAGATCAGCAGGCGCAATATTTGCCGTGCCGGTGATCAGCACCTCGTCGATGATGGCGTCGTTGATTTCCCGCTGCGTTTTCTGCATAAACGCCTCACGGACAGCAAGAGTACACTGGTAAGTCCCGAATTTTTCGGTGAACATTTTGCCCTGCTGCGGCTTGCCGTTGATCATATACAGGGTGTTCATCGTGCCGTTGCCGATGTCGGCAATCAGGTTGACGCCTTTAAGAGCCGTTGCGAAACTTGCAATGGCGGCGTAGCCCTGCGGATAGATACGCACATCGTCGATATAGAGGTGGTAAGCGGTCTTTTTGTAGACAAATTCCACCTCGGCGTTCTTCATCAGATATGCTCTAAAATCTGCCTTTTGCCCGCTTGTCCAGGTCAGCGGCAGACCGGCAGCAACCACAATGTGCGCCTCGGTGAGATTTTCGGCTTTCAGCTCCTTGGCGATGGCCGCAAGGGTCAGCACATAGTAATCCTCATCCTTGATCTTGTCCGGCGCAAACTCCTTGTGTCCCTCGCCGATGAGGTAATACCTGCCGCCGTAGACCAGCATATCTGCCGTGAACAGTGGCTCGTGGTCATAGGCGGTGATACCGGTGGGAAAGCAGCAATTGGCCGTTTTCATATTCCCGTACCCGTGGTCGATGCCGATGATTTTTGCGTTGTGGATTGTTTTCATTTCCGTATCCTCCTCATTTATTCTGATCTCTGATTTGTGCGTATAACTCACTATCGGACGGCGACACCGCCCGGCGGAAATAGTTGCAGTAGATGCCGCTCCGGCTGATGATCTGTACACAGCGATGCGGCTCTCCGTCATCCAGCAGGATGCAGTTGCCGTGGTCATAGCAGCAACATCGCCGGCGCACCAGTTTGTTGACCCGCCCTCGCTGGGACGGGTATATTCTCCATTTCATAATCTCCACCTCCGTTTGGGCATAAAAATAACACCTACCGATTTTTAGTAGGTGTTATCCGATGATTTTGCCGCTCTCAAAGCCGTAGTCCACGCCGGTATAGGTTTCATAGGCCTGTCCGATCTTGCGGATGCGCTTGAGCACGCCGCTGTGATTTTTGTAGCCCAGCTTTTCGGCAATCTCCTCCAGCGTGTCGCCGCTCATACGCAGTTCAAGGATCTGCATATCCTTTTCGCTGAGCGTGGCCTTGAACTGGTCCATCAGTGCCTGCGCTACCACTGTTTCCTCCACATTCTGCGACGGGTCCGGCTCCTCGTATTCCTGTCCGCCGTGGGCGTCGGCATAGGCCTCCTGAAATTCCTCCAGTGAGATCATTGGATGCTTGGTGCGGGTGTGGTACCATTTTCGGATGAAGTCCGTTTTCTGATTGCTTTTCCGGAAGTCGAAGTCCTCGAAACAGGGGTACTCTCGTGCCACTTGGATGATCTCGTCCATCCGGTGCTTTTTCATCACATTGGGCACGATGTAGCGCAGATAGATGTCGATCTGCCATTCCGGCACATACCCCAATTTCGAGTGGCAACCTTTGAATAATTCGCCGGCGGAGGCCAGGATGCCTTCGTCCGTCAACTCTTGAATCCAGTAGTCCGGGCAGTGGGCGAACCGCCACGCTGGGTCGTAGCCGGAGTAGATTTCCATATACTCGCCGAAGCCCATATACGGCCAGACCATAAAGGCGGTAGCGTCTATGATGAGAAGCCGGAACAGGTCGCTCTCCACGAACTCGCAGGCGGCACGGTTGTGAAATAGCTCCTGCGGATTCCTCGGGATGGCGTTCAGCTCCGCCCCACAGCGGGACAGGATGCTTTTCGGGATGAAGTAGTAGAACGGGATGTACTCTGCGTTACGGAACGGCGTAGGCGGGCCGTCCTTTCTGGTCAGCATAATTGGCATTTTTATCGTCTCCTTTCCAGAGGGCCAGCGCCCTCTATTTTTTAACGGCACGAGCAAGCGTCGATTGTTCCTGCTTTTCAAAAATAATTTTAGCATAGTTGCTGTCCGATAAATATCCCTCATTAGAGAAATGCTTCAAAAATATTTTTTAAAGAACGGGATGCACACTTCACTGCCATATAAATGTGTTGTAAAACAAAATTCAAGAATATCCGTGTATTCTCTCTGCTATCCGTTGAAATTCGACATATTATGCGGTATAATGTATTTGTAAAATTGTGTGGTAATTGCAAATTATGGGGGTTCCACTATGTCGGTAAGCTACAAACGGTTATGGCATCTTCTCATTGATAAAGATATGAAGAAAAAGGACCTGATGGAAAAAGCGAATATCAGTGATTATACCATCCGGAAGCTCAACCGTGGCGACAATGTAACAACGGACGTTCTGGTTCGGATCTGTCATGCGCTGGACTGCCATATCGAAGATATTATGGAGGTCCTGCCGGAGGACAAGAGAGAGTGATTCAAAATATGCTGAGGTACAGCGGAAACGAGGATGGGTATGGGAGATTATACGCAATTTCTGTCCCAAAAGGGCAATAGCATTTCTCCAGAGGATGAGAACTACATACAGGAGCTGCTTGAGATAGCTAGTTCCTTCCGGACATTTGACGCCGCACTGGATGAGTTTATTGTGCAGAAGGGCTATACCGGCAACCTTGCAGACACGGATGCCAAAGTCAGGTTTATCAAGTGTAAATTTGATGAGGCGGGCATCCCGATAGAAGCACGCGTTCTGAAAGGCTGGTTTCAAAAGCACACACAGGCCGAGAAACGGGATTACGCGATTCAATTTTGTTTTGCATTTCACCTGACACTGGATGAAACACGGGATTTCTTCCGCCGTGTGTATTTGCAGCGGAATCTCGACTGCCACACGATTCGAGAGGCAATTTACTATTATTGCATTTGCCATCAATTGCCCTATTCCGAGGCACAGACACTGATTGAAAAAGCCCCGAAGGAGAGCGGAAAAGGGCCGGTTGATCTTCATTCCGATGTTCTCTTTACCGGCACGATTGTCAAGGAATTGGACCGGTTTCAAAGTCCGGAAGAACTGCTTGCGTTTTTAACGGCGAACAGCAGCCAGTTTGGCTATAACAACGCAACAGCGAAGAAGTATATCTGTGAACTTTGGAGAAGAATTGCCGGTGGAAATGGACTGGCTGTTCAAGAATTGAAGCACCGCTATCCAAAAGAGACTTTCGCCGAGGAATCCCGGTCGGCATGGGACATTTACCGGCAGATTTTTGGACTGCTGGATTTTGATGAATCCAACGGCGAAAAGCTGTACCCCATAAGCGGCGACCGCACCTTACAGCCGCTGCTGAAAGCAAACGCCATGATCCATCCCCTTGTGAGCAAATCGTTCCCGGATCGGCAGGGCTTGGAGGCCATCATCGGCGGGAACTGGCAGTCGGATGAGGTCGTCCGAAAAACAATGATCCTGCTGGCCTTCTATCGCTTCTGGACAGAACTGCTTCTCAAGGGAACGGAGCCGGAATATGCGGCAAAGCCGTATGACGGCCCGAGATGCATTGCATCCATCAACCGACTGCTGCTGGATGCCAGCTATCCGGAACTGTATGAGGGGAATCCCTATGACTGGATCTTCCTCTATGCCTCGCAGGATGCCTACCCGCTGGATGCGTTCCGTTCCTTTATGCGGGAGGCCTATCTGAATAAAATGGCTCCTGAGAATGCCCTGCACTGAAAAAACCGCTTTCTAAATTTTCGGTGTTAGAATCTAAGCGTCGCAATATGCGAGCAAGGTTAGGATGTGAGAAAATGGACTCTAGAGCTGCACTTAAAGCAGGCACTACGCTTGGATTCAATGACGGATGGGAATACACAATCACCGATGAGTTGGCCCGTGGCGGATCGAGCATCGTTTACAATGCTTATTACATTGATAATCTAGGAGCAAGAAAAACCGTTAGAATCAAGGAATGTTATCCCTTCAGATGCAATTTACAAAGATCGTTGGATGGAAGTCTGCTGATCCCGGAGGCAGAGCGGAAGCAGTTCACGCAGACAAAGCAGAAAATGCGGCGGGCTTATCAACTGGGCAACGAATTCTTTGCAGCGGATGGGCTGACGAACCTGACGGCCAATACCTATAATATTTATGAGGCAAACCACACATTGTATGTGGTTTCTGTGTATGCTCAGGGGCAGGAATTGTCCTATGATCGTTATTCCTCTGTCAAGGACAGCATTGCTGCAGTAAAAAGTACGGCAACTGCCATTTCTAAAATCCACAATAAGGGTTTTCTGTATCTCGACATCAAACCGAGCAATATTCTGACGCTGGAGGGCACCACGGAGCTGATCCAGCTATTTGACTTCGACACGGTCGTCCCAATCTCCGACGTTCCGGAATTGGGGGATAAAATCTCTTTTACCAAAGGCTTTGCGGCGCTGGAACTGCAAAGGGGTGACGGAAAACGAATCGGGACTCACACGGATGTGTATGGGATCGGTGCGCTGCTGTTCTATATGCTGTTTGATCGTGTACCGGATGCCTTTGACTGTGATGCCGGTGCCCGGTACGATTTTTCAAGATCCAAGCTCTCAGGCGGCGCGTATCGGGATGCGCTGACCTTCCGCCTGACGGATTTCTTTCATCATACCCTTGCGGACTATTATCTGGATCGGTTTTCCAATATGGAAACCGTGGTCGAAAAGCTGTCGGAGCTTCAAGCTCTGGCGGACCTGTCCGCCCGCTATGTGGTAAGCTCCAAAATCTATGGGCCCGAGTTCTTTCTTGGGAGAGAACAGGAGACGGCATGGCTGACGCAGCGGCTTCTGGATGCCCCCGGCGGTTGCAGCTTTCTTGTGGGAATGGGCGGTATCGGAAAAAGCACTCTCGCCCGCCACTGCATCAGGCAGTGTATGCCGAGAATTGATTCTGTCCTGTACCTGGATTATCAGGGTACGATCGAGAAAACCATCTGCGACGACTACGCCGTACAGATTCACGGCGTTCAAAAGGACAAATCAGAAACAGAAGAAGCCTACTTTGAGCGAAAATTGGGGATTCTCCGGGAACTTGGCGACGGTAAAAATTGCGTACTGGTTATGGACAATTACACCGGCGACAGCGGCACCGGTATCCCGAAGCTCCTGCAAACGGGCTGGCGTTTGCTGTTTCTGACCAGAGACAAGGCGCTTGCACAGGGGTATGACACCCTTGAAGTGGAATCCGTTTCCGAAGAAACTGCGCTGCTCCTTTTTGAGAGGCACATCGGCCACCGGCTCAGTGCGGAGGAGCGGTATTATGCCACATCGATCATTCAAAATGCAGCCGGCCACACATTAGTCATTGAGCTGATTGCCAAGCAGATCGGCAGTCCCGTCTGCACACTGTCTCTCGTGCAGGCGGCCCAAATCGTTGCAGAACAAGGCTTCTCAATCCTTGCGCCCGAAAAGGTCGGATACCAGCGGGATGCGGTGCTGCATCAGAAGACCATTCGGCAAATAATCTCCGGCCTGTTCGCGGCAGAGACCTTGTCGGAAACGCAGAACGCTCTGATGAAAGCCCTGTCTCTGTTTGGCCGAACCGGCGTTTCCATTGAACGGCTGTGCGATATGCTCCGCTTACCAAACAGAGACGACATCGGAGCTCTTTACCAGCAAGGCTGGATTGCTATAAACGACACGATCCTCACAATGCACCCGGTTATCGAGGAAGTCGTAACGAACTGGGGGTTCACGGATGCGGCGCTGGATGCAGCAAACAGGGTCCTTCAGTATCTGGATATCCGGCTGAAGGTTGAAGCGCAGAAAGAGGAATATCCGAAGCATCTTCTCCGCAGTCTCCGGCGAGTTCACAAGGTTCAAGAGAATGCTCCCGGCGGCTTTCTTGACCGGAGGCTGCAAAAAATGATGGCGAAAGATGGTTCCGGTTGGACAAGAGAATCCTACCTTCACCGAATCGGTAGCTACGCAGAAAGTACGGCAACAGATCACGACGAGATTCGGGAGATTCTTCGGCTGGCTGCGGCTGTATTGAAAGGCGGCAAGCGGGAACCTCAGATATATTCTTCGGATATTTATATAGAACTGCTCTATTATGCGATTCAAAATATGCCCTATGAGAATGAACAGTTTCTTCTGGAAAAGAGTACGGAATTCATTGCCGTGGTTCCTCCGGGCAATGAGCGGATGCTCCTGAAGGTTTATCAGATCCTGCTGGAGATTCTGTACGATCACAGGCGTTTCTCGGAAGCGGAACGGAAAATCCGGCAAATGCGGACCGCCATCTCCCAAAATCGCAGTCCGGTGCTTTGGGGACGACTTTATTACATCCTTGCGGGATTTTATGATGCGAAGCTGAGCGGCGCTTACGATGCACAGACAGCAGAAGAAACGCAGATTGTTCGCCTTCTCCTTAAATCAGTAAATAAGGCCATCCACTGGCTGTCCGTTTCCAATGCCGGAGATTCCGGCATTCTTCTGGGTGAGTGCTATCGGCTGAAGGCCCTTGTCCTGATCCGCAGTGGCGCCGGGAAGAAAAAGCAGGTCTGGGCAATCCTGGAAAAGGTCCGGAAGCAGATTGACAAATATGCCCAGCCCAATTCCAAGCTGGTGCGGGACTACGATCTGACGATGGCATGGTACTACACCTATCTGGAGGAGAATTATCCGCAGACCTGCGCCTATCTGTTCAAGGCCTACGACATCACAAACATTATCAGCACCTCGGAGCTTGCCAAAATCGATGATCAGCTTTGCCCGATGGCCAATCTGATGCTGGAATGGCAGCAATACGATCAAGCGGAGCGGTACCTGCTCCGCTCCATTCTGACCTGCGGAGATCACTTGGAGATCGCCGCCTATGCAAGACGGCAAGTCGAACTGCTGGGGCATTTGCTGGAGGTGTACTTCCGCGCCGGAGATTACAGCAAATGCCGGGCGGTGATGGATAAGATCAACGAAAAGGTTCGTAAAATCGGCACATTGCATTTTGAGGATTATGTGTCGGAGGAAATACGGGAATTCATCGCATCGGAAAGCAACGCAGAATCACAAGCTTAATGGAGAGAAAGGAATAAGAATTATGGAACAGGCTAAAAACGAAACGACCTCCGTAGCACTAGAAACGATCATTACCAATGCAGTCAAGATACCCGGCGTAAAGGTCAACCGCAGCAAATTCCTTGCAGAGGCTTTTGCAGGCGACGGTATCGATTTGCAGACCATAATTGATATGGGGCCGGTCAGTGCTGGAATTCCCCAAGAGCGTATTGAGAAAGCCGCCACGAAACTGATTTTCGTTCGTACCAGCCAGTCTTCTGTGGCATCTTTTGTTGCCGGTATTCCCGGCGGATTTGCGATGGCGGCGACAATCCCGGCGGATGTGGCACAGTTTTTTGGCATGGCCCTGCGCCTTGCGCAGGAATTGTCTTACTTGTACGGTGCGTCGGATCTGTGGACAGAGGACCAGCTTGATGACGAGCGAGTCAGGAACCAGTTGATCTTGTATTGCGGTGTGATGTTCGGCGTGTCCGGCGCTGTGTCAGGCGTGCGGGTCCTTTCCACACAGATTGCAAAAACAACACTGAAAAAGCTGCCGCAGAAGGCACTGACCAAAACCTTCTGGTATCCGATCATCAAGCAGATCGGCAAGGCCATTGGCGTGAAGGTAACAAAAACCACGGTAGCACAGGGAATTTCCAAGGCGGTTCCCATTGTGGGCGGCGTGATTTCGGGGAGTCTGAATTATGTGTCAATGATGCCGATGGCAAACCGCCTCAATGCAGCGCTGGATAAGGCTTGTTTCAACTACTCTGAGGAGGAAATGGCTGCGGATATTGAGATGGTCGAAAGCATTGACGCAGAAGCATCTGAAAATGCACAGCCAAGCAAGCTCTCTCGGTTTGCAAGCACGGCAAAAGATGGCCTTCAGGAGGGCTGGAAAAAGGCGTCCTCCGGTGCTGCATCTTTGCTGAACAAGATCAAGAGCGAAAAGCCCGCAAAAGAGGCAGACGACGCATTGATCTCATATGACGAGAAAATCGAAACGCTGCGTAAATTGAAGCAGCTTGTCGATGAGGGCATTCTGTCTCAGGATGAGTTTGATGCCAAAAAGAAAGAGATCCTTGCGTTGTAAAAATATTAAGGAATGATTTTGCACTTCCCCAAAAGATAAATAGATGGAGGGAAACCACATGGAAAAAGTGGAATCTAAAAAGGTCAATAGGAGAAAAACTGCTGTCGTAGCCGTTATAGTGGCTGTGATTTTAATCCTCGGTGTTTCGTCTTTAGTTTTGCTATCTAAAAGCACAAAGAAATCTGAGCCTTCAATTATTACCACATCAACACTTGAAAAAATCCTGAATGTAAGCGATCTGTCAACATTTGAGGCCATATATAATGGCGTTGCAAAGGTTGTTAGCCCGGATGATCCTCAAAAGATCGATTATTATGTGTCGTATGACGCTACAGTTAAAGCCGGTATTGATTTTGATCAAGTCGAAATTTCTGTTGATGATGAGACGAAAATCATTTCAGTAAAACTGCCGGAAATCAAGATCACAGATATTACCGTTGACATTGAGTCTATGGACTACATTTTCATAAATGATAATGCAAACACGGAAACAGTGTCGGAAGAAGCATATAAACAATGTATAGATGATGTAACTAACGAGAGTAATAGTGAAACCGCAATATATGAACTTGCTGGACAAAATGCAAAAAATATCGTTGAAGCATTGATTCGCCCATTTGTAAATAGCTTGGATTCTGAGTACAAACTGCAAATAGACTAAGGGGGCAATCGGTATGAAAAAAACAATTTCTTTTATCCTAGTAGTGATTATGTGTTTGGCCCTTGCTGCGTGTTCCAATTCGAGACCGGATGACGGTGTGAAAGAGATAGCACCACAAGCGTCACAAATGAAATCCATTTGTGAGTTGGCAACGATGAAATGCTATTATCATAATGTTGCGAAGTATTTTGAAGAAGATGCCTCTGGAGCGTTGTGGTGGAAAAAAGATCGAAAGTTTTGGGTTGAATACTCCGGCGTCGTTACTATTGGAATTGACACTTCTTTAGTGACGATGGAAATCGATGGAGACATCGTAACAATCACCATTCCTCCTGCTAAGGTCTTTGGGTGCAAAGTGGACAACGAGACTTTGACAAAGGATTCCTTTATTGTTGCTCAGGATTCTGCCGCCGTTGAGGCGGAACACCAAACTGAGGCGTTCAAGGATGCACAGGCAAAAATGCGAGAGGCGGCAGAGAATGATACTGCGCTACTGGCAAGTGCGCAGCAGCGTGCGCAGAAGCTGTTAGAAGATTATGTGCTCAACATCGGAAACAGCGTAGGAAAAACATACACGATCAAATGGGTATACCTTAATGCTGAGGCTGATCCGAGTGATGGAGCCGCTGAAAGCATAACCGTGCCGGAGAATCCATAATATTTATGAGCTGCAATCAAAAAGCCAAATAGCGGAAGTATCAGCGTAAAATGTATGCACGCTCTAAAAATTTTACAGGAGGAATTGAAATGAGCAGATATGCAATGTGCCCTGTATGTGGGCGCAGGCTTCACCGGACACTGGACTCGTGGGGCGATTGGGATGGCGAATCTTATACTTGCGAATATTGTGCGAGAAATGACAATCAAAGCGATTCGGAATCCATGAGTGTATACGACGCTGCACAGATTTGGTTGTCCAATGGCAAGGATGAGGATTACACCTTTGGGTATTCCGAGGAAGAATTGGAGAATGCCCTGTCCTGAAACGCAACTGCATAGAGGAAGGGAGACGACCTGTGGCCGTCTCCTTTCCTTCAACTATTCAGTTGTTTCCTACCGGCTTTACCGTGATCTCGATCTCCTCAATATTTTGAGACTGGACAAGGTTATCATACTCATTTCCTTCACTGTCGGTGCTGAAGACATACTTCAGCTCGGTATTCGGCGAAACGCTTTGACCGGTGATGACATAATTTTTCAGCAATTCCGTATCTTCCGGATCGATAAAGCTGCCATCATCGGACACGATCACAAATTTAATATATCCAGCCCCGTAATGATCCATCCGGTCGCCGCCCATTGACAGGTAGCCGCAGCTCGCAAGGTTTCTGCCGGAATAATCCCTGATGTACCAAGTGTATTTATCCGGGGATGGTGTGATTTCTGTCAGGCCAAGGGAGGTTTCCTCGCTGCTGCCGACTTTCTTTACGCACAGCACGATTTCTTCAATATTCTGTGACTGGACAAGGCTTTCATATTCGTTTCCATCTTCATCCGTGTCAAAAACATATTTCAGCTCCGTATTGGGAGCATAGCTCTGAGCGGTGACGACATATTGCTTCAGGTTATCATCCGATTCGATGTCAATATATGCTCCGTCCGGTGTGACCATAACCAACTCAATATAGCCTGCTCCGTAGTGGTCCATGCGGTCGCCGCCCATAGAGGTGTACCCAATCGAAGCACAATTCTTACCGACATAGTTTTTAATGTACCACGTGTATTTGTCAGGCGAGTCCTTGATTGTAATGGTCTCGTCGGTGGGCTTCTTGCTATTCGCATTTCCGGCAGGATTTTCAGATTTGCTGTCGCATCCGGCAAGCGCTATGGTCGTCATTACGATGGCCAGCAGCAAGGATATTGCTCTTTTCATTGTAGTCCCTCACATTCTTTGATTTTAGTTTGCAGTTTTCGGTCTGCTGCAATTCCACCGGCAGCAGACCATACTCTGCAAAGCGCAGTGTTTGGTCGAGACGCATTAACCTCCTCGCAGTATTCGGTGGACAATGCATAGTCTATCATCAGCAAATTTCAAACTGGGTATTTGAATGCAGCACGGCGTTTGCCCTGAAACGAATAAAATAGAGGCCGTTATTGTGCACTTGCAGTCATTTTTCCAGACGGGGCAAGTGCGTATAATAAAATTGTAGTCGAAGAGAATTTGGCTTTTATAGCGCTACTGAGAAAGGACCATTTATGATAATACTTTGTTTGACAATCCTAACCATACTACTATGGATCGGATACCACATCACGGGTGCGCTGCTTGCAGCAATAATATGGCTTTGCGTTAAACTCCCATGTGCAATTATTGTTTGCTGCTTCGGGATTGTGTGCTGTGTACTGATTTTCCTGTTCCCCATCGGGCTTCAGTGCTTCCGCTGTGCTTGGAATATTCTTACATAATTACTGCGAATACAAGAAAAGGCGGCAGAGAGTTGGTACTCCCTGCCGCCCTTGGTCATATATCCTTATGTGAAAATCAGTTCTGCATTTACGATCTCCATAGCTCGGTTTCGGATGCTGTTCATTTGTCTGACCCATTCCATTTGGTCGCTGGCTTTCAGCTTTTCCGTAATTCCCTCTGCTTCTGCCATTTGTTTTGCAAGCCGAAGAAAAAGTTTCTCTGCCTGCAGGTCAATATCTGCAAGATAGGCATTCAATTCACCGCCGGTCAGCAGATTGGCATATCGCACACGGTGGCACTCTCTGAGATAGCGGAGATGCCGCTGCCCCCATACCCCGATCGGCCGATCTTCCTCCGGCTCATCATCTCCGGCAATCAGATAATAGTCTCCAACCAATTCATATTTCAGCCCAGTGCGTTCATCGGTGATAAATCTTTCCATTCATATAACCTCCTGTTCCTTTCTGCAACCATTGTAGCAGTAGGAATAGCAGAAATCGAATGTGCGGACAGCAAAAAAGCGCCGTCTCAGAATCACTCCCAAGACGGCACTTTTTCGCAATCAATACAGCGTTTCTCATCAATCGTGTACTTTGTGGTTTGGATCAAAGCGGATAATTTTATAAATTCCATCCTCACATACTACATGAATTCGAAAAGAGCGTGTCACTTCATAGTGATAAACCTGCATGTCGCGGTATGTGTCATTCTTGTCCGGTGCACGTGCATATAATTCATCAACTTGCTGTACAGACATTTGCGCTACTTTGTCAAGGAATCCTTGAAGTTCTTTGTTGTTTCGTTTTTCCAGCTCAGTTAAAGTAAACTTTTTTTCCAATGGATATCTAAAACCAAGAACAAAGGGAACATCACGTTTATTTGTGAGTAAACGACCTTTGGCTTTTTCGCCTACTTGATTTGTCAACACACTCATCACGAATCTCCGCCCAAGTATATTGACGAATAGTATTTCTTCATCAACTCTACTGAAATGGGAACATTACACCGTTCATTAGGAGCATACCCAACTCGCGCTTCTATCCAAGGCGGTTCACTGTGACTTAAAGCCTCCAGTGCATTGCCTGTATGGTCGCCATAAGTTTCCCAAACGCTTTCTAAGAGTTCGATATCGGCTTCAGCTATATTCACAGTGTATTTTCCAGCAAGGCGAATACTGTTATAACCAAAACTCTTAAACTTATCATATAACGCAGGAGAGACCGGACCATGCACCCAAGCCTCAAACACGGTATCTATTAGACGATAGTCGTTCAGGGCATAGCACCAAGCTTGTGCATAATAGCATAGTTTTTGGAGCTTTTTTTGTGTCATTGATTCCTTTGACAAAAACCAGTTTGCGATTTCAAATACACTATATCGTCCGTTATCCAGAGCGTCAATTGTCATATGCACGGGGACAGATTGTGAAAAAGCACTCGTATCTGATGTGGATTGATTGAGAAATGAACTTAATCCAGAGGAGTATGCATTATAGCTTGAATTCGTCATCTTGTTCATAATTCACCTCCCCGTCTAGTGTCAACACCTGAGCTGTTTGAGGCAATTCAGATGTTTCGCTATGCCGCCATCCTTCAAAAACTTTATTGACTTGAATTGCTGGTCCATTGGGTGTAGTAACAGTGGAGCACCTACCCTCTGTAACAAAGAAGTCACTGCCGCCAACAACGCTTTCAATGAAACCTCTCCGTACAGCATATGCTCCTTGAATCATTTGTGGATCAAATACCTGACCAAATCCTAGCTCCAAACTAAAATCATCATAAATGCCTTTAATTATGTTGTATTGAGTGCTTGTTGGTTTAGTAACATTTAATCCCAATTCTCTTTCGGCTTCTCTACGATTAATGGTATAATCGTGACTACCTGAATCACTACACAGAAAATCGATAATACGATTAAGCTGGTCTTGGTCACCAATTTGATTTTTTAGTAGCTTTCTTGCCAACATTTTGATTTGAGCCCGCGACCGATATACTTGTCCCAATACAAGAGGATGCACATACTCTGAAAGCTTTATTAGGACATCACTCAACGCTTGGTTATCCTGAATGCCAAACTCATCCTTCGCAAGTTCAATATACCCTTTGACGGCTTCTACGCTTACTGGAGTAGTTTGATTCATAGGATCATTGGGAATAACAGGGTTCATTGGCGTATTCAAGCTTGGGTCTATTGGGCTTAAAGTTGCTTGCTTTGTCATAACTATTTTGTTTGCGCCGAGACTTATTATTGTTCCAGCGCTATGAGCCTTGTGTGGAATAATTACCATCAAATCATCACAATACATCTTTAGAAGATTGACGATATTCCACGCCGCAGAAGTATCTCCGCCGCGGGTATATAAATATAAAACTATTCGCTCAACAGGGCCGATTTTATCAAGCTGTGCAATGAATAAATCAATCACATCTTGGGCAATTCTTGTTTCAAATCCGGGACGGTCACCAGTTATATATGCAATAACCGGGCCCTCAAATTCCGTCTCAAGGGCCTTATAGTATTCCACTCTTGTGTTATACAAAAAATCATCCCCTTTCTTAATTATTATAACACGAAAGCAAGTAATTTCAACCACTTTTAATCATTTGCAAACCTTGTTTAAGTAACAAAGGATATCCCCCCATAATCAGGCTCATATGTCTAATAGTTGCACAAGCTGATGCAACCAAAACAGAATTATATATTGTAAAAAGCGCCGTCTCGGAATCACTCCCAAGACGGCGCTTTTCTGTTGTGGATCAGAGCGAACATTTCACGGCAAAGCCGCCGCTGAAGAAATAGGTGTTCGTCCAATACCTGTTTGGTGGAGCCGAGGGGAATCGAACCCCTGTCCGAAAGCAACTTGGAAAGAACTTCTCCGGGCGCAGTTTGTTATTTGCATTCCCTTTCCCCGGCGGGAACAAACACCCTACGAGAATCGGTAGCTTCATCATGCGTGGTATGGGCAAAGCTTACCATACGCACGTTCTCCGCTTAAATCACACCCGAGCCCGGGTCAGCGGAACTCCCGGGGCGGATGGGCACCTAATCAGGCAGCCAGGGCAACAGTAGTGTTGTCAGTTAAATTTAAAAAATTGCCCGTTTTATCGTGGCCAGGCGCCACGGCCCGCTATTCCAGCCTCACTACCCCCGTCGAAACCAGTACGGCCCCATGGGAAGCTGCAAAATACCATCGGTATCTTGCAGCCGACAGCTGACTTAGAATCTTCCGTAAGGATCGGGGAGCTTGTTCGGCTCCGGGTAGGTCTCGCCGTGGGTGTCCACGGTGATGGAGGCGATTTTCTGCTCCACCTGAGGACGGTCATTGTGGTCGGTCTGGACGGAGGCGATGGCGTCCACCACGTCCATGCCGGAAGTCACCTTGCCGAAGGCGGCGTACTGGCCGTCCAAGTGCTTGGCGTCGGCGTGCATGATGAAGAACTGGCTGCCCGCGGAGTTGGGGGAGGAGGAACGCGCCATGCTGAGAACGCCCCGCTTGTGCTTCAGGTCGTTCTTGACGCCGTTGAAAAAGAACTCGCCCTTGATGCAGTAGCCGGGGCCGCCCATGCCGGTGCCCTCGGGACAGCCGCCCTGAATCATGAAGCCGGGAATGACTCTGTGGAAGATCAGACCATCATAAAAATGGTGATCGCACAGGTCGATGAAGTTGCGGACGCTCTGGGGCGCTTTGTCGGGATACAGCTCGCCTTCGATGACGCCGCCATTTTCCATGGTGATCTTGAATGTAGGATTCATTGACTTCTCTCCTTCATGGCCCGGTCGATCTGACGCTTGGCGTCCTTCTCTGCCGCGGCCTGTCGTTTGTCGTATAGCTTTTTGCCCTTGCACAGCCCGACCTTGACCTTCACCCGGCTGCCCTTGAAATAGACGGACAGGGGGATCAGGGCGTAGCCGTCCTGCTTGACCTTGCCGTAGAGCCGCATGATCTCCCGCTTGTGCAGCAGCAGACGGCGGGGACGGCGGGAGTCAACGTTGAAGCGGTTGCCGTGGTCGTAGGGGGAGATGTGCATCTGGTTTAAGAGCATGTCGCCGTCCTTGATGCCGCACCATGCGTCCTTCAGGTTCAGCGTGCCTGCCCGGATGGACTTGACCTCGGTGCCCACCAGCTCGATGCCCGCCTCGATCTCTTCTTCCACGAAGTATTCGTGATAGGCTTCCCGGTTCCGCGCCATGACCTTTACGCTTGCCTTTTCCAGATGTCTCACCCCCCGCGCAATTCTACGGTCATTATACCATAACTGTCAAGGGGATTATACCGCCCGGAAAAGTAAATGTTTCCGCTTACAGCAGACGCAGCCCCCACTCGCCGTTATCTTCCTGATAGTACTGGAATTCGTTCAGCGTGTCGGATTCAAAGACCTTCAGCATGTCCATGAAATCCTCCACCAGAGGGTATTCCGGCAGACGCTCTCGGGGCAGCCAGAACACCTCGCCCTCGTCGGAGGACTGCAAATCTCCGGTGTAGCGGTCGGCTTTGTAGAAAAAGACCACATACCGGGCGTTGTCCCGGGTCTGGAATTGCTTGACCCCGCACAGCGTCGGGTTCTCGATGGTCAGCCCGGTTTCCTCCCGGGTCTCCCGGATGGCGGCCGCGGTGAAGGCTTCGCCCGGCTCCACGTGTCCGCCGGGGAAGCAGATGCCCGGCCAGCCGGGGTCATTGCGATCCTCCATCAGAAGATTGCCGCTGCCGTCGGACACCATGACCAGCACGGTGAAAATCGCCTGTTCTGCCATCGTTACACCTCGTCAAACAGAAAATGTTCCAAATCTTTCGTGGATGCAAAGGAAAAATCGCATAGCCGGGTCATTTCCTCCGTGATTTCCGGACAATCCCGCCGACCCCAACCGGCAAAGGCGATGGGGACACCGGCGCTTCGCGCCATTTTCCAAGCGAGCTTCACATCGTCCACCACCAGCAGCTGGGACTGGGTATAGCCGTATTTTGCCATGATCTGCTCCAGCGGCCACGGGCTGGGCTTGCGCAGTTCCTCCGGTAAGTCCCAGCCGTAAATGTCGTCGGGGAGGATGCCGAAGTGGGTCTCGTAGTCCCGTGTGATGTTCTGGATGCAGGAATGAGAGACGACGCAGACTGTGCCGCCGGCTTCCTTCTGGCGGCGGATGATGTCACCGATGCCGGGGAAGGGGGCGGGGATGTGATCGACGATGTATTTCTGCCAGCCGTGGTATTCGTCCACAATTTCCTGCTCGGTAAAGTTGTACCACTTCCGGCACATGTCGGCAAAGCCCAGACGGAAGCAGCCCTCGGCGTACTCGTGGAGGGTGATTTTCGTCCCCGGGCGGAATTGATTCAGAATGTAGCAGAAGAAGGGATAATTGACGGTGGCCTCGCTCTGCACGACGGTATCGTCGTGGTCGAGGACAAGACAGGGGTATTTCAGCATAGAAGTTCTCCCAATATTTTTATCTTTTCTCATTATACCAGACGCCGGGCGGCGGCGCAACCACAAAATTCCTCTTGCATATATCGAACAAATGTGCTATAATGACAAAAACAAAAGGAGGTGGGCGCGATGGTGCGGAAAACGTGCCCGGTGGATGTGATATCGGTATGCAGCGCCAGCGGGGATATCCGCCCGCTGCGGCTGCGGGTGGAGGACGAGGAACAGGGGCTTATCCGGGTGAATATTGACGAAGTGATCAGCGTGAAGGAAGTCCCCTACGTGGGCGTGGAAGCGAGGATATTTCTGTGCCGGGGGACGGTGGACGGGCGGCAGCGGCAATTTGCGCTGAAATACCTCATCCGCGCCCACTGCTGGTGCCTGATGGACAGGGTGTATTGATTTTTCACAGTGGAAATTATGGGGAGATTGTTGTATTATGGTGGTAAGAAACTGTCCGGGAGGAAGCACTATGGCAATCGTGACCTTTTACAACGGCGCCCCCAAGGACGCGCCGAAAACCACCATGCCCGCCCATCTGGGGGCGAACGCCATCATCACCTGCAAAAACCGCCTGCTGCTGGAGAAGCGCAGCGACTCCGACGTCTGGGGGCTGGTCGGCGGCGGCTGCAAAAAATGGGAGACCGGGCGGCAGGCCATCGTCCGGGAAGTCTATGAAGAACTGGGACTGCGCATCGCCCCGGAACGGTTCCGGAAGCTGGCGGTGTACGACAACCCCGGCCGGATCGCCGCCTTCCGGGACGGCAGCATCTGGCGCATGGTGATCGTGGTATACGCGCTGGAACTGGAGGAGGAGCCGGAAATGCACATCAGCAGAGAATCCAAGGATCTCCGCTTTTTCAGCCGGGAGGAAATCGGGAATATTGAAATAGCGATCACCCATAGGGATATCGTGGACGACTGGTTTGTCAAGGCAATTTGTGAATAAACGGAAAAGAAAAAGGATTCCTTATACAATTATTGAAAAAATACTTGTATATTCACGGAAAGTATGCTAATATACAAGGTAAACGGTGCAGTATCCTAGTCGGGGTGGCCATCTTCCAGGAAGGGCCTAAAAATCCTTTGAAGGGCACATCGATGAAGTCCCTGGTGTTTGCTTGTTACGCCCAGTTTCGGGTGGATGCTGGGGGTTAAGGATTCCGGGCGCGCGCAACGGCATGACGCATACGACCCGGTTTCCGTGGAGACTTGAAGCTTGTGCGACGACGGTTGAAGCCCTTAGGCGGCTCCGATCGCGTACGAATCAGGTATGAACCTGCAAGGCGGTGCACAGAATCGTGTGCTGCGTGCAGCGTAGCCTGCCTTGCGTGGAAATGCGGGAAAAGAAGACCAGACGGCCGGTCGCTATGGCCATAGCGGCTGCTGTCATCGCTTCTGGAAACCATTTCTGCAAAAGAGGCTAAGATCATGGCTTCCCTCGTTGTGGAAAACACCTAGGCTGTCGTAAAAGGGCAGGCAGGGGATTGCAGTACGGACTAAGTGGCAATCGGGTACCCATTATCATGGCAACACTTGGGCGGATGAATGAAATGGAAACGGCCTGTGCGGCAACGGCAGGTTTCATCCGGTGAAAAACAACCCGACCTAAGCCGTAAGATTTACTCTGTCTGCCGCCGTTTTTACATTATAAAGTCGAATTGAGAGATATTTCTCAGAAGGAGAATGTTTTCGTGGCGAAAACCGACCCTGAGGCTGCCAGACGGCAGCGGCATAAGACGATCCGCTGGGTCGTCACCGTTTTCCTGATTACGGTTGTGATTTCCGGCATCATTTCTCTGGTCTCGGACGAGGTGATGGACAGCAGCAGCCTTCCCGTGGCCTTTCTCATTCTGCTTGCCATCGTGATGGTGGGCATTATCTTCGATATCATCGGCATGGCGGTGGCCTCGGCGGATGAAAAGCCGTTTCATTCCATGGCCGCCCGGAAGGTGCCGGGTTCTCAGGAAGCCATCCGGCTTCTGCGCAACGCGGAGCGGGTCAGCTCCATCTGTAACGACGTGGTGGGCGATATCTGCGGCGTTGTCTCCGGCAGCGCGTCGGCGACCATTGCGGCGCTGATCCTGACGCAGGTGGACGTGGGCTGGCCGCGGGGCGTTTCGCTGGTCATGTCCGCCCTCGTGGCGGGGCTGACCGTGGGCGGCAAGGCCATCGGCAAGACCTTCGCCGTCAATTCCTGCACGCAGATCGTTCACACGGTGGGCAGAGTGCTTCATGCCCTGAATGGCCTGCGCGGTAAAAAGAAAAAGTAATATGTTAGGTTGTGTCGAACGTGAGCATTTTACAGAAAATCAACGGCCATGACGACCTTACCGCTTTGGATGACCGGCAAAGAACCCAGCTCTGCGGGGAAATCCGGGAGTTTCTGGTCTCCAACGTTTCCAAAACCGGCGGACATCTGGCCGGAAACTTAGGCGTGGTGGAGCTGAGCGTGGCCATCGAGACCGTTTTTAATACCGAGATAGACCGCCTGGTTTTTGATGTTGGGCATCAGTCTTATGTGCATAAGCTGCTGACCGGACGCCAGGCGGATTTTCCGCATCTGCGGCAGTACGGCGGACTGTCCGGTTTCCCCAAGCCATCGGAGAGTGATACGGACGCCTTCGTGGCGGGACATGCTTCCAGCTCCGTTTCCATCGCTCTGGGTATGGCGCGGGCGAGGACGCTCCTGCATCAGGACTACAATGTGGTCGCTCTGATCGGCGACGGTGCTTGCACCGGCGGCATGGCCTACGAGGGGCTGAACGACGCGGCGGTGAGCGGCGAGCCGATGGTCATTATCCTCAACGACAATGAAATGTCCATCGGCAGGAACGTGGGTGGCGTGTCCCGGCATCTGTCCCGTCTGCGCTCCAGCGGCCATTATCTGAAGGCCAAGCGCTGGTACCGGGAAATTATGAAGAAGACCGCCGTCGGCCGGGCGGCATACCGGGTGACCCGGCGGCTGAAAAACAGGCTGAAGCGTTTTTTGCTGCCCGCGTCCCTGTTTGAAAATATGGGATTTACCTATCTGGGGCCTGTGGACGGCCATGACCTGCCGGGGCTGATCTCTCTGCTTACTACCGCCAAGGGCCTTGCCGAGCCGGTGGTGGTGCATGTGGTCACGAAAAAGGGCTGCGGCTACCGCTTCGCCGAGGAAGACCCGGCAAAATTCCACGGAATCGGGGCGTTTGACCCGGAAACCGGGAAAAAGCTGGCGAAAAAAGTCAAATCCTATTCCGACTCCTTTGGCGAGGCCATGATGGAGCTTGCTCAGAAGGATGACCGGATCTGTGCAATTACAGCCGCCATGCCGGGGGGCACGGGGTTGCTGAAGTTCATGCGGGAATACCCCAAACGCTTTTTCGATGTAGGCATTGCGGAAGAACACGCGATCTCCATGGCGGGCGGTCTTGCCAAGCAGGGAATGGTGCCGGTGGCGGCGATCTATTCCACTTTTTTGCAGCGCGCCTATGACCAGATCATGCAGGATATTGCCATGCTGCACCTGCATGTGATCCTCGCCGTAGACCGGGCGGGGCTTGTGGGGGACGACGGCGCCACCCACCACGGCGTGTTTGACGTTGGATTTTTACGGCAGGTGCCGGGTATGCTGATCCTTACGCCCGCCAGCCTTGCCGAACAGAAGGATATGTTTTCTTGGGCGGCGGAAACATACAACGGCCCCGTGGCAATCCGCTATCCCCGGGGCGGGGAGGGCAGCTACCGGGATTCCGCATGGCAGCCCGGCGAAAATGTGGAGACGGAAGGGTTTCTGTGCTGCCACCGCCATGGCGGGGACGTGACACTGGTGACTTATGGTTCCATGCTGGATAATGTCCTGGAAGCGGCGGAGATTCTGTCCCGGCGGGGCATTGAAGCGACCATTCTGCGGCTTCTCACGGTGTCCGCCCTGCCTGCCCGGGAAATTCTGACGGAAATGTCCGAAAAACGCCGTGTGATCGTGGCGGAGGAAGTCTGCACCGGTTCCGGTATCCGGGAGGCGCTGGCATGGGAGCTGCGGAAGCTCTGCCCGGACTGCCGGGTGGACGGCGTCGATCTGGGGGCGGACTTCGTTACCCACGGTTCGACGAAGGAGCTTTACCGGCATTACGGTCTGGACGGGGAGTCCATCGCAAACTATACGCAGGGGGTGCTGTCCTAAGTGAAGGTAAAGAAGAGACTGGATGTTCTGCTGACGGAACGGAACCTTGCGGACAGCCGCTCCAAGGCACAGGCCGTCATCATGAGCGGCCTTGTATATGTGGACGGCCAGAAGGCAGACAAGCCCGGCGTTTCCTATGACGAAACGGTGGAAATTGAAGTGCGGGGCGCGGCGTGCCCCTACGTCAGCCGGGGCGGATTGAAGCTGGAAAAGGCGCTGCGGGACTTCGGCGTAAAAACCGAGGGCTGTGTGTGCAGCGATTCCGGCGCGTCCACCGGCGGATTTACGGATTGCTTATTGCAGCACGGGGCGAAAAAGGTGTTTGCCATCGACGTCGGCTACGGTCAGCTGGACTGGAAAATTCGCTCCGACCCGAGAGTCGTGGTCATGGAGCGCACCAATATCCGCTATGTTACCCCGGAACAGCTGGGGGAGCCGCTGGACTTGTCCGTGGTGGACGTGAGCTTTATTTCGTTAAAGCTGGTTCTGCCCGTGATCAAAACACTGTTGAAGCCCACCGGGCAGGTGCTCTGCCTGATCAAGCCCCAGTTTGAAGCGGGGAAGGAGAAGGTGGGCAAAAAGGGCGTCGTCCGGGAAAAATCCACCCACAAAGAGGTGCTGGACAATTTTGTTGCCCTTGCGGACGAGCTGCAATTCAAAATTCTCGGCCTGACCTTCTCCCCGGTGAAGGGGCCGGAGGGGAATATTGAATTTCTGGGGCATCTGACGCTGGACAATGTGGCGGGCATTCGGCCGGATACGGCGCTGGTGGCGGAATTGGCGCACCAGACGCTGGACAAGGGGGAAAATTCATGAAAAATGTCATTTTGACCCCCAATCCCTACCGGGACAGGAACTTTCAGACGGTGCGAAGCGCTATCCAGATTCTGAAAGACGCGGGCATTCAGCCCAAACTGTGCCTGCCCTTTGAGGTAGACCGCAATTACGAGCTGCCGAAAGATCTGCGTTTTTCCCGGCTGGACAGAGAATTGCCCAATGCCGAGCTGGTGATCTGCTTCGGCGGCGACGGGACCATCCTGCACATGGCCAAGGCGGCTACCCGGAGGGGCGTCCCCCTTCTCGGCGTGAACATCGGCACCATGGGCTTCATGGCGGAGCTGGAAAGCACCGAGCTGGAAAAGCTCGCCATGCTGGCCACCGGGGAATTCACCACGGAAAAGCGCATGATGCTGGACGTGACGGTGCAGCGCAGCCGGGACATTCTGTTCCACGACATCTGCTTGAACGACGCGGTGATCACCAAGGGCGTGATCGCCAGAATCGTGCATCTCTCCGTAAAATGCGACGGCGTGCAGGCCATGGAGTGCGGCGGCGACGGCGTGATCGTAGCGACGCCTACCGGCTCCACCGCCTACAGTCTTTCCGCCGGAGGCCCCATTGTGGAGCCGGAGGCGAACAACATCATCATTACGCCCATCTGCGCCCATGAGGTGGGCAGCCGGTGCATCGTGGCATCCGACCGGCGAGTGGTCACCGTGGAGATGGTGCGCAACGCCCGGCGCAACGCCTATGTCTCCGTGGACGGCGGCAGGGCGTTCCGGCTGAATCTGGGCGATGTGGTAACGGTTCAGAAATCTCATCTGGAAACGAAACTGGTTCGGTTGAAGGAACGCAGTTTTTATGATGTGGTCAACGCGAAATTTAAGAAAGTGTAAGAGGTGACCGGGTTTGAAATCGAAGAGACAGGCAAAAATTATGGAGATCATCTCCACAACAAACGTAGAAACACAGGAGCAACTGCTTAAGGAATTACAGGAAGCGGGCTTCACCAGCACCCAGGCGACCATTTCCCGGGACATTAAGGAGCTGCGGATCGTCAAGGAGCTGACCAGTTTCGGCACCTACCGCTACACGACGGCGGCAAGAGAGGTGCCCAGCGCCTTTACGGGGCGGCTGAACACCATTTTCCGGGAATGCGTCACCAGCTTTGACTATGCCCAGAATATCATCGTCATCCACACTCTTCCGGGACTGGCCAACGCGGCGGCCTCCGCGCTGGACGCCATGAATATGAACGTGGTGCTGGGGACGCTGGCCGGTGACGACACGGCAGTGGTCATCATGCGGGACACCAACGCCGCCGCTGCCTTCTGCGGTGAGATCAAGAGCCTGATAGGCGGCTGAGAGGGGGAATAACCGTGCTGAGCCTTCTGCATATTGAAAATATCGCGGTGATAGAAAGCGCGGATATTTCCTTCGACGGGGGATTTACCGTCCTCACCGGCGAGACCGGCGCGGGCAAATCCATTGTCATTGACGCGATTTCAGCCATCCTCGGCGAGCGGGCATACCGGGACATGATAAGGACCGGGGCAAATAAGGCCACCGTCCGGGCGGTGTTTACCGGGGTTCCAAAGTTACAGTGGTTCGAGGACAACGGTGTGGAATACGACCCGGAGACCATCGTCCAGCGGGAGATTTTTCTGGACGGGAAAAATGTCTGCCGGGTCAACGGGAGCCTCGTAACGGTGTCCATTCTGCGGAAGCTGGGCATCCAGCTCATCAACATCCACGGCCAGCATGATTCCGCGTCGCTGTTTGACGAGGACAACCATCTGGCCTTCCTGGACGCCTTTGCCGGAAACGAGGCGCTTCGGAGCGATTACGGAGAAAAATACGAAGCGGTGGCGAAGCTGCGGCGGGAAATTGACCGCCTGACCATGGACGAAGGGGAAAAGCTGCGCCGCATGGAGACCCTGAAATACCAGATCGCCGAGATCGAAAAGGCGGAGCTGGAACCGGGGGAGGACGAAAAACTGGAAGACCGGCGGAAGATTCTGCAAAACGCCGAAAAACTGAGCAACGGCATGGAAACAGCTGTGGAATGTCTCTACGGCGGGGACGATACCGACGGCGCCGCCGGGCTGCTCGCACAGGCGGAGTACGCCCTTGCGCGGCTGTCCCGGTTCAGCGACAGCTTCAACGCTCTGCATGAACGGGTAGCCGACCTGATGTATCAGGTTCAGGATGCCGCTGAGGAGGTTCGGGACGCGCGGGACGGCTTAAGCTATTCCGCCGACGAGCTGGAACAGATCGAGTCCCGGCTGGACGTGATTCACAAGCTGCGCCGGAAGTACGGCACGACCTGTGAGGATATTCTTGCGTATCTGGACAGCGCGAGAAAAGAGCTGGACGACATCGAATTTGCCGACGACCATCTGGAACGGCTGAAAGGGAAACTCCAGAAGGCGGAAAAAGCCGCATGGGACGCGGCGATCGCCCTCCGGGAGAATCGGAAAGCGGCGGCAAAGGCCATGTCGGAGCGCATCCTGACGGAGCTGACCCAGCTGGACATGCCCCGGGTGCAGTTTTCCTGCGAGTTCCGGGAGACGGAGCTGACTGTAGCCGGCGCGGATGCCGTGGCGTTTTACATGTCCGCCAACGCGGGCGAAGCCCTGAAACCCATGAGCAAGGTGGCCTCCGGCGGTGAGCTGGCGCGAATCATGCTTGCCATGAAGAACGTTCTGGCGGAAAAAGACCAGGTGGAGACCCTGATTTTCGACGAGGTGGACACCGGCGTTTCCGGCCGCGCCGCCCAGAAGGTCGCCCAGAAGCTGAAAAGCGTCGCCGCCCACAAACAGGTGCTGTGCGTCACCCATCTGCCCCAGCTGGCGGCACTGGCGGACAACCATCTGCTCATCGCCAAGCAGGAGCGGAACGGACGGACATACACCTCCGTGACGCCGCTTGACTTGGAGGGCAGAAAGCGGGAGCTGGCGCGTATCATCGGCGGCGCGACGATTACCGAAACCACGCTGAAAAGCGCGGAGGAAATGCTGCGGGGATAAGCCGTCGGTTTACACAGAATTTATGCGAGTTTACCCTTGACAAATTCCGCTCTGTTTGTTAGGATAAGGCAAGCAACACAGTGATGGGAAGAAGTAAGCGTCCCGATTCCCGCCAGAGAGCTGCCGGCAGGTGCAAGGCAGTGGGGAAAAGCGCCGAAATACCTCCCGGAGTGGCCTTTCTGAACGGTAGTAGGGAAGGACGGGGTTCGCCCGGTACAGCGAGAGGCGTTGCTGGACGCCGTGAGGGCATTTTTCGTGAGAAAGTGCCGAATTAGAGGTGGTACCGCGTATTTTACGCCCTCTATCCGTTTGGATAGAGGGCGTTTTTGCTTGGGAACCTCTGATCAAATCGTCTGCGACTGTGAGCGGATCTTTTCCGCCCACTCTTCGGTATCGAAAACGGGGAATACACAAAGTATTCCGCCGCTTTCGATACCTCGATTGTACGAAAAATCTCTCGCTCACAGCTCTTGCCGATTTAATCAGAGCTTCCCTTGAAAAGGAGGGGATACTATGCTGACACGACCCATGGACATCCTGAGTGCGTTTCCCGTGCGGAAAAGCAAACAGCAGAAGCAGGAATTCCGGGATGCGGCGCAGTCTTATCTAAAGCAGTTCGGTTATTCGCCAACCGTCGAAAAGGGGAGCTTCGGCTGCCGGAACATGGTGATCGGCGACCCGGAGACGGCGCAGTACCTGATCACCGCCCACTATGACACCTGCGCGCGCCTGCCCATTCCCAATCTGATCACGCCGTGCAATTTCTGGGCATTTTTGGGATATCAGCTGGTCGTTATGCTGCTGATGCTTCTCGTTCCGGCGATTCCGGGTGCGCTGGCAGGGCTGCTTGTGGGGAGCTTCGACGTTGGTTATTACGTGTGGTTTCTCTGCGTGTGGGCGGTGATCGCGCTGGTGATGATCGGCCCCGCCAATAAGCACAACGCCAACGACAATACCTCCGGCGTGGTCACGCTGCTGGAAATCGCCCGTTCCCTGCCGGAAAGCCAGCGGGGCAAGGTCTGCTTTGTCCTGTTCGATCTGGAAGAAGCAGGGCTGATCGGTTCCGCCGCCTACCGCAAGGCGCACAAAAAGGCGTCTGACAGCCAGCTTGTCCTCAATCTGGACTGCGTGGGAGACGGGGATCACATTCGCTTCTTCCCTACGAAAAAGCTGAAAAAAGACCGGAAAAAGCTGACCTCCCTCTATAAAGCCTGCGGTTATTTTGGGAAAAAGGACGTGCTGGTTCACGAAAAGGGCTTTTCCGTCTACCCCTCCGATCAGGCGAATTTCCCTTGCGGCGTGGGTATCTGCGCACTGCGGAAAAAGGGGAAAACGCTGTATCTGTCCCGCATCCACACACCCAAAGACACCATTCTGGAAGAAACAAACGTCAATATTCTGCGCGCGGCTCTGATCACATTCATCACCTGCGGCGCAGCGCAATAAGAAAGGAAAAATGAAAAATATGAAACTGTATGATGAACTGGTTGCCCGGGGACTGATCGCTCAGGTGACCAACGAGGAAGAGATTCGGGAAATGATCGACAACGGCAAGGCCACCTTCTACATTGGCTTTGACTGCACCGCCGACAGTCTGACCGCCGGTCACTTCATGGCGCTGACCCTGATGAAGCGTCTGCAAATGGCGGGCAACAAGCCCATCGCCCTGATCGGCGGCGGCACGACCATGATCGGCGATCCCTCCGGCCGTACCGATATGCGGAAGATGCTCACCAAGGAGGACATCAACCACAACGCCGAGTGCTTCAAAAAGCAGATGGAGCGCTTCATCGAGTTCGGCGAAGGGAAGGCGCAGATGGTCAACAATGCCGACTGGCTGCTGAACCTCAACTACGTAGAGCTGCTGCGGGAGGTGGGCGCGTGCTTCTCCGTCAACAATATGCTCCGGGCAGACTGCTACCGCCAGCGCATGGAGCGGGGACTGTCCTTCCTGGAATTCAACTACATGATCATGCAGTCCTACGACTTCTACCACCTGTTCCAGCACTATAACTGCAACATGCAGTTCGGCGGCAACGACCAGTGGAGCAACATGCTGGGCGGCACCGAGCTGATCCGCAAGAAGCTGGGCAAGGATGCCCACTGCATGACCATCACGCTGCTGACGGACTCTCAGGGCAACAAGATGGGCAAGACCGCCGGAAACGCCGTCTGGCTGGACGCCAACAAGACCTCTCCCTTTGAATTCTACCAGTACTGGCGGAACGTGGGCGACGCCGACGTGATGAAGTGCATCCGGATGCTGACCTTCCTGCCTCTGGAGCAGATCAATGAGATGGACACATGGGCGGACGCCAAGCTCAACGAGGCCAAGGAAATTCTCGCCTACGAGCTGACCAGGATGGTTCACGGCGAAGAAGAGGCTGAAAAGGCCAGAGCTGCTGCCAAGGCGCTTTTTGTGGGCGGCGGCGACGACGCCAATATGCCTACCACGGAAATTTCCGCCGACAAGCTGGTGGACGGCAAGATCGGCATTCTGAACCTGATGGTGGCCTGCGGACTGGCGCCCTCCAACAAGCAGGCGCGGCAGCTGGTGGAGCAGGGCGGCGTTCTGGTCAACGATGAGAAGGTGCCCAATGCCCAGTTCGCCGTGACGGAGGAGATGCTGAAAGCGGGCGTGAAGATTCGCAAGGGCAAGAAGATTTTCCACAAAGCGGTGCTGGCCTGATGCTGGAACTTGCAGTGGAGACCGACCGGGAAGCGGTGAACTGGCTGGCCTGTCAGGTACACGCCATGCACGTTGGCTGGCTGCCGGAGACTTACGAAATGCCCCCGGAAATGTACCCAAAGGAGCGGTTCCAGAAAGCGATCGCGGAACGATCGTTATATGTAGCCCGACTGCATGGCGCGGTCGTGGGCTATATGAACCTGATGATCCGGAATTTCGACGGGTTGGGTCTGAAAAAGCGGAAGGTTCTGCGGATTGACGAAATTGCCGTGGAGGAAAGTCTTCGCGGTCAGGGCGTCGGCACGGAGATGATGGAAGATGTCCGCGCCTTAGCGAAGACGCTCGGCTGCACGAGTTTGCAGCTGGGGGTTTACCCCCAGAACGCCGCCGCCGTGGCCTTCTACCAGAAGTGCGGCTTTACCGTCCGCAGTTTGGAAATGCAGAGAAAGCTGTAACAGAAAACACAGGCCGTCCGCGGAATATGCGGACGGCCTGACTTTGCTCATTGGCCAATTTATTGGATTATTCCGGGACAGGAAGTTTGCGCTGTTCAAATGCGAAGCGGAACATTTTATCGATTTTCTCAGTAAATTCATATAAAGTGCAGTGGTCCAGTTCTGCTTCACCATAAGATACTTTCCTTAAATAATCGATATTTCTATGGACTGAATCTTTAAATATTTTATATAACTCAGCATCATCTAATAATTTCAATTTCATGTTTCTATTTGGATTTGTCTCCAGCAATAGATGAAAATAGATATAATGAAGTGCTGCCAAATAAGCAAATGCTGTAGATAAATCATTATCAACAGAAGATTGAAGGAATTTTTTTAAAGTTCCTATATATTTGGGTTTTACACCTAATTGTTGTCCTTTGCTTGAGGAATAAAGCTCATCCAGCATTATTATTGAATCTGTAATACGAAGATAATGTGTTTCAGGAGGATGTTGCATTTCCATATCTGATATGTACCCGCGGTAGTTGTCCTGCACAGTATGTATCATAAGGCTACCTACACCACCCAACTTATCACTGCATAAATATTGTTCTACTTTTGCCCTTTGCTTACATCTTTCTTGCTCTCCCGGGCTTAATCCTTGATACCATTTTAGCCATTCTTGTAACGTCTCTGGTGCGGAACTTGCAGGTTTCGGCTCATCATACTTTGACGTTTCTTTCGGTGCTTCTTCCGGTGTAGAAATTACAGGTTCCGGTTTGTTGTGCTTTTGTGAATTAGCGACGCAATCAGCGCACATGCCCCATTTATATAAATATTTTTAATGCTTATCGACTTAACTCAGCACGCTACAAGATGTAGCGACAGCTCTGGTCAAGCGCAGGAATATCTGATTG
>ERZ840096.1221-NODE-1221-length-28521-cov-6.133633_pt1 | contig 28521 bp, 20 predicted proteins | sample MGYA00519878_ERZ840096 | MGnify/ENA primary metagenome ERZ840096 (study PRJEB31850, sample SAMEA3708865) | human gut metagenome | biome: human gut; feature: human-associated habitat; material: faeces | place: China | collected 2014 ...
TAATGCCGACTTTGCGAAGGCGAACTTTGATTTCTACTGGTCTAAGCCCGAGGAGTGCCGCTCGCTGCACGAGATGTTTAGACCTCAGGATTGCGGCAAGCCGGTGCACCCGAGCGATACGACTCAGTTCTTTAAGCAAAAGCCGTCGATTTGGTCGGCCGTGTACCGTCGCGATTTTCTTGAGCGCAACGGCATTACGTTCCTGCCGACTCCGGGGGCATCCTTTCAGGACACGTCATTCGCCTTTAAGGTGATCGCGTGCGCCGATAAGGCTGTTTACCTGCACGATGCCGTGCTGTCGTATCGCCAGGACAACGAGAATTCCTCGGTCAATTCTTCGGCTAAGGTCTTTTGCGTCAATACCGAGTATGCCGAGATTGAGCGTTGGATTCGAGAGGATTATGCCCGTGACCACGCAGGTGATGGCGTCGCGCGCATGCTCAAGTTCAATCAACTCATTAAGTACGATTCGTACATGTGGAACTACGTGCGCCTGGCGCCTAAGTTCTATAAGGAGTTCCTGGTGCAGATGGCCAAGGAGTTTCAGGCGGCCTTGGACGCGGGGGAGTTTTCGCTTGACGACCTCAAGCCGTGGAAGCGCGCGAATCTCGCTGCCATCCTCAAAGATCCTGAGGGCTGGGTTGACGAGCATCCGAGTTTTGCGACGGATGGCGCCTTGGGGCGTGCTAAGTATTACGCCTCGGTTGGAGGCCCAGGCGTGGTTGCCGCCTTCCTCATCGAATCGCTGAGGGGGTAGGTCGGCATGGGAGAGGTCTCGTGTCCTAAAGCTACCATTGTCGTCCCCGTTTACAACTCTGCGTGTTCCATTCAGCGATGCGTTGATTCGCTGTTGGCCCAGTCCGAGCGCTCGATTCAGGTTGTCTGCGTCAACGACGGTTCGACTGATGATTCGTTGAACGTGTTGCGCCAGATCGCGCAGGCCGACGATCGCGTACTGGTGATTGACCAGGAAAACGCGGGTGTCTCGTGTGCTCGAAATGCCGGTATCGATGCCGCCGAGGGCGAGACCGTCTTTTTTGTGGACGCCGACGATTACATCGATCCCCAGACGGTCGAGCGTGTGCTGCATGCCATGGAGTCTGCAGATGCCGAGGCTGCCGTTTTTGGGGGCGTCTGTGAACCTGCCGATGCTGCCCCCAAACGCGTCCAGCAACTCATGAGCCCCAAAGCTGGTACCTTCGGCGCCCGTGATTCCCAACTGCTGTTCCATTCGAATGCGCAGCCCTATGCCTGCCGTGCGGCTTTTTCGCGCGAGCTGCTTAATCGCGAAGGCATTCGCTTCGCCCCCGGTTTGGCTTTGGGCGAGGACGTCGTCTTCCAATTCGCGGCTTATGCGCTTGCCCGCAAGACCGTCGTCATGCCGGACAAGTTCTACCACTACGTGATGGAGAGCGAATCGGCGACGCACGAGTTCAACAGTGCCGAGGCTCGCGCCAAAAAGCTTGACGCCCACATGAGAATGCTCGAGGAGGTCTTGGAGGACTGGGCAGCCTACGGTCTTTTGGACCTGTGTCCCGGCGAGCTGATAACTTGGTTTTTGGACCTCATTGTGTTCGACCTGGCGCGCTTGGATGCCGATGACTTCCCTCGCGTGGCGGCTCGCGTCAACATGGACCTCACGACGTTTTTGGGAACGGAGTGGGCGGATATGCCTGCCAAGGGCGCCGTTCGCCGTGTTGCCCACAAGCTCGTTGCGGCGACCTCGGACGTTTCGATGGCAGACGCCACGCTGTTCTATCTTTCGACTCGCGGTCTCAAAGCCTGCCTGGAGCGCTTTCTCTAATTCCAAGCGCTGCCGCCCGCCGCAACTCGGCTGCTAAAATAACCCTGTTACACGCTATTCAACAGGAGGTTCTCTTGCAGAACTCTGATACCCCTAAAGTTTCGCTGCTTGTCCCCATCTGCAATGTCGAACGCTACCTGCGCGAGTGCCTCGATTCCGCCGTGGCTCAGACGCTCAAGGACATCGAGATCATCTGTATCAACGACGGCTCCACCGATAGCTCGCCGGATATCATCCGCGAGTACATGGAGCGCGACTCTCGTGTAAAGATGATCGACAAAGCCAACAGCGGCTACGGCGACTCGATGAACCGCGGCCTGGAGATGGCGCGCGGTGAGTACGTGGGCATCCTTGAGTCTGACGACTTTATGTTTGAGGATTCGCTCCAAAAGCTGGTCGCCAAGGCCGATACTGAGCATGCCGATGTGGTAAAGGGCGACTTTTACCTGTATTGGTCCACGCCCAGCGAGCGCCGTGAGCTGTTTGGGATCATCGACGAGCATATGACGGGCGCCGCTTATCGCCCCGTCGATCGCCCGGGCATTTTCTACCGCAAACCTTCCATTTGGTCGGCTATCTATCGGCGCGAGTTCCTCAACGACAATCAGATTCGGTTCCTTCCCACGCCGGGTGCTTCGTATCAGGATGCGGGTTTTAACTTTAAGGTCTGGGCATGCGCCGAGCGTGCCGCGTTTATTGCGGACCCCATTTTGTGCTATCGCCAAGACAACGAGAAGAGCTCAGTTAATTCGCCCAACAAGGTGTTTTGCGTGTGCGACGAATATGCTGAGATGCAACGTTTTTTGGACGAGCGTCCCGAGCTCAAGGCTCAGCTTCAGGGCATTTTAATGCGCATGAAGGTCGATACGTACCGTTGGAATGATGAGCGCCTGGTCGATGAGTTGCGCGAGCAGTTTTGGGAGAAGGCCTCTCCCGAGCTCAAGTCCGATTGGGATGCCGGTCGCTTTGACCTGTCGCTGTTCGATCCGCGTGGCGAGACCGACTTGCGCCTGATGGTCAAGTCGCCCCGCGCCTATATCGATTCGCGCTTTGGCTTTAAAAAGCCGGGCAAGATCAATACGTTTAAGCACTACTTTAAGATTGGCGGGCTGCCGCTGGTCTGGCGCGTGCTGACGTATCAGCGCACCTACGGTGATAATCCGCACCCCGATGACGTTCCGGTCGCACAGTAGGAGCACTTGACTATGGCTACCCCCAAGATTTCCGTTGTCGTTCCCATCTATAACGTGGAGGAGTGCCTGGCCTGGTGCCTGGACTCCCTGCTTGCGCAGGACATGCCCGATTGGGAAGGCGTGCTGGTCAACGACGGCTCGCCGGACGGCTCGCGCGATATTGCGGCTACCTATTGCGAAAAGGACGCGCGCTTTACGCTGGTCGATAAGGAGAACGGCGGCCTGTCGAGTGCGCGTAATGCAGGTATCGCCGCGTCCACGGCTCCTATCGTCGCGTTTTTGGATTCCGACGATCGCTTTACGCCCGATGCATGCCGCGTGATCGTCGATGCCTTTGAGCGCGAGGGCTGCGACGTTTTGACCTTTGGCGCGAATCCGTATCCGCTGGAGGCGGGGTATCCGTGGCTTAATCGGGTTTTGAGTCCGCGGGACGTTTCTTTTCATGGATATAGTTTCGAATTATTATTTAAAGAGGATTCGCGTCCCTTTGTGTGGCGGACTGCCTGCAGACGTGATTTTCTGGCGAATAACGCTATTCGGTTTGATGAATCTATCTGCTATGGCGAAGATCAAGTTTTCGAAATGGCGATCTATGGTCGTTCGCGAAAAACAACGCTGATTTCGAATAAATTGTATGACTACCGTGTGGCGCGCAAGGGCTCGCTCATGGACACCATGCGCTACGACGACGAGACGCGTCTGCTGGAGCATGTGAAAATATATTCCGCGGTGTTGGCCGACTGGCATCGAGATGGCCTTGACACGCAGCATGTCGATGACCTGGCATACTTCCTGTGTGATTTGGTGCTGTACGATGCAATAAGGTTGCTGGGTACGGGCTGCGGCAAAGTGTTCGACGCTGTATCTACGGTGCTCGCTGGTTCCGCTATGGGGAGCGATGCCGCGCTTACGCGATGTGCTCCTTCTGTTGCTGCTATGGTGCGCGCAGCGCGTGCTAACAAGGCGCCCAGCGTCCGTGCGTGCAGGAGGCTCATGTTTGAGTACGACGTTTTTAGGTCTGGGCTCCTTCGGGCGTGCAAACGCATGGCCGCGAATATCCTGGGAAAGAGAGATTTGTAGATCGGAGCGGCCATGTCTGTTGTCTTGCTAGACCATCGTCGTCACTACATTCTGTTCGTTGCTGTGGCCTGCCTGAGCGTTTTGTTGGGCGGGCCTTCTTATCCCGGGTGAGAGCGGGGCTCTAGCCATATTTGAATGTGGAGGCGAATGGGGCTAGTCAAATATATATTTCGGTTTCAGACTTGAAAACGCTTGAATTCACCAGTTGTTAGTTTAAAAATAACATATAGATTCCGCCGGATTCGTGGAAAGGATGTTCTATGAAAGACGTTCGAAGGAGATGGCGCGGGCTAAAGGCTTTCGGGCTGGCCGCATTTGCAACTGCCTGCCTTACTTGTGCTCCATTGACCGCAAAAGCAGGTCTTATTGGCGGTGTTGGAGGGGGTAGCGCCTCGGTAGACGAGCCCACGGAATGGTGCGTTGGCGATAACCGTCCGATTTCTTACTGGGAATATGACGGTTGGAACGGCACTCAAAATGAACCGATGTCTGGCCCTCTTACGCGGTATAGCGTCGAGTGTAATGCTGGGGGGACTGCTCACAGAGATTTTCTAGTAGGTTTAAACTCTATTGATCAGAGCGCCTCGAGGACCGATCCTTCTGGAGTTACATCACGTCCCGCAGGTACATACTATTTCAACAAAGATGGTTTGATGCAGACCGGACTCGTTCGGTGCGAGGACGGCATCCTTCGCTATTTCGATCTCGAAACTGGCGCCATGGTCACGAACCAGTGGCATAACGAATACGAAGCTGTCTGGTACTATTTTGGCGCTGACGGGACCGCGGTGTCGGGCTGGCAGTCTATCGGTGGGGACAAGTATTACTTCTATCCCGAAAGCCATGATATGGCATACGGCCGAGTTCAGATTGATGGCAAGAACTACTTCCTGAACACCCCTGGCGCCAACGCCGACGGCCGCATGCAGCATAGTGGCTGGTTCTACGACTCCATCTACGGAAAGTGGTCCTATGCGACCTCCGACGGTGAGCTATTAACCGGTTGGCATAATCTCGACGGCACTTGGTACTATTTCAACGAATCTGGGGTCATGCTGACTGGCTGGATCAACGATTCGGGTACTTGGTACTACACCAATGCATCCGGTGCGATGGTCACTGGCTGGCTCAACATCGGCGGTACGTGGTTCTACCTCGACGGCTCGGGCGCCATGGCCGCTAACAGCTGGCGCAGCCTCGGCGGCTCCTGGTACTGGTTCGGCGACTCCGGTGCAATGGCCACTGGCTGGTTCTTGGCAGGCGACTCTTGGTACTATGCGAGCGGTTCGGGCGCCATGGCAACCGGCTGGCTCAGCAATGGCGGCACGTGGTATTGGCTCGGAGGTTCGGGCGCTATGGCCTCTAATTCTTGGGCCAACGTTGGTGGAGTTTGGTACTGGTTCGACGATTCCGGCGCGATGGCCACCGGCTGGCGTCAGGTCGGCGGCGCCTGGTACTACTTTAGCGGTTCCGGCGCTATGACCCACGACGCCTGGGTCGGCGACTACTATCTTAAGTCTTCCGGCGCCATGGCTACGAACGCCTGGGTCGGCTCCTATTATGTCGGCGAGGACGGCAAGTGGATTCCAGGTTACGGTTTAGTTTGGTATAAGAACGGAAGCGATGTTTACCATACGCATAAGTGCCGTACCGTTGGCAAGGACGCAAAGGGCTATTCGCAGATCTCTATTCAGGAGGCCCAGAGGCGTGGCGCTTCACGAGAGTGCAAAAACTGCCAGCAAATTGGCTAGCACATTATTGAGTTAGTTTTGATTGAGGCCCCGTTGCCCTGAGGTGACGGGGTCGCTGTGTGATTGGATACCGTGCCGCTATGATGAAATGCTCATTCGGGGAGCTGGTCTTTTCGGGCCTGGTTTCTTTGGGGCTCCTTTTGGGTTCGTCCTCGATGTTATACGCCCTTGATTCGAATAACACTGACGAAGGTCCCGCATCTAACGTTACTATTGCTTCTGTCGAGTCAGGCGTTGATGCTCAGCGCGAATCGACCTTCGCTGTCGAGCAGAACTCTCAGGTGGATAATGAGACCCCTTCTGAGGTCTCGAATCAAATTATTTGGCATCAGGGGTGGATATCACCCGAAGAAGGGGCTGGTTTTTGGCGTTGGGGCTTGTCCGACGGAACAATCGCTGTTTCTTCTTGGAGACATATAAACGGTAGCTGGTACTGGTTTGACGACGAAGGTCGAATGGCTCAGGATGGGTTGGTTCAAGTCGGGGGTGCGACGTATGCCTTCTCCTCTTCGGGCGCAATGCGTGTCGGCTGGTACCTAGATTCTACGGGCTCCACTTCTGCTTGGCGTTATTTCTCCGGTTCTGGCGCCATGGTAAAAGGCTGGCTTTCAGACGGCAGCAACTGGTATTGGCTGGATCATGAGGGCAAGATGGTCCACGACTCGATGCTGCAGATCGGGGGAGCCACGTATGGATTCTCTTCTTCTGGCGCAATGCTTATCGGATGGCATCTTGATGCTTCTGTCTGGCACTATTTCTCAGGCTCTGGCGCCCTGGTAAAGGGCTGGCTCTCGGATGGGGGTCGTTGGTACTGGCTTGATCCTGCAGACGGTTCTATGGCCACCGGGCTAAAAGAATGTAATGACACCCCTTATATCTTTAACAGTTCAGGGGCCATGCTCTCCTCCCAGTGGGCGCTTATTGACAACAACTGGTATTACGCTGACTCCAACGGCTTGCTGCATGGAGGCTGGTTACTTCTGGGGAATTCTTGGTATTACTTGGATCCAGGAAGCCATATTATGCTCACGGGCTTTATGCAAGTGGGCTCGTCCACCTATTTCCTTACGAGTTCAGGTGCCATGGCAACAGGCTGGGCACTTGCTGATGGTACTTGGTATTACGCCGCATCAAACGGAGCTATTCAACGAGGGCGATGGATAAAGTCCGGAAACGCCTGGTATTACCTTGATGATGTATCCGGCGCAATGCGTACTGGTGAATTTGCGGTAGGAAGCACGCGCTATTTTTCTTATGATTCCGGTGCAATGGCATCTTCGTGCTGGATCAACTTGAACGACGGTATGGCATGGGCGAATTCGTCTGGAGCACTGAGCGAGCCGTTGCCTACTTCATCTGATGGATCTCCCGTAGTCGCTGATCGAGCCGACTTGTCTTCATTGCCAGGTACGATTCATATTGGAGATGCGGTTTTCTATGTGGATGCAAGCGGTGCCGTCAATGTAGCATCTGGTTGGATTATGTCGAAAGACGCTTCTGACGAAAGCGGCAATACTTGGTATTACGCATCTTCCAATGGTGTCCTTAAGTCTGGTTGGCAATATGTTAACGGTGCGTGGTATTGGATGGATCCTTCCACGTACAAGATGAAGACCGGATGGCTCAATGACGGCGGTACGTGGTACTGGCTTCAGCCTTCGGGTGCCATGTTTGCTAACGGGTGGCTGAAAATCGATGGCGTTGACTATTACTTCAATGCAAGTGGTGCATGGTTGAATACGTCTGGCTCTGTTTTGGGGGTTAATAGGTCCAGTCTGGTCAATTGGCTTATGAGCCACGAAAACGACGGCTATTACCGTGGAACACGCTACGATACGCATCTTAGCCAAGAAACATGCATGTATCCAAAGGGTGATCCTCGTTGGGACGGGTATACCGGTATGAACTGCGGCGGATTTGTATCGCATGCATATATGAAAGCGGGCGGTAATTTAGCTCCCATTGCCGCCGAGCAGAGCCATTCCCCTTGGAGTGGAGGTCCCGGAAGGGGCGGCTGCGTTAACGCTTATCGTTGGTACGGCTACGCTATCGATACGTGCGCAAACGTGACTTATTTCAACTCTATTGATGAGTTGTTACGTAGCGGTTTGGCTCGTAAGGGGGACATTGTGTTCTTCAATCCTTACAACCCATATGCGGACGATAGCCACATTGGCTTTTTCTGGGGCAATACGCCTAGTGAAAACTTGTTTTGGCATAGTGACGGTTATGGAAACCGTATTTCTGGTTTGACTGCTTTGAGTCCATCGAAAGTAATATTGATTCGTTAGAATTCCGAGTTGTAGGGGACTCTCTGGGCCCCCTACCTTTTTGACATCTGGTTTGAAAGCTAACTGATGTCGGCATTCTTTGGGGCTAAGAGTAGGGACTAAGAGTCCTTGGTTTCACCCTGCTGGGAAGTTCTTGTTTACATTGTGGTATTGCGTGCAGTTATTTGTCGTCCCAGATGGCATCTTGTCCAGTTGGATGTTCGGAAATCTTTCACAGCCATGCTGTAAGCTAAACGCAAACAAGAACGAATGACGAGGTTTACATGAGCAAACATCTTAAGTTATTTTCGGCATTGTTGGTGCTGATGGTCCTTGCGCCCATTTCTGTGTTTGTTTTCCCCTCGAACGCGGAAGCTGCGCGGTCCCTAGTTGAGAATTCCTGGCGTTATGAGGATGGGCAATTGGTCGCAGAGGATGCTTCTTCCGAAGAAGATGGAATAGCCTTATTGTCCATGGACATTCTTCCCGATGGGGCTACGGCGCAGGGCATCGATGTCAGTGAGCATCAAGGACGTATTGACTGGAATGCTGTTAAGGCTTCTGGTATCGATTTCGCTATTCTGCGTGTTGGGTTTGGCGCTCCATCTTGGGGCGGTCGAGTTGACTATCAATTTAATCGAAATATTTCTGAGTGCGAGCGACTCGGAATTCCCTACGGCGTCTATATCTATTCATATGCTTTTGATAATCAGCAGGCAGCTGATGAGGCATCAATGGTGATCAATTGCCTTTCTGGGCATAATCCAAGATTGCCGGTGTATTACGATCTTGAGGATAATTCGATAATTGCAAATGGACGTCAAACCGGAATTGCATCGAGGGCGCAGGTTTTTTGTAATAGGATTTCTGCCGCAGGATATGAGCCTGGTATTTATGCAAATTTAAATTGGTTTAACAACATTTTGACCGACTCTGTTTTCAAGAGCAGCTCTTGGGACCATTGGATCGCTCAATATAATTCAAAGTGTGACTACATCGGTAATTACAGTATTTGGCAGTATAAGAGCAACGGAAAAGTCCCTGGAATCAACGGCAACGTTGATATGAATTATGCGTATGTAGATGTTTCTCTCTATTATTGGCAGTTAAAAGATAATGCCTGGTATTACGCAAACTCTGACGGTAAGGCATATACCGGATGGTTGTACCTCGGCGGCGCCTGGTACTGGCTCGAGCCCGACGCGGGCGGTGCCATGGCTACCGGCCTTCACGAGTGCAACGGCTCCCTGTACTGGTTTAATTCGTCCGGCGCCATGGCGACCGGATGGGTCCTCGACGGCGGGACCTGGTACTACGCGACTGGCTCCGGCGCGCTGGCGCGCGGCCCCGTTTCCGTCGGCGGCGTGCCCTACTGCTTCGACGCCCGGACGGGGGCCATGCTGACGGGCTACCAGACGGACGCGCAGGGCGTCCGCCGCTACTTCGGCAGCTGCGGCCCCCTTAACGGCTGGGGCCTCGTCGACGGCTCCTGGTACTGGTTCGCTGACGGTATCGCCTCGACCGGCTGGATTCGCACCGGCGGTTCCTGGTACTGGCTCGATCCCGAGGCGGGCGGCGCCATGGCGACGGGCCTTCACGCATGCAACGGCTCAGCGTACTGGTTCGACGCCTCCGGCGCCATGGCGACCGGGTGGGTCCTCGACGGCGGGACCTGGTACTACGCGACGGGCTCCGGCGCCCTCGCCTCCGGCTGGCTCAACCTAAACGGCGCCTGGTACTGGCTCGACTCCTCGACGCACGCCATGGCCACCGGGCTCCATGGGTGCAACGGCTCCATGTACTGGTTCAACGGCTCCGGCTCGATGGCGACCGGATGGGTCCTCGACGGCGGCACATGGTACTACGCGACGGGCTCCGGCGCCCTCACCTCCGGCTGGGCCTACGTCGGCGGCGCCTGGTACTGGCTTGACCCCTCGACGCACGCTATGACTACGGGTGTTCAAGAAATCGATGGGGTGAAATACTCTTTTGCTAGTAATGGCGCTTGGCTCGGCTAGCACTCTTCTTTAATTGCTTTTTTCTAATTACATATTGCTCTTAGCTATCCATTTGTAGACTATGTTTATGTAAAAATTGGTAACTACTGGGGGCTGCACATGGCAAGGAAAAAGCGAATAACATTAATCCTAATCATTCTTTCAACTCTACTGCTCGCTGGACCCGGTGTGGTTGATATCGCGAACGCAGAACCCATAAGCTCCTCCATCCCTACTGATTTTGAGCGGCAATCCGTCCCCTCGACTCTTTCTCCTTCAGATTCAATCGATGATGGTCCTGCTCAAGAATCCGTTAAATGGAATCTGGGTTGGAATTTGTTTGACGGCAACTGGTTCTATGTGGATTCAGTCAATCCGGTCTCGTTGCATTCTTGCTGGCTCCATACCAATGGGGCCTGGTATTGGCTCGACCCCTCGACGCATGCCATGGCCATCGGGCTCCATGAGTGCAATGGCTCCGCGTACTGGTTCGACGCCTCCGGCGCGATGGCGACCGGGTGGGTCCTCGACGGCGGGACCTGGTACTACGCGACGGGTTCCGGCGCGCTGGCGCGCGGCCCCGTATCCGTCGGCGGCGTGCCCTACTGCTTCGACGCCCGGACGGGGGCCATGCTGACGGGCTACCAGACGGACGCGCAGGGCGTCCGCCGCTACTTCGGCAGCTGCGGCCCCCTTAACGGCTGGGGCCTCGTCGACGGCTCCTGGTACTGGTTCGCTGACGGTATCGCCTCGACCGGCTGGATTCGCACCGGCGGTTCCTGGTACTGGCTCGATCCCGAGGCGGGCGGCGCCATGGCGACGGGCCTTCACGCATGCAACGGCTCAGCGTACTGGTTCGACGCCTCCGGCGCCATGGCGACCGGGTGGGTCCTCGACGGCGGGACCTGGTACTACGCGACGGGCTCCGGCGCCCTCGCCTCCGGCTGGCTCAATCTAAACGGCGCCTGGTACTGGCTCGATCTCTCGACGCATGCCATGGCTACGGGTGTTCAAACTATTGGATCATGTGAATACATATTTAATAACTCTGGCAAGATGATGGCTAATTGCTGGTCAAACGGTGATGGGTCTTGGATGTATCATTCGTCATCCAGCGGCGCAATTGACCTTAAAGGCATCATGACCGATTCGGGAATCCAGTTGATTGACGATGGCGGGAATGTTAGAACTGGCTGGATTGAGAGTCAGGGTTCTCGATATTATTGTTCTGCTGATGGGGTAATTCTGACTGGATGGCAGCAAATAGCTGGGTCTTGGTATTACTTTAACTCGGATGGTCGAATGGCGACCGGCTGGCTTAACGATGGCGGTAACTGGTTCTGGCTAGATTCCGCTTCTGGCACAATGAAAACGGGATGGCTTTCCCTTGGGGGCACATGGTATTACCTTGATGCCGCACGTGGGGGAGTAATGCTGAGCAGTGGTTGGTATTGGATCGGCTCTACTGACTACAAGTTCAGCTCATCCGGCGCAATGGTTGGCGCTTGGGTCGATGTCCCGTGCTATTCGCAGTACCCGGAACTTCCTACTGGCTGTGAGTCGGTTGCCCTTACAAACTTGCTTAACTATTATGGTTTCGGTTTAGGTAAGACGATTATTGCGGATTATTACTTGCCCAAGGGAAGCAACGGCAACTTTGTTACCGCCTTTGATGGCAACCCAAGGCGTAGCAGCGGGGGTCTCATGGGATGCGTCGCCCCTGCGATTACTATTGCTGGCAATAACTTTCTGCGTGCTGCTGGAAGTGGCAAGCAGGCAAAAGACGTCTCTTTCTCGTCAATTTCTTCCATTAAGAACAGACTGACCTGTGGTCAACCTGTTGAGATGTGGAATACCGAGTGGGGAAGTTGGCCAGGAGGCCGTTATGCTGCACGTTGGTATAATGGGCATTCTTATGGCCTGTGGGGCGGTAATCATGCCGTAGTCCTTAAAGGCTATGATGACGAGCAGGGAATTGTCTATCTTTCGGATTCGATTAACGGCAATGTTACGCGAAATGCCCAGGTGTTCTTCGGCACGTGGCAACAGATGGATAGTCAGGCCGTGGTAATTGAATAGCCATGATGCTAAAAGGGGAGAGCTCGACGAGCTCTCCCCTTTTACTACATTGTTAATCAAGCTAAGCCGTCTTATTACGTCCAAATAGTTCGTCCCAGTTACTGGCTGCCAAAACTGTTCCGCATACGATTACAACGCAGCAGATTACGGATGCCATGTCGGGAATTGTTCCAAGTAAGATCAGGCCAAAGACCACCGACCATGCCGAATAGGAGATATTTAGAGCCATCGCTCGCGCTGCTCCGATTGCCGCAATGCCCTTGTAATAGAACAGATAGGATGCAGTTCCTGCGAGTCCGGCGAGTGCAATAATCAATGTGGGCATGCTCGGGATAGCGCCCAGCGTGAAATGCCATGCTCCGAAGAGGGGGAGTACGAGCACTCCATAAACAAGCGCACTTGTAGTTTCGCGGATTTGCAAAGCCGTTTCGTCATCAACGGCATCATCTTTCATTCCCCATGCGCACAGCACCGCTTCGGATCCCCATCCGATAACGGCAAGCACCGCGCCGAGTAAGCCGAGAGGGGCATTTGCAATCTCGCTCGACCCGGCCGATAGATAGCCCATCGTCATTACGCCGCAAAGAGCAACGAGAAGGGAAAGAATCTGTCCTTTGCCCATTTTCTCCTTCAGCAGCACGAAAGAAAGGAATGCTCCGACAGCGGGATAGAAGGCGGAGATGATTGCCGTATAGGCAGCTCCAATGTTATTAATTGCCAATACGTAGCCGGTCATTCCGATAGGTCCACCGAGCAGTGCGCCGGCGATGACGACCTTGCCCGAACGAGTTTTAAGTGCAGCGAGCGTGTCTTTTAATCTGCCTCTAACTCCCATGTAGCCAAAGAGCCAGATTGCACAGAAGGCATCATGGAGAAAGGATCCCGCAATGGAGGCGCATGCAAGCGCTTCCGCCGATCCAATATAGGGCGCAAGCGCCAAGCCGATTCCAAGAATGACTGTATCAAGGCCCCAAAGAAGACCGCTAAAAAAGCCGAATTGCATCGTTATTCACCTTTCCGATAGATCTCCAGTGCCTTTTTAAGGTATTTGGCACCGTAATTGAAGTAGATATAGAGCCATTCGCCCACGAAATCGCCTTCGGCTTCTTTCAGAAGAGACCAGAGGTACCAGCACCATCCAGCAAGGGCAATGTGCGCATAGTTATGCGCAACTTCGTTGTTTGTTGCCTTGCGCCCAAAATATGCGTCAAGCGCGCGGTCGACTTCGTCTTCGGAAAGCTCACAGCAGACACTGCAAGTTCCAAAATCGTTCGCGTAATCGCTCATGCCAGCATATTCCCAGTCAATGAGATAGTACTTGTCGTTTTCATCGATAAGAAAATTGAGGTAGAAGAAGTCATTGTGACAAAGGCATTTTGGCGCATTGTCGGCCTGAACAAAGTGCTCCAATTCATCGATTTCGGCGGCCATTTCCCTGTAGCCCGGAATGTCGATGGGACCTTTTTCCAGAAGAAGTGATTCGTAGCGCTTCGCTTCGAGGTAGAAGTCAAATTCGGTTTCGACATTTGCACCGCTCTCGTGAAGCGAACGACACATCTGCATCATTCGCTTCATTTGGGCAGTATCATGCGGATCAGGCTGCTTTGCGTTGGGTACAAACTTCGAAATTTTCCAACCACGCTTTGGGTCCTCATGAATGAACGTGTCGTCAAGGCCGAGTTCCTTGGCCTTTTTAAGTGCGGCTACTTCTCCATTTCTGTTAATAAGCAGTTCGGTCCCGACTCCCGGATGGCGGTAAACGTACTCTCCGTCATTGGTTCTAAAGTGGCACGATAGATTCGTAAGACCTTGTTTAAGGGGATAAACGTCGTGAATCTCTGATTTGGAGCAGCCGAGCACTTGCTCGATGTTATCGAAAATGTCGGAGTCAACGTTTTCGATAAAATGTGGATCAAAGGCACGCAGCTCATCAAGAGAATCGAATTCGTTGATCTCGCCCTCAGGATACTTCTTGATAACCATATCGAGCTCCTTGATGTGCTCGATATATAGATCTTCCCAAAGCTTGTCCGTTGTCTCGGGCTTGTTATATTCCGTTTCAAGAATCTGCTTAAACGCAAGCGAGAAGGCTTTATCAAAGTAAACATGTCCAAGCATATACCATGCATCGGAACCACCGATCGTAACATTGGTGATTCTATCCATTGCTCCCGTTTGAATGCACCATTCTTTGGTGGCGCCTTCAGCATATTGAGCAGAATAAAATGCTTTCCAAACGTATGCTTCAAACGGATTGTTTAGAAGGTAATCATCGCTTGAGCAAATGTAGGTGTTGCCAAGTCGCTCTTTTACGCACATAAGCGATGCGTGGTTATTTTTGGATGCGTATTCGTTGTTGACGACAATCGAAACGCCGAACTTGCTTTCAAGATAGAAGAAATACTCTTTTTTATAACCGACAACGACGGTGATATTGCTGATACCCGCGTCTTGCAGCTGCCTAATCTGACGCTCAATGAGAATCTCACCACGTACTTTTAAAAGGCCTTTGGGCTTTTCATACGAAATGGGAGCAAAGCGGCTTGAAAGCCCCGCGGCCAATATCACTGCGTTTTCAACCTTATAGGGATGAAGTGCTTCGTAACCGTTGTCGGTTAGGCTGTCCGATTCGAGAAGGCCCTCATTCGTAAGCTCTTTATTTGCTGCGTTTACTGATCCAAGTGAAAGGCCAGTGCGCTCGGCAACTTCTCGCTGGCTGGCATATGGGTTCTTTAGGTATTCGTACAGAACTGTAAAGTTACGCTTGGTCAGTTCCACTGCAGGCCTCCAATTAAGATGTTCATTGCTTAGGAAAAGAATAGAATGATTGAACGATATGTTCAATCAATTGTATTTAGCTACATAGACTGAACAGAAAGTAGCGAAAATCAATCTCGAAAGGTGGATTAAAATAACTAAATAGGATATCTGGGAGGGTTGATTATGTATCGATTCGAAAAGAAGGCTGCGCTTGTCTGTGCCGCTATATCAATAATCGCTGCTTGCTGCTTGCCCTTGAGTGCGAATGTCGCGCTTGCACAGGATTCCGTTGAGGCTCAGAGTATTGAGTCAAAAGCGGTTTTTTCTTCTGTGGTTTCCGATGATTTGCAACCTGATATTTCTTCCGTCATAAAAGATGGCTGGCAACGGGATGAGTCGTCTGGAGTTTGGTATTACGGAAAAAACGGTAAACACCAAACTGGCTGGCTGCAAAGCGGGGGCTATTGGTATTGGCTTGATCCAGCCAATGATGGTGCAATGCAGACAGGATATTTCAATGTGACCGATGCTGGCGGATCGACTGCTTCGTTTTATGCGAATGACGGCAATGCCGCAACGCCTTTTGGCGCGCTATATCAGAACTGCTGGCTACGTAACTCAGATGGAAATTGGTTTTATGCCAATGCTGGAGGCGATTTAGCTGCTGATTGGTTTTATCAAGACGGCACATGGTATCACCTGGATCCTGTCACCCATATAATGCAGGTTGGTTTTGTCGACCTCGGGAGCGGGAAATACTATTTAGATGCCACTGGTGCTATGAAAACCGGCTGGATTCTCGTTGACGGGAATTGGTACTGGGCTTATTCATCGGGTGCCCTTGCTTCGTCATGGCAAACGATAGGTGGGGCTCGCTATTATTTTGACCCACAGACGTTCATCATGTTTAAGGGTCGTCAAAAGATTGATGGAAGAACCTACATTTTTGGTGACTATGGCCTCGCAAATGGATGGTACAAAGACGGAGTAGATTGGTATTACTGCTCTAACGGTATTGCGGCCACTGGCTGGAAACTCGTTAACGGCGCTTGGTATTATCTCGACCCAGCCTCCGATGGTAAGATGTCCGTTGGGTATTTAGACCTTGGCAATGCAGCTTATTATTTAAAGCCTAACGGGGCTATGACTGTTGGTTGGACCCAGGTCGAGGACGGCTGGTATTTCGCCTCCCGATCTGGTGCACTAATTTCTGGCTGGTATAAAGAGGGCACGAGCTGGTATTACCTGGACCCTGTTAGCCATCTCATGAAAACGGGCTTATTTGAGGTGGGCGGTAACGATTGTTTTGCAAACCAGAGCGGTAGGCTTGTGGTTTCAAGCTGGGTTACCGTTAATGACGGCGTTCAAAGATACGCTAATGATAATGGATATCTTTGCAAGGATGTGATTCGCGAAAACGGCACTATCCTAAAAACCGCTGGAGCTGATGGTTGGCAGGTTGCGTCCGGCTGGGTTAATGTCGCAAACCTTAGGTTTTACGCTGAGCCCGGAACGGGTGCCATTCATCTTGGATGGCTGCAGATTGACGGCGATTGGTATTGGCTTGATGCCGATTCTGGCGTGATGAAGACCGGATGGGTTTTTACTGGCGGTGCATGGTATTACCTAAACGCTGACGGAAAAATGGCAACTGGTTGGAAATGCCTGAATGGAACATGGTATTACCTTGAGTCCAATGGAAGCATGCACGTTGGCTGGCTTAATGATTCGGGTAAGTGGTATTGGTTAGACGGCAGCGGCGCTATGGCAACGGGCGCAAGGACCATCGATGGCGTTCGTCGAGTTTTCTGGAGCGATGGACAGTGCGACAAAGTTGGCTGGCAAAATCCATCCCAGTATCCTCAGGTCAGTTCTTGGACTGTTCGGCTGCCTAGCTATTGCACCGGATACTTTACCTATGTGACCCCTTCTCGCATTTCTGTCGAAGCAACGCGGGAAGATTGCGTGAACGCCTTTATCCAGCGCGCCTATGAGTATATTGGTACGCAATATATTGAGCCTTGGTCTACCGCTCCCGGTGGAGCTGTTGATTGCTCTGGTTTTGTCTTGCAGTGCCTTTATGCTACTGGCATGGATATGGGTGTTTACAACCCTTATAACCATCGCTGGGATCCAAGCCAAACCTATAATTCCATGAATTGGTATCGAAGCAATATCTTTATGCCCGTGAGCACGAACTCAATTCAGCGTGGCGATGTGATTTATTATCGCGGGCATATCGCAATTGCACTTGGCGGCGGCTTGATGATTGATTCCTGGCCTCATCAAGGTGTCGGAATTCATCCTATTGGCGCAAGGGGAAATGTAATCGGCGCAGCTCGTCCGTTTATTTAATTGATTTGCTGCAAGGCGGTCGATATCGGTTTGGGGGGCTGAAATGAATGCTCGGATTGATCATCGAATTTGCTGGCGAGTAATTCGCTTGATGCTATTTTCCGCCTTACTCTCAGTTACAGCCCCCGCATTTTCTTGCACTGCTTATGCCGTGGAAGAGGGGGCGGATAACGGTGTCGTAGAGCGCGACTCGACAGGAGGGCCGGGAGCATTGGTCGGTGGCGGTTGCTCTCAAGACTCCAGCGATTGTGCCGACAAAACAACGGAAGATTCGAGCCTACAGGTTGTCGAAAGCCATGACCCGTCGACTACAGAACAACTATCTGGATGGCAATGGAACGGTTTGTCCTGGTATTACTATCTAGATGGCTGTCGTTTGACCGGAATGCAGAATATTGACGACTCGCTGTACTACTTGGACCCCGCTCGTGACGGCGCAATGAGCTGCGGCTGGATTTTTACTGAAAATAAGTGGTATTACGCGGGTCCGTCAGGCGCTTTGGCAAGTGGCTGGCAGTTTATTGGAGACCAATGGTACTGGTTTGACTCCCTTAACAGCTGTTCTATGGCTACTGGTCGACGTGTTATTGATGGGCACCCTTATCTTCTTGGAACCTATGGATTGATTAATGGATGGTGCCTTGATAACGGTTTATGGTATTGGGGTAGCAATGGTGAAGTCTTAACCGGCTGGCTTCAAACTGGCAATAACTGGTATTGGCTTGATCCCGCCAATGATGGTGTTATGTCTAGAGGAATCGTTTCTGTCGGTTCGTCTCGTTACTATTTATCGGATTCCGGCGCAATGGCTGTTGGTTGGGCGTTTGATGGGACGGACTGGTATTACGCTGACGGTTCCGGCGCACTTGCATCGGGCTGGCGTTTGGTGAATGGCGTTTGGTATTGGCTCGATGTCGCAAATGACAATAGAATGGCTACCGGCTTTTTTGTCATCGGATCCAATCAATATCATTTTTCTTCAACGGGAGCGCTGTCACTCGGCTGGTTTATGAGCGATGGAGACTGGTATTACGCTGAGCCTTCTCATGCGTCGGGCATTGTAAAGGCGGGATGGCTGAAGGACAATAGCCAATACTATTATCTCGATCCTGCCGCCGACGGTAAAATGCTGCTAGGTCATTTTTCTGTAAATGGGAAAAGCTATTATGCAAAAGCTTCAGGCGCTGTTGCTTGTCGTGAATGGGTAGATGTCCAGGGCTCGGTCCAGGATGAGCCGTCTAAGGCTTTTGCTGGTTCTGATTGCTCATTGTGTGGAGCGTTGCGTAGTGGAAAGCTATTTACAACAAACGGTGATGGTGAATTAGCCGAAGCTCACGGGTTTGTGACGCTTGGAGGGTGCAAGTTCTATGCTGATCCAACCGATGGCTCCCCCTGCGCTGGATGGAAGAACGTTAACGGAAAATGGTACTTCTTTGATGAGACCGCTGGCTATGCACGATCTGGCTGGCTGTACAAGGATGGCTCCTGGTTCTATTTGGACCCATCTACCTACGTTATGAAAACCGGCTGGGTTTCCGTTAACGGATCTTGGTATTACTTGAATTCGTCTGGTTATATGCAAACAGGTTGGCTTAACCTGGGGGGTACCTGGTATTGGCTTGACGCTAGTGGCGCCATGGCTACTGGCTGGCGCGTTGTGGACGGATCCTGGAATTACTTCATGGCCAACGGCGCGTGGGTGTCAGACTATATGGATGCTAAGGCTCAAAGTTATTCAAGCAATACAAATTGGCTGATACTTGTCGATACATCACGTTGCGTTACGAGTATTTACACTGGATCCTGGAATAACTGGTCCTTAAACCGTCGATATGTATGTTCGACGGGAAAAGCTAGCACGCCTACGGTGATAGGGGAGTATCAAGTCTACGGTAAGGGATACTCCTTTGGGCATGGATATACTTGCTATTACTACACGCAGTTCTATGGTGATTACCTATTCCATTCTTCGCCCTACTATGTCAACAGCAATCGCGTGATGGATCCTACGATGGGGGTCCCGTCCTCTGCCGGATGCGTGCGTCTTGAGATTCAGAACGCAAAATGGATTTACGATAATATTCCTTATGGAACGAAGGTTGTTACGTATTAACGAAGACTATTAATTAGACTGATAAAAGGGTGTTCATGTCGATAGGGTAACTAATGTTACATTCGATACGCGGCATTTACGCGATTGTTTGTTGCTTTGGACTATAGATATTATTTTTGTCTAGAGTAAATACAATGTGTCTCAATGGTGCGCGTTGTTAATTTGGGTAAGAGGATCACTTGAAAGAAAAGTCACTTAAGTCAAACATGCTATGGAACTCTATCGGTTCTTTATACTATTCAGGCTGCCAATGGCTTATTACCGTTGTTGTAGCAAGGCTTTCTAGTACCTACGGAGCCGCTGGATTGCTTTCAGTGGCGATGTCAGTATCAAATATTTTTTCGCAAATTGGTCTTTTTAGAATTAGATCATACCAAGTGTCCGACATTCATGAAAAGGTATCGGCTAGGCAATACGTTGGTTTTAGAATTGTTACCATCGTCTTGGGCTTTGCAATTACATTAATATATATGTGCTTCACTTGTTCAAGAGATAGTTTTATTGCTATATTGCTTTATCTGGCCTTTCGCGCTGGAGATGTTTTTATTGATGTGCTGCACGGGGTCGATCAGCAACATCAAAGGATGGACTACTGCGGTATCTCGATGATTATTCGAGCAACCCTATTTCTTGTTGCCTTTATTATTGGATTGGGATTTTTTGATAGCTTAGATATTGCATTGCTTGGCATGGTAGTTGCCACCTATCCCGTGATTATTTATGACTATAAAATTGCATCTCGATTTACGAACGTATTGCCTTCTTTTAATCTTTCGACTAGTAAACATTTATTTCAGTCATGTCTGCCCGCCGTAGTCGGCATGTCTCTCTGTTCAGTAGTCGTTACATATTCTCGTCAGTTCTTAGGGGAGTGTTATGGTTCCTCATCGCTTGGCATTTATGCGACTGTCTGTACGCCGATCGTGATCATTCAAGCTTGCGCTTCATATGTTTATGCCCCTCTTCTGGGGTCATTTGCCGAACGATTTGAGGCTAAAGACGTCCAGGGCTTTTTCCGACTTGTTTTTACCGTTGCTTTGTCTATGTTTGCCTTGTTTGCGGTGTGTGCTGGCGTTTTCGTTTTCTTTGGGAACGATTTGCTCCGCATGGTTTTCGGAGGCACAATCTCTCGCTATGATTATTTAATTTATGCAGGCCTATTTAGCTCTGCTTTTACAGCATTAGTAGCATTTTTAAGTGACCTTCTAATTAGTATTCGTGATATGTCTGGTTGCTTTATTGGAAATACCATCGGTTGTTTGGTCTCGTTCCCTTTGTCTTGGGTTTTGATTCCGCAAACGGGATTAAATGGTGCCAGCTATGTAGTTATTATTAGCTATTTTGTGACCTGCACAATCTTACTTGGCTTTCTCTATAGATCTGTTCGCAAGAGCACTGCTGATACTCAAGATAGTTAATTGGAATGGGTTTTCTAAAATGAATGATTCTGAGGCATTGTCGCACTTACAGGCGGCTGAACTTAAAATATTAGACGCGATCGCGTCTCTTTGTGCTAAATTTGATATCAACTGGTGGCTCGACGGGGGAACCTGCCTTGGTGCCATGCGACATAATGGTTTTATTCCTTGGGATGATGATATTGATATCGGCATGATGCGTTCGGATTATGAGCGTTTTTGTGAACTTGCACCTAAGGAGCTTCAGCCTGGGTTTTCCCTTCATAACTCACAAAATACAGATTGCTACGCGGCTATGTTTTCAAAAGTTTACATGGACGGTACTAGGTTTGAAAATCAAGAAGGAAGAGACGCCGGATCTGCGATGGGTATTTTCGTAGATGTATTTCCTTACGATTATTTGTATGTTGATGCTAATTTGCGTTCTCGACAGATAAAAACTGCTTCTTCCGCTCAACGGCTTTCTTATCTATACCATTCAGGGAGTATTTCTGTTCCGCATAAGGGCATGCTTGGTGAAATCGAAAAGGCAGTCTGTGTTTTGCTCCATGGTATTGAAAGGATGCGTTGTAAGGATCCTCGCCAATATCAGGACAGATTTGATAACGCTATTGGCGATGATAACGTTGGACAAATTAGCAATGAGTGCCTGACGCTTGCCTGGCCTAATATGGCTCCCGTTCCAGTCGATGATATTCTTCCGACTTGTCGGGCAAAGTTTGAAGGTAGATCATATCCCGTTCCGAGATGCACGGAGCGCTACCTTACAACAATGTACGGTGACTGGAAGAGTATCCCGGCTCCCGAGGATCGCCATACACACTTACCATTGCTAATTGATTTCGGTGATGGGCAAATTTGGGAGTCTGGAAATTAGATGGCGCTGACATATGTGATTTTTTCAGCTCAATATCCGCCTCATGTGGGCGGAATTGAGAGCTTTACGCGTAATATGGCATACGCCCTTACGGAAAAGGGTGCTAGGGTAATTGTTGTTACAAACGATACCAATTCAATTGGAATAGACATTGAGACCGATTGCGGTGTTAAGGTCCTTCGCTTGTCTTGTTTTCCATTCGTTGATGGTCGCTTTCCAGTTGCTAAGCATGACGAGAAGAACCGTAATCTATGGAAATGGCTTGAATCCCAAGATGTTGACGGCGTTTTGATAAATGCGCGGTTCTATCTTCATTCAATTATGGGCATGAAGTATGCGCGAAGAAAAGGTCTAACGCCTGTCGTTCTTGATCACGGATCAGCTCATCTTTCATTCAGTAGTCCGTATCTTGACCCTTTCGTACGCATTTATGAGCATGCTATTACATTAAGGGGCAAAAGATATAAGCCAGCATACTACGGTGTATCTGAAAAAAGCGCTGAATGGCTTCGTCATTTTGGGATTACTGCCAAAGGCGTCATCCCTAATGCAATTGATGCAGAGAAATACCGTAACATGTCTTCAGGTCGCGATTTTAGAAATGAACTTGGATTAAGCGAAGACCCACTTATAGTTTCCTATGTTGGTCGATTTATTCCGGAAAAAGGAATCAAGTCTATCATTGACACTTCGAAAAGCTATCGACTTAATAAACTCGGGGTCCATTTTGTCCTGGCGGGCGATGGACCAATGACTTCTGCGGTTGAGCTGGCTCAGGGAGAGTCGCTTCACTGGGTGGGACGTCTGTCTGCATCTGATGTCTCCGCTCTTCTTCAACAGTCCAATCTACTTTGTCTCCCAACTCGTTCTGAGGGATTTTCAACAATACTGCTAGAAGCAGCTGCATGCGGGTGTCCTGCTGTTGTTACTGACGTCGGGGGGGCACGTGAGCTTATTCCGAGTAGCGATTATGGGACAATTATTAAATCGATGAGTGCGGAGTCGGTTGAGATGGCTGTGTATCAGATGGCATCTAGCCGATCGGTATTAAACAAGCAATCAAAATCAATTCAGGAATTGGTTGAGCTTGGGCATACATGGGCTAACTCGGCAGATAAGCTCTGCTCTGCTTTTGCTACGGCTAGGGACTAGCCGTCTGTTTATTGTTTTGTTTGGTTTTTTTTGCCTCAACTTGATACTGACGACGTACACAATGGCCGCGATTACGACGAGTGCCCCTTCCTTGCGCTGGTAGCCTCGAGGACGTTCTCCGGGAAGAAGCGCTTGGTCCTGAGTTTCGGCATCCTCAGATTGAGTGACCGCGTGCATATCTCGATCGTGCGGTCATGGTATCCGTTCCTGCTGTTAGCGCCCTCGCCGTAGAACTGGTCGGCCTTCGCGTTAATCAAGGTGTATAAAATCTGCTCGGTGAGACTGTTTTGTAGATTCCACATGTCGATATCGCCGACGCTGAGCCGGTGCGTAGTGAACATTTCTAAGTGTCAAGTCTGCCAAGATCCGCAACAATTGATTTTAGATTCAGTTATTGATTCTCATGGCCATTAAACCAGGCGTGGAACTTGTCGAGATAGATGCGAAGGGTGCAGGTGCGCTTTGGCGCCTCTGACCTCTAACTCGTTACCATCAGTCGTCCTTCTGCATATGGAGAGTACGAACCGTTCGAGTTTGTTCATTCTGAGGAACAGCTTGTAAGGTGCCTTGAGCAGCGGGCTGTGTAAATAAGGTGAATAATGTCTGAGATTTTTGAGCCCAGGAACATCATCGTCACGGGCGGCTGCGGCTTCATCGGCAGCAACTTCGTGCACTACGTCGTGGACAACCACCCGGACGTCCACGTCACCGTCCTGGACAAGCTGACCTACGCCGGCAACCCCGAGAACATCTCCGGGCTGCCCTCCGACCGCGTGGAGCTCGTCGTGGGCGACATCTGCGACGCCGCGCTGCTCGATAAGATCGTGCCTGGCCACGACGCCATCGTGCACTATGCCGCAGAGTCCCACAACGACAACTCCATCGCAGACCCCGAGCCGTTCCTGCGCACCAACGTCGAGGGAACCTTCCGCCTGCTGGAGGCCGTCCGCAAATACGGCGTCCGCTACCACCACGTCTCCACCGACGAGGTCTACGGCGACCTCGCGCTCGACGACCCGGCGAAGTTCACCGAGGAGACGCCGTATCACCCGAGCAGCCCGTACTCGAGCACCAAGGCGTCCTCCGACATGCTGGTCCGCGCCTGGACCCGCACCTACGGCCTTCGCACCACGATCTCCAACTGCTCCAACAACTACGGCCCCTACCAGCACGTGGAGAAGTTCATCCCCAGGCAGATCACCAACATCATCGACGGGGTCAAGCCGAAGCTCTACGGCCGCGGCGAGAACGTCCGCGACTGGATCCACACCGAGGACCACTCCTCGGCCGTCTGGGGCATCCTCACCAAGGGGCGGATGGGGGAGACCTACCTCATCGGCGCGGACGGCGAGAGGGACAACATCACGGTCCTGCGCATGATCCTGGAGGCGATGGGCCGCGACCCCGGGGACTTCGACTGGGTCGCCGACCGCCCCGGCCACGACCGCCGCTACGCCATCGACAGCACGAAGCTGCGGCGCGAGCTGGGCTGGAGGCCGGCCCACACCGACTTCGCCGAGGGGCTCAGGGCCACCATCGACTGGTACGTGGCCAACGAGTCCTGGTGGCGCCCGGCCAAGGAGGCCACCGAGGTAAAATATAAAACCAGAGATTTCTTATGAAGCATCTGGACTTATAAAAATTAGTCTTTAATAAAGCTATGCATTGACTTATTTGTTCTCTAGCGAATTTTGGCGAGGATGCCTCGTCTATTTGAGGACATGTTCATGCCTGGGAAGGAGTTATGTCCGTCATTGCGTTGCAACATTTCTTCCGAACGACCTATACCGTTATAATACGATTAAGAAATAACAAAGAGAACGGTCTGTCTGTGTCAAATAATTCACGTGTTCTTATTGCCATTCCGGCGTATAACGAAGAAGAATGTATAGAAAAAACTGTTACCGAGTTAAGGCGTTCAACTCCCGAATTCGATTTTATCGTTATTAATGACGGTTCACGCGACCAAACACTTTCTATATGTAAGAGGTTGGGCTGCAATATCATTAATATGCCCATTAATTGTGGACTGACCGTTGGTTTTCAGACGGCGGCTCGGTATGCTGTAGATAATGGTTACGACTTCATGGTGCAGTTTGATGCCGACGGGCAACATATTCCGGATTACATCCCCCTTCTGCTCGATGAAGCGCAGTCACGTTCCGCTGATATCGTTATTGGGTCAAGATTTCTAACAGTCTGTAAAGATAAGTCTTTGCGGATGATCGGTTCGCGCATGATCACGGTTCTAATTAAGATTCTTACGGGCAAGAGGATCAGCGACCCCACTTCCGGTTTCCGGATGTTCGACCGAGCTGTTCTAAAAAAGTATTATTACGACAACACATTAAATCCGGAGCCGGAATCGCTTGCAATTTTTTTGAGACAGGGCTTTGCAATTTCAGAGGTTCAGATTTCCATGCGTGAGCGTCAAGGCGGGGAAAGTTATTTAAGTCCCATGCGTTCTGTCCAATATATGCTCAGGGTTTTCGCATCGTTACTCATTGTCCAGTGGTTTAGGTGATTTGATGTCATTCACTCTTCGTGCGCTATTGATTGTTTCGGCCGTTTTGGTCTGTGCTTTTGTATTTTTTAAACTCAAAAGAGCTCAGATGCAGGTTTTGGATTCTTTGTTCTGGCTGTTATTTAGTTCAAGTTTTGTTCTATTGGGGGTTTTCCCGCAAATTGCCAATTGCATTTCAGAGTTGCTTGGTTTTTTGTCTCCGTCAAACTTCGTGTTTCTTTATGTCGTTGCCGTGCTTGTTGTGCGTGATTTCCGCAATTCGCTCCATATTGCGAAGTTGGAGGAACGCCTGAACGCGCTTGTGCAGGCCGTCGCACTTCATTCAGACGGATGGCGCTAGTTGTTCATAATCGGTTGCTGGCCTAGTATATAGGGGCTTTATTGCGAAAAATGGGAGTCATTGATGTGGATTCAATTTGCGGTAGCTTGCAGCCTGTGCCTCATCATCTTATATGTGTTCGGGTTTCCTGCAGCCTTTTTGCTTCATAAAGATTGGAAGAGCGGACTTGCGCTCTCGCCTATGTATAGCGTATCGCTCTTATCTGTGGGCAGTATTGTATTTTCGGCGGTTGGGATTAGCTGCTCATTTGAGTCGCTTTCAATTTGGGTCGTTCTTTCTTCACTGTTTTTGGCTTGTTCAATCACTTTCATCCGACATTCCGCGTGCTTATTCTCGGATGAACGTAACTGCTGCTCTTGTCGTAAGGATAGTGATCGCTTAATTTGCATGGCCCTTTTTCTCGGGCTTGGACTCACTACGGTAACTCTATTTTTTGTCAAAAATCTTGATACTGCAGGTTCTGTTTTCCAGGCATTTGATAACGGATCGCATCTCAATAGGATTATTTCATTTATTAAATTGTCTAATTATTCTTCTTTTAATGCGCAGTCATATCTTGTTGAACAAGGTTCGCTCCGCTCTCCTTACATTGAAAGTTCGTCCTTTTATCCATCTGCATGGCATGGGGTTGTTGCGATGGTGGCAAGTGCTGTAAATGTTAACGTACCGATTGCTGTCAATGCGGTTAACTCTATGTTGCTAGCCATAGTGTATCCCCTTGGTTGTTGGCGTGTATTCGACCTCTGTTTTTCAAAGAATAAAATATTTGGCTATTTTGCTTCTTTTGTCTGCATGGGATTTTCAACGGGTGTTTGGAACTTTGTTGTTTTTGGGCCGTTATATCCCATGCTTCTCTCCTATTGTTTGATTCCATTAACGTTAAGCTGTTTTTTTGCCCTAACAAAAGAAAAAACAAATAGCTCGGATTCGGGTATAAAAAGCAAGTTGATTAACTTGCTTGAGTTTGCGCTCGGTTGTGTTGCGATTATATTGTCGCAACCTAGTGGTATTTTTCTTATGGGTATCATTTTGGCTCCTTATTGTGTTCAGCGCGTCTTTGAATTTGCGAAGGGCACTGATTACATAAAGTGTCCGCTCATTTCAGCCGTTATAACCGCGCTAATTATTTGCGGGTTTTGGATTTGCTGTACTATTCACCCATTATTTTCAGGACCGGTAAACTTTTCGGGATGGCCGAAAAGAGACGGATTGTTCCAGGGTGTTATCGATGCTGTGCTTCTATCAACGGTTTCTCATCCCGTTCAACTTGGTCTTTCCGTTATGGTTATGATTGGCCTTATCGTCGCTATACGTTCTGCACAATATCGCTGGATTGCTGTTTCTCATTCAATCATGATTCTTTCGTATGTTTTGGACGTTAGCACCGATGGGATACTTAAACGTTTATTATGTGGGTTTTGGTACTCTGATCCTGAGCGCATTGCGGTCAATTTGACTTTTACTGCAGTTCCACTCGCAGTTTTTGGTTGCATGGTTTCTTATACTTGGATTCGTAATATTATTCAACGCTACTGTAAAGAGAGAAGCATCGGATCTAATTTAAGTCGAGTGCCTCAGTTTGTGGCCGTTCTTTTTGCGGTTTTAGTTTTTATTCCCAGCTTTAAACTTAGAGGAGTCTGCGACATTAGAACTGGATTTGGAGCTTTCTCTTCTCTGGTGGCGGACGAAAACCGTATTGATGATAGTCAAGTTCTGACAAAGGAAGAGATTTGTTTTATAAAGAAAGCTTTGACGCTGATTCCAGAAGGTTCTGGTGTTATTAATGAGCCTAACGATGGCAGCGGTTTCGCCTATGCTTTATATGGAATGAACACGTACTACCGTTCGTTCGATTTGCCTTCATTGGATTGGGAGGAAAGAGATAGTCAAGTAATTCGATCTTCTTTGAAGGATATTTGTATTAACGATGGTGTCCGTGAATCTGTTGATTCCGTCGGAGCTAAGTACGTGCTTCTTCTTGACCAAGGGATGAGAGCAAATCAGACAAAGCATTTCTGGTCTTATTATCCCGAGCAGTGGAGTGGTATCGAAGGGATTACGGACCACACTCCTGGATTTAAAACTATATTAGCCGAGAAAGACATGAGGCTTTATAAAATTGAGGGCTAGTGTTTCTGAATTCGTCCTTCCTGTTTTCGAGGTATTAAATATCTATAATCAGTTGTGCATTCACTGATGAATTTGTTTGTTGGTCTGATGAAGTCGAGAATCAAGGCCTCGTTGCTGGTTGATTTTCAATCTCAACGCAACACCCTGACCGGACCCAGCGTTTCCGCAGCTAGCGCAACGCGGAAATAGCTCCCGGCTCCCAGCCGTCGCCTCGTTTCCGCAGGTGGAAAGGCTATGGAGTCCGGTGCCCCCATGCCGCCGCCGCATGCTTCGCCAGCCCGCCGCGCAGCCGTTCCGGACTCGGCGCAACGGGCCCTCCGGCCCATGTTCCGGCCCGCCGGCCTGTTCCGCCAGCGGGTTTTCGCCCCTCGCGGCCTTTGCCCTGTCGATGCGCCGGGGCGTGAGGTCGAGCTCGCGGGGCGCCAGCTCCTCCACCGTAGCCCCTCCTGTGCGAGCAGCCGTTACAACACCTCGGCCACGAGGAGAGCCTGGGGCAGGCCCCCGACAGGCCCGCGGGCGCGGGCTCACCGTAGCGCGAGCGCGGTGCGGTGACGTAGCGGTGCGCCGCCACCTCCCTGGTCACGGTCGAGGGCGACCTGCCGAGCTCCGCGGCGATCTCGCGGGCGCTGCGGTTGCGGTCGAGCATCCTCTCGACCGTGTTCCTCTCGTGCCTCGTGA
>ERZ840096.1231-NODE-1231-length-28332-cov-3.927927_pt1 | contig 28332 bp, 26 predicted proteins | sample MGYA00519878_ERZ840096 | MGnify/ENA primary metagenome ERZ840096 (study PRJEB31850, sample SAMEA3708865) | human gut metagenome | biome: human gut; feature: human-associated habitat; material: faeces | place: China | collected 2014 ...
CAGGCAGGGGATACCTTGACATTTAAATTGATAAAACCATTGCGCTCATAGGTCCACAGGAAAACCTTTTTGCTGTCATTTACGCGGATGAGCTGCCAGTTTGGGTCGTGGAATGGTGCTTCCTGATATGTATTTGGAAATGATAAGCCGTAGTCTAATGCTTCTTGTCGTGTTTTCATAGATTTTGCCTGCCTTCTTTTTAATTACATGATTACAGTATAACATAGAAAGAACAAATGTCTAATCGCGAAATGACAATTTATTGACTTAATTCAACGTATAATTTCTCTATCTCACCATCTTCCTTAGAATTTACAAACACCAGTGTATCATCCGATTTTATCATGAGAATAGGAGCGTATCCGTCGAATACATACAGACTGCATTTTCCAAGGGTGCGTCCTTCATACCTGCCGATATCATAGCTGTCTGTGGAGGCTCCGTTTGTACGCAGGAAACTGTCATCCGGCAGCTCGTCCAGAAGCTTAAGCTCTGTGATGTCATTTACATCAATCTCGCTTGTATAGCCACCGGCAGAAATAGTAAGGTTATTGTTTGTCAGAGTGATTTTTTCCTGTATATTAATCAAAGGAAGCATGCAGACAAACACCAGGATGATACAGCCGGCTATTATTGCACAGGTGATTCCTGTGAAAATCCACGCGCCTTTTTTAGCATAATTAAACGTGTAATTGCCGGACTGCATGCGGTTTTCAATGAGAATATGTTTGTCGTCGGGATTATAGTAGTAGCCGGTTCTCCAGTATTCATCATCGTCCACGTCTATGGGTGATGTGTTGGCAGACAGCAGCTCCTTTTTTCTGTTTAGACCCATATAAATTGGAACAATAAATCCTAAACCGGCTATTAACTGAATGAAAATATACACATAATAGGATGATGCCGGAAGTATTCCGGTGATACCTGTGTATAATGCTACATAAATCCATGCGACAGCGTTTAATCCGCTTAGGAGAAGCATGGCGATACTTTTATATTTCTTCATAGTATTGTTGACAATAAGGTTGAGCTTTGAATCCATGCTGTATACGTGGCGCTCGCTTTTGTTTATAAAAGCATGAAATACCAGCGAAAGTGTGGATACTAAAACAGAGCACAAAAACAGCGAAATCATAAGGAGGTTGTAATGGGTGTCACCAAGCATAAAGTATGGTATATATGCCGCAAGCTCAGTAATTAAAAAGAGTGCGTGCCATTTATAGCTGACTGTTGTGGCACCGGCTTCTGCAGAAACGCGGGTGTCGATATAAACCTTTTTGCGTTGGGCTTCTATTATCCATCCGTTTTGTATTTTCAGAGCATACATTTTCCGGTGGGAGCTGTTTGGAATATGAATAATTCCAAAGATATATGCAAACATCCAGATAATATATAACAGAACAAAAACGGCAATGTTAAAAAAACAATAAAGCATATCGCAATGGAGATAATCACATTGGCAATCTGAAAGTGTTTCATTTTGCGTTTTCCGGTGGTGACGATTTCGGTTACTTCGGCATCTTCTTTGTGAGATGATGGAATATGTACATTGAGATACATGCCGTTTTCATATTTATAGGCGTGTGTGTACGCAAATTGCATACATAGTATGATAATAAGATTTGTAATTATAAAGATAATAAACATCATAATTTCCATAGTCTGCCTCCTCTGCTAAGCGGTACATGGTTTCATTTGTGAATACATTTTATCACACATTGATAAAAATTCCTCACGGCTCATTCCGGTGAGACAGGCCTCAGCACTTAAAAGCTCAAGCTCTGATTCCAGCTTTTCAGTGAAATCTGTATCATCTGCGATGGATTCTGACACAAAAGCGCCGAGCCGTCTGTCTGTGCGGATAAATCCCTCATTTTTCAAAATCTGATAGGCTTTATTGACCGTCATTGTGTTTACACCGGCATCGCTTGCAAGCTGACGCACGGTTGGAAGCTTTTCGCCGGTCTTTAGCTCACCTTTGCCTATTCCCTTTACAATCTGGTTTCTAAGCTGTACGTATATCGGGGTGCTGCTTGACATGTCGAGTTCTATTATCATGTGAACCTCCTTAATCTTACCGTTTATATGTCATAGCCTGTTTGAAATGTATAAATATTTATGAGCAGGCTATAAACTGATAAAAATTTATAAGTGATATAGTTGTATTGTTTGTATTACATATAGTAATACAGACAACCCTTTATGTCAACTGATGTTTTAACATCAACTATATTGACATTTTGAGTATTACAATTATGATTAAAGAGTTATAAGGTATCACAACGTAAAAGAATACATATGAGGTTAAAAAATGAGCAGATTAATAGAGCAGATAAAACAAAAGGATGCCTGTGCCTTTACACATGGCGGCAAATTTCATGCAGATGATGTGTTCTCATCAGCCATGCTTTTGTATATAAACCCTGAGATTAGCATAACAAGGGGAAACAATGTGCCGGAGGATTTTAGCGGAATCGTTTTTGATATAGGACGCGGTGAGTTTGACCATCATCAGAAGGACAGCAGAATCAGGGAAAACGGTGTGCCGTATGCGGCATTTGGCCTGCTGTGGGAGGCTGTTGGAGCGGATATTCTAGGTGAGGAGTTGGCGGTGAAATTTGATGAGTCATTTGTCCAGCCACTCGACAACAATGACAACACAGGTGAGAAAAACGAGCTTGCCACACTTATAGGCAATTTCAACCCGTCATGGGATTATGAGGGAGGCAGCGATGAGGCTTTCTTTCAGGCGGTAAGCGTGGCAGGCATGATACTGGAAAACAAATTTGAGAGATACCGTGGCAATGAGAGAGCCGATAAGAGAGTGGAGGAGGTGCTTGCAAAGCACGATCCGGCAAGCAGGATACTGGTGCTTCCTGAGTTTATACCGTGTCAGAAGGCTCTGAGTGAGACGGATATTGCGTTTGTTATTTTTCCGTCAAACAGAGGCGGCTTTTGTATACAGCCGCAGAAAAGAGAGTATTCGATGAATTACAAATGTTCTTTTCCGGCAGAGTGGCTGGGGCTTGAAGGTGAGGAGCTGGTAAATGCTACAGGAATTTGCGGTGCGATATTCTGTCACAAGGGAGGCTTTATCATGACTGTTAAGGAGCAGGATGAAGCTGTAAAGGCATGCGAAAAGGCGCTTTCTCTTCATAAAGACAGCTCTGTGATAGTATGGTATGGCGGTAAAGGAGATACTACAGCGAAGGCATGTGACAGTCAGACTAATGAGCAGCTTATGAATGTTGCAAAGGCACGAGGCATAAAGGGCGTGCATATATGTCATGTTGATGCAATGCCTGTTCCACAGCTTGAATTAACAGAGCTTGACAGTGAGACAGCATATGCAGAGGTGCTGATGGAGAAGCCGCAGTGGAAGGCATATGTAAAGGAGCAGGTGAAGCAGATTGTAAAGTACAGACCGGAGGCTGTGTATGTGGAAGGAAATGCATTTGAGACATATCCGGTTATACGTGCACTCAGAAAGAAGCACATTCCTGTACTTACGATGATTGAAAATAAAGAGAAAAAAATAATGGTAAGAATACCATGATTTATGTGCATTTTTGAAAAAATTTGGTATAATGTTGTTAAGCGCGGACATCGTGCAGTTTTGCGAATGTGTGTGGTGGTTTTGAATAATACGAGTAATATACAAGTAACAATACGAGGATGCAGCAGGTATGAAGACAATTATAAAATACGAGCTTGTTATAAATAAGGCACTCAGATCTGCACTCAACTATGATACACCGGATGAGCAGATTAATGAGTTTATCAGATTTTTCGGAAAACACATCGGTTCTGACCGCATATATATATTTGAGGATTGTGATGAGAAGCATGTTACCAACAATACATATGAGTGGTGTGCGGATGGAATAGTGCCGGAGATACATGAACTGCAGAATGTCGATATGGACATAATAGGCTGGTGGTATCAGGCATTTGACAAGGACAGGAATGTAATTATCACAGATATAGAGCAGATAAAGGATGAGCACAAGGTCTCCTATAATCTGTTAAAGGCGCAAAATGTAAAGAACCTGGTGGTATGCCCAATCCGCTACAAGGATGAGATAAAGGGCTTTTTCGGTGTGGATAATCCACCGGAAAGTGATACTCTCGGACTGACCACATTCCTGGATATGATAGGAACCCTGCTCATATCATTGCTTAAGCTGCGCAATTCCTTCACAAAGTCGAATAAGGAAGCGAAGCTTAGCAGCTATTCATCGCTTTCAAGCATCTATATATCCATGGCACTGGTAAATGTGCAGACACACAGATACCATATAGTAAAGACTTTGGATGAGGTTACACACTTTTTGGGCGTGAATCCACAGAAAGAGGGAGAGTATAGGATAGATGAGGATTTCCCGGGGCATATAAACAGTGTGATGAATGAGTTCTGTGCTAAGGCACAGCGCAAAGAGACACTTGAATTTGTGGATATCAGTACTGTAGAGGACAGACTTCGTGGAAAAAATACTATAGTGCACGAGTTTATCGGAAAGGTATCAGGCTGGTGCCGTGAAAGGTTTATTCCTGTAGACTATGATGCAGATGGCAGGCTGTGGCATGTGCTTTACTGCGTGGAGAATATTGACGAGGAAAAGCGACGTGAAAACAGGCTTATGTATCTGGCACAGATTGATTTGATGACAGGTATACGCAACCGCGGAAGTGGAGAGAATAAGATAACAGAGTATCTCGTCCGCAAACAGTGCGGTCTGTTATGCCTTTTAGACTGTGACAAGTTTAAGGCAATAAACGATACCTATGGACATGCGGTAGGTGACAAGGTGATAATAGCAATTGCTGATACTCTGCGCAAATCATGTCGTGATGATGATGTCGTGCTTCGCCTGGGCGGGGATGAGTTTGCGGTATTTATACCGGGGATGCTTGATAAAGAGCGGGCAGAAGCTTTTTTTGACAGGCTTTTTTCAAACATAGAGCATATTGATATAGCAGAGATGAATGGAAAGCATATACTGCTCAGTCTGGGCGCATGCTTTTATGACGGAATGGATTGTATCACGTTTGACCAGCTCTACAGAAGGGCAGACACCGCCATGTATGACAGCAAGAAAAAACAGGGCTACAGTGCGACAATTTTTGATGCAAAGCAATGATAGTCCGGCATATTAAATAAAAAGAGGAGAATGAAAATGCAGACAGGAAAAGCAATATCTATTCCATCAATCCTCAAGGTGGGAAATGGAACATTAAACAAAATCGGAGAGTATTTAAAGAGTGAGGAGCTGACGAGCGTAGTCATTTTTATGGGAAACGGTCTCATAGATATGTTTGGAGATACTATAATGAAGTCGCTTACTGATGCAGGTATCACCGTGCTTGAGTACAGCGAGCTTGATACGGTTGAGATAGACGATATCATCACCCTTGCCTTTGATATACCAAACAAGGCAAAGGCAGTCGTGTCAGTTGGCGGCGGAAAGGTAATAGATGCAGGAAAATATGCAGCTTTTCTAAGAAATCTGCCATTTATCAGTGTGCCGACCTCAAGCTCAAGCGATGGTTTTTCCAGCGCCAGTGCATCACTTTTGGTGCACGGCAAGCGTACATCGGTTCCTGCAAAGCTTGCGCATGGTATCATAGTTGACACACAGGTCATCCGCACAGCACCGGAGAAGTTTATATATTCAGGCATCGGGGATATGGTGTCAAAGATTACAGCACTCTATGACTGGATTTTTGAGGAAGCACATGGTGCAGGCGTGGTCAACGACTTCGCCGTGATGGTTGCTAAAAAGGCGGTCAACAGCTTTGTGCGTACACCTTATGAGAGCATAAAGGATGAGCTTTTCCTAAAGGAGCTTGTGGATTCGCTTGCCATGAGCGGCATAGCAAACGAGATAGCGGGAAGCAGTGCGCCGACCAGCGGCAGTGAGCATCTTATTTCACATGCGCTTGACAAAATTCTTGAGCATCCACAGCTTCATGGCATACAGGTCGGCATAGCAACCTATATCATGAGTGTAGTGCAGAACCACAGATATGTAAGGGTGTGCACTGTGCTCAAAAGGACAGGCTTTTTCGACTATGCGGCCACTCTTGGCATGAGAAAACAGGATTTTCTGGATGCGATAGATATGGCGCCATCCATGAAGCCGTTCAGACACACATATCTGCATGAGAAGGAGTACCGCGACGCGGCAAAGAAGCTTGTGCTGGAGGATGATATACTGAATAAAATACTGGTATAGAGATATGTATAAGAAGACTATAGAGCCGGTTGCGATTATGCACACCGGATTTGGAGAGAAATTTGGCATTCCAAGGCAGAGCGGCCTCGTACCTGAGGCAGCAGGGCAGATAGTATTTGAACCAAAATACCAAAATCCCGATGCGCTTCGCGGAATAGAGGAGTTTACGCATTTGTGGATTATATGGGGCTTTTCCGAAAACAAAGTGGAGAAATTCACACCGCTCGTCACACCACCCAGGCTGGGAGGCAGACAAAAGCGAGGTGTTTTTGCCACACGTTCGCCGTTTCGCCCAAACGGCATGGGACTATCCTCTGTAAGGCTTGATAAGGTTGAGTACAAAAGCAGCAAGGGACCCATAATTCATGTGTCTGGTGTAGATATGCTTGATGGAACACCAATATATGATATAAAGCCGTATCTGGCATATGCAGACTCACATCCTGAGGCATCGGATGGCTTTGCCGCAGAGCACAGATGGGATACGGTGCATGTTATATGGAGGGATGAGGCACTCAAAAGCTGTATGGATGAAGACACCCGCATTACTGTGGAGCATATTCTGGCACAGGATCCAAGAGCAGCATACAACAAGGCCAAGGATTATATCTATGGCATGAGATACGGCAGCTTTGATATACGCTTTGTGGCTGATTCACATGCCGGCACGATAGAGATAGTGGATGTCGTGGAGTGCATAGACGGATATCATAAGGTTAAGTGATTTTAGGAAGTGTTTTTAGTGAATATGATTTGCATATGCTGTCCGAAGAGAGTAAAATGGTAATGCATACAAAAGGACAAATGCATTACGAATATATATGTAAATACATATTAAATACACATAAGGAAGGTACATACAATGAAAACAGTAAAGGACTATATCAGAACTATCCCGGATTTCCCGGAGAAGGGCATCATGTTCCGCGATGTGACAAGTGTTATCCAGGATGCAGATGGATTAAAGCTTGCAATTGATGAGATGATAAAAAGACTTGACGGGCTTGATTTTGATGTGATAGCAGGAGCTGAATCAAGAGGCTTTGTTTTTGGCATGCCGATAGCATATGCGCTTCATAAACCGTTTGTTATGGTGAGAAAAGCAGGCAAGCTGCCATGTGAGACTGTATCAAAGACATATGACCTTGAGTATGGCACAGCAACAATTGAGATGCACAAGGACTCTGTAAAGCCCGGTCAGAAGGTGGTTCTCGTGGATGATCTTATCGCTACAGGAGGCACAATGCAGGCAGCAGCAGAGCTTGTGGAGGAGCTTGGAGGAGAGGTCGTGAAGATGCTTTTCCTTATTGAGCTTGCAGGTCTTAATGGCAGAAAGCTTCTTAGCAAGTATGATGTGGACGCAGTTGTGTCATATGATGGCAAGTAGAGCTGTTATATCTGAATGAATATATTTTATATGTTTGTGCATACTGACATTAATTAAATCTATGATTTGATGAGATTAAGAGTAAGGAGAGTCGGTATGCAGCAAAAATTGGGAAAGTGGAGTCTCCGTTTTACGGAGGCTCCTTTTATATTGGAAAGCAGTTCGGTTGTAGGCACAAAGGAGGCGGACGGACCGCTTGGAGGTCTGTTTGATATTGTAGGCAAAGATGACAGGTTTGGGCAGAATACGTGGGAAAAGGCAGAAAGCTCCATGCAGCGCGATGCACTCACAATGGCACTTGGAAAAGCACATCTGGATGCATCTGACATGGACTATGTATTTGCAGGAGATCTGCTCGGACAGTCTATGGCCACAACCTTTGGTGTGGAAAACTTCCGTATTCCGTGGTTTGGAGTGTACGGAGCATGCTCCACATGCGGGGAGTCGCTCTCACTTGCCGCGGCATTTGTGGCAGCAGGGTATGCAAGGCATGCGGTGGCAGTGACATCGAGTCACTTTGGCAGTGCCGAAAAGCAGTTTCGCTTCCCTAACCAGTATGCAAATCAAAGACCGGTGTCAGCGACGTGGACTGTCACAGGAAGTGCAGCATTTATTGTGGGCAGTGGAGCAGGTGGTAATGAAATGGCTGGGTGTGACAATGAATGGACTGGGTGTGACAATGCAGATAGTATATCAAGGAAGGTGCAGATTGAGGGAATCACGACAGGAGTTGTGGTGGACTATGGCATAAAGGATGCCATGAACATGGGCGCAGCAATGGCACCTGCGGCCTGTGAGCTGATAGTAAATCACCTGAGTGATTTCGGCAGAAAGGCATCTTATTACGATAGGATAGTGACAGGAGACCTTGGAAGCGTCGGACAGAAGATACTGATTGACCTGTGCAGGCAAAAAGGCGTGGACATAAGCAAAAATCACGAGGATTGTGGCATGAAGATGTTTGATGCAACGAACCAGAACACAGGCTCAGGTGGTTCGGGCTGTGCGTGCTCGGCAACTGTTTTGTCGGCATATTATCTGCCCAAGCTTAGAAGTGGTGAATTGAAGCGTATACTTTTTGTGCCTACAGGAGCACTTCTTTCGCCTGTCAGCTTCAACGAGGGCGAGTCAGTACCGGGAATTGCACACGGTGTGGTGCTTGAAGCAGTAATGTGAAGCTGTAATTTGAAGCTGTAATTTGAAGCTGATGGCTTCACATATATAATAGGGTGAACGAGCCGTTTTTGAGGATAGTTGCACGTTCAAAAATAGAAGAAAGGCGTAAGGATATAATGGATTATGTAAAAGCATTTGTCGTGGGCGGTATCATCTGCGCCATCGTACAGATTTTAATGGAAAAAACAAAGCTCATGCCGGGCAGAATTATGGTAATGCTTGTGTGCACAGGAGCGCTGCTTGGCGCCGTCGGCATATACGGACCATTTTCAAAGTGGGCAGGTGCCGGTGCAAACGTACCGCTTTTGGGCTTTGGCAATGTACTGTGGAAGGGTGTGAAGGAGGCTGTGGACAGCGAGGGATTTATAGGTCTGTTTAAGGGTGGCTTTAAGGCCTGTGCGGTCGGAGTGTCGGCAGCACTTATCTTTTCGTATATCGCGGCACTCATCACGAAGCCCAAGTTAAAAAGCTGAGAACAAGAAAAACTGCCGCTTACATGCATGCATGACGCATTAGCTTTTTTGTTCTCAGTGGTTCAGAATAATTACGAATGATGTATAAATTACGAAAAATTGCCCATACTATCTCCAAAACGAAAAGGAGACTGATACAATGAAAAAAATAAAATATTTATTGGCACTTTGCCTGATACTCGCTGCTGCAAGCGCTTTTGCAGCCTGTGGAAACAATAGTAATGTGGCTGACACCTCAATGGTTGAAAATACACAAAGAGGTGGCTCTGCCGCCGACGATGCCGGTGAAGCCGGCAAGGATATCATAGATGGTGCCGGAAATGCCGGCAAGGATGTGATAGACGGAGCAGGCGATGCCGGAAAAGATGTGATAGACGGGGCAGGCGATGCCGGAAAAGATGTGATAGACGGAGCAGGCGATGCCGGCAAGGATGTAATAGACGGCGCAAAGGATGCCGTAGATGATGCCGGAAACGCCATAAAAAAGAGTGTTGATGGTGGAAACAACAACTAACAGCTATTTTATAAAAAGAAAACAGTTACTATATATGCTTCAATGGCTGCAAAAACAAAAGCACCGACAACATCGCTGATAAAATGCACACCTGATATCACACGGACACAGGCAATGATAGCTGCAAGGACTGTAAGCAAAATGCCGGTGAACCATAAAGGCGAAGCAGCAGGTGAGCATATTAAAACAGTAAATGCAATTATAAATGCAGAAAAAACATGCCTGCTAGGAAAAGACCTTCCGAGGGTATCCTTTGGAATGACAGGCGGCATATCAAATTTTTCGTATGGACGTGGTCTGTTTACGATATATCTGAAAACCGATACTGCAATAAAGCCGACAAGCGGAGCAATGATTGAGAGTGCAAGCATATGACCGGCTGTAAAGCACAGATACAGCACGTATACAGGGTATGTGATAAAAACTAAATAAGTGCATATTTTATTGATTAATTCAAGCTTTCGGGCTGCCCTGTTATTTTCACGGAATGGGGCAGTCATTTTTATGTATGTATTTTTTTTCATGATTATTTTCCACCGTTTATTTAAGAAATATTGTATTGCAACTACCTAGAGTGGTGTCAACTGCCCTTGCGGTACTGAAGAGGTGTCATGCCATAGTGCTTTTTGAAGGCTCTGTTAAAATATGACAGGCTTTCAAACCCCACTTCACCGGAAATAGAAAGCACCGAGCTGTCTGAGCTTTGCAAAAGTCTCGCAGCCATGGTCAGGCGGTAGTCCTTTAAATAGTCAACAAACGATGTGCCCATGGTTTCTTTAAAATACCTCATAAAATGAGACTCGGAAAACCCGGCTACATCAGCGATATCAGCGATAGAGATTTTGTCGGCATAATTATTTTCCACATATTTGAGCACAACCTTCATCTTATCAAGAGTCTTTTTGCTTTTTAGTGGCTTTGTCAGATTACGGCAGCGGTTATCAAGCACAAAAAAGAATTCGTAGAGCTTGCTCTTTATATAAAGCTGATAGCCCTGCGGCATCGTCTTGCAAATCTCATCGCATGCATCTATTGGAGCCACGACATCCTCGTAGTATGGATACACCGGTGTAAAAACCGTCGGAACTGTGAATCTGCCGGCTAAGAGAGGTGTAAGAAAATCCTCCTTGGTGTAATCATACTTTCCGGGAAGCAGCATCGACAGGGAAAATATGATATTTTCGTACTCCATCGATTCATCCATATACTGGTCTATAGAATGAAGCTGTCCCGGCAGAATCAGCACAAGGCTTGGCGCTGTGACATGGTACTCCTTAAAATCCACAGATATATGACCGCAGCCCTTCTTTATATAGATAAGCTCCATGTCGTCGTGCCAGTGCAGCGGAACTCCGGAAAAATCAAGGGGAATCGAGCACAGGTAGGTATTGTATGGGAACGTAAGCTCCACATGCGTTTTGTCTTCGTGATAATTTTCATATTCTAATATATTCATGATGATATTTTAGCATATTATTTCTTGAAAAGCCACTAAAAATACCGAAAAATGATAGGATTGTGCAAGTTTTCGACTGTATATTGCAAGAATTGTGCAGTGTAATGGATTATACTTGATTCATCAAATGACACAAAGAAGTTAAGCACGCTAAAAGAAAATTAGTTAATTTGACACATTGGCGTGTACACATGATAACAGATTTGGGAGGAAATCAAAATGGCAATCATGCAGGAAATCGAAACAAAGCTTCAGAAGGGCATCAGCGTTAGTACAGACGAGGAAGTATACTACGCATTACTTGAGCTTGTAAAAGACAAGGCAGAGAAAAAGGTTTCAAACAAAGGAAAGAAAAAGCTCTACTACATCTCAGCAGAGTTCCTTATCGGAAAGCTTTTATCAAACAACCTTATCAACTTAGGTATCTACGATGAAGTTAAAGAGACTCTTGAGAAGAACGGAAAGTCACTTGCTGAAATCGAGGAAATCGAGCTTGAGCCTTCACTTGGAAATGGTGGACTTGGACGTCTTGCAGCATGCTTCATAGATTCAATCGCAACACTCGGGCTCAACGGAGACGGTGTAGGTCTCAACTACCACTACGGATTATTCAAGCAGGTATTTGAGAACAATCTCCAGAAGGAGACTCCAAACCCATGGATTACAAAAGAGAGCTGGCTTACAAAGACAGATATCACATATCCTGTAAGCTTTGGCGGATTCACAGTACAGTCAAGACTTTACGATATCGACGTAGTTGGATACAACAACCGTACAACGAAGCTTCACTTATTCGACATCGAGTCAGTTGATGAGTCAATCGTAGGAGATACAATTGATTTCGACAAGGATGACATCCGAAAGAACCTTACATTATTCTTATATCCTGATGATTCAGATGATAAGGGACGTCTCCTTCGTGTATACCAGCAGTATTTCATGGTATCAAACGCAGCAAGACTTATCCTTGCAGAGGCAGAGGCAAAGGGCTCTAATTTACATGACCTTGCTGATTATGCAGCAGTTCAGATTAACGATACACATCCATCAATGGTTATTCCTGAGCTTATCCGTCTCCTTCAGGAGAAGGGCATCCTGATGGATGAGGCTATTGAGATTGTATCAAAGGTTTGTGCATACACTAACCACACAATCCTTGCAGAGGCTCTTGAGAAATGGCCAATCAGCTTCTTGGAGAAGGCAGTTCCACAGCTTATGCCAATCATCCGTGAGCTTGACAACAAGGTTCGCGCAAAGGTAGCTGATGAGAGCACATACATCATCAAGGACGGTCTTGTACACATGGCACACATGGATATTCATTTCGGATATTCTGTAAACGGTGTTGCATACCTCCATACAGAGATTTTAAAGAATACAGAGCTCAACAACTTCTACAAGTTATATCCTGAGAAGTTCAACAACAAGACAAACGGTATCACATTCCGTCGTTGGTTAATGTCTTGTAACCCTGAGCTTTCAGCATACATCACAGAGCTTATCGGTGACGGCTGGAAGAAGGATGCAAACGAGTTAGAGAAGCTTGGCAATTTCATCAATGATGACGCTGTTCTCACAAAGCTTGTTGACATCAAGAACGCAAAGAAGACAGAGCTTGCTTCTTACTTAAAGAAGACTCAGAATCTCGACGTACCTGACAATTCAATCTTTGATATCCAGGTTAAGAGACTTCACGAGTACAAGAGACAGCAGCTCAACGTGCTTTACATTATCCGTAAGTACTTTGAGATCAAGGCAGGCAAGAAGCCATCTACACCAATCACATGCTTCTTCGGTGCAAAGGCAGCTCCTGCATATATCATTGCAAAGGATATCATCCATGCAATCCTCTGCTTACAGCAGATTATCAACAATGATCCTGAGGTAAGTCCATACCTTAAGGTATTCATGGTTGAGAACTACAACGTAACATTAGCTGAGAAATTATTCCCAGCTGCAAATATTTCAGAGCAGATTTCTCTTGCTTCTAAGGAGGCATCAGGAACAGGAAACATGAAGTTCATGCTTAACGGTGCTATTACACTTGGAACAAGTGACGGAGCAAACGTAGAGATAGCTGAGCTTGTCGGCGATGAGAACATCTATGTATTCGGTGAGGATTCACAGACTGTTATCGACAGATATGAGAGAGGCGACTACTGCTCTAAGGATTACTATGACAAGGATGCAGACTTAAAGAAGGCTGTTGACTTCCTTGTAAGTGATGAGATGATGAAGGTTGGTTCTAAGGAGAACTTAGAGAGACTTTACAACGAGCTCCTCAACAAAGACTGGTTCATGACATTCCCAGACTTTGAGGATTACTGCAAGACAAAAGAGAAGGCTTACGCTGATTATGAGGATAAGAAGGCTTGGGCTAAGAAGATGCTTGTTAACATCAGCAAGGCTGGTTTCTTCTCTTCTGACAGAACAATCAAGCAGTACAATGATGAAATCTGGCATTTAGAGGCTTAGAATTTTTCTTCCTCCTTTAAATACAAATTGGGCTTAAGAACTCCTGCGGGTGCATCCCGCAGGGGTTCTTTTTTTGCTAGAGGACGGGACGTAAGCGCAGGGGACGGCGTGCACACATACTCTTGCGTTCGCTACGCTACGCTGCCAAGTGTCTGTACGGATTATGCCCGGAGTGTTTCGCAGGCTGACGAAACCGGCTTTTATGCGCCGTCCGTGGCGCATAACGCCTTGCCCCGCCGTCCATGGCGGTGCATTTCTGTGGTTCTAAGCATAATCCTACAGACACTAGGCAGCTTCGCTATGCGCTCTCGCAAGAGTATGTGTGTACGCCGTCCCCTGCGCTTACGTCCCTTACGCTGTGGCAAAATGTGTGGGGTGACGTGTGCGCACCGGTGGCCGGTGCTTACGTCTTGTTATGTTGTGGAGAGATGTGAGATGATGTGTTGCACTACTTATACTTATATTTTTTATGGGAAAGTGAGGTTTATGGGCGTGGTGGGGGATACACAGTCTCGTGAGAGCGAATAGCGAAGCTGTTTAGATACTGTTGAATTATGCTCGTGTAACACAGAAATGGCCCGGCAGGGATGCCGGGACAAGGAGAAATCGAGCCATGGAAGGCGAGTTTCGACGGTTTCGTCGAGCATAGAAAGCCTAGAAGGCATAATTTCTACAGTATCTTTGCAGCGCAGCGTAGCACTCCCGAGACTGTGTATCCCCCACCATGCCCATAAACCGTACTATTGCAGCTTACAATCTCATAATCCTGCATCACCGTGAACTGCGGGCCCCTGGCAGAAATGTAAGGGCGGGATTTACAAGTTTGGCAAATACATATATAATAAGAGGAAGAATATACACATGGAGAACTATTATGATAAAGAATAAATTTATGGCACTTATGCTTACCGTGGCACTCACGGCGGGCATGCTTTCCGGCTGTGGCTCAAGCGAAAAGGCAAAGGACAGGGATGCGTACAGACAGTATGGCATCAACTGCATAGAAAACGGCAGCTATGATGATGCGGTCGATGCTTTTCAGAAGGCACTGGACCAGTCGGTGGGCTCAGTAGGCGCAGAGGAGCTTGACATATGTTATTATAAGGCCAAGGCACAGTATTTAAGCGGTGACGTGGATGGCGCGATTGATACATATACGGCTATTATCGACTATAATAAGGATTCTGACGCATACTATCTGAGAGGTTGTATATATTTTGCCAAGAATGATTCAGACAAGGGCTTGAAGGATTTTAAGACGGCGCTCAGTGAGAATAATGATAATTATGAGCTCTATCTTGGTGTTTATGAGACCCTGTCAAAGTATGGTATGAATGACCAGGGAAAGGAATACCTGGATAATGCCTTAAAGCTTAAGGCAAAAACTGCTGATGACTATATGCAGAGAGGCCGTATAAACACCATGCTCGGTGATTATGATTCAGCAATAAAGAGTCTGCAAAAGGCTATCGATGAGAAGCTTGTCAAGGCAAATTACTATATGGGTGAGGCATATCAGAAGAAGGGCGACAATGACAGCTCGCAGAAGTATTTTAAGAAATACCTGGACAGCGGTGAGGCAGATTCTTATGAGCTGATGAATATGGGACAGGCGCAGATGGACAATGGTAACTATGACACTGCGATTACTTATTTTCAGAACGCACTTGAACTTGAAAGTGTGCCGAACAAGCAGCAGATAACAAAGGCTATGATTATAGCATATGAGTATTCCGGAGATTTTGTCACTGCAAAGAGCCAGATGGAGGAATACATGAAGGATTATCCCGATGACGAGGATGCAGCAAGAGAATATCAGTTTTTGGAGACCAGATAGATTATGGCAGATACTATTAAGATAGAGGATATTGAGGAGAGAGTGGTGCTTGTCGGAGTGAGCGAGCAGGATGGTGATGATGCGGATGATTCACTTTCAGAGCTTGCGGAGCTGGTAAAGACAGCCGGCGCGACAGTTGTAGGCACACTTATCCAAAGAAGAGAAAAAATTCATCCAGGCACGTATGTCGGCACCGGCAAGGTGGCGGAGATTGCAGAGCTTGTGGAGAGTACAGGGGCAACAGGCATTGTGTGCGATGATGAGCTGAGTCCTGCGCAACAGAAAAATCTGGAGATGTACCTTGACACAAAGGTCATGGACAGGACACTTGTCATTCTTGATATTTTTGCATCAAGGGCCACAACAAGTGAGGGTAAGATACAGGTTGAGCTTGCTCAGCTCAAGTACAGATTAAGCCGTTTGTCGGGACTTGGTAAGTCAATGTCCAGGCTTGGCGGAGGAATAGGAACAAGAGGTCCCGGAGAGAAAAAGCTCGAGGTAGACCGCCGTCTCATAAATGACAGGATAGCGCAGCTTCGAAGGGAGCTGAAGGAGGTGCAGAAGCACAGAGATATCACGAGGGCAAAGCGTGAGAAAAATAAGGTACCGGTTGTTGCGATAGTAGGATATACTAACGCAGGTAAGTCCACGCTGTTAAATCATTTGACAGAGGCTGATGTGCTTGAGGAAGACAAGCTCTTTGCAACGCTTGATCCGACAACACGCATTCTTGCACTTGATGGCAAGCAGCAGGTGCTTTTAACTGATACGGTCGGGTTTATCAGGAAACTGCCGCATCATCTGATAGAGGCCTTCAAGAGCACACTCGAGGAGGCAAAGTATGCTGACATCATTTTCCATGTGGTGGACTCATCCAACATGCAGCGGGAAAAGCAGATGTTCATAACCTATCAGACATTGGATGATCTTGGTGTAAAAGATAAGAAATTTGTCACACTTTTTAATAAGCAGGATGCACGCACAGACAATGAACCGCTGCATGATTTCAGGGCAGATTATACTCTAAACATTTCAGCAGCAAAGGATCTGGGATTAGATGAGGTAAAATCTCTTTTAGAGGAGATATTAAGAGAGAACAAGATATATATCGAGAGAATTATCCCATATGATAAGGCAGGAGTGATACAGCTCATCAGAAAACAGGGCGAGCTTGTGTCGGAGGAATATGTGGCTGATGGGATACAGATAAAGGCATATGTGCCGATGGAGGTGTACGGCAGGCTCGATTAGGGTGCTGCTTCGCTATATCATTATAATAAGCGAGGAATTTAAAATGTCGAAAACGCGTTCAATCCGCTGGGACAAGCTGGACAACACAGCAAATCTGTTCCCGAGTATAGCGGGGGAGAGCATGACAAATGTATATAGGATCTCAGTCACCTTAACTGATGAGATTGACAGTGAAAAGCTGCAGGAGGCACTGGATATAGTGCTTCCGAAGTTTGGTCTGTTTAATGTGAGACTCAGGATGGGAGTATTCTGGAACTATTTTGAGGAAAATGGCAAAAAGGCACCAAAGGTGCATGAGGAAAATACATTTCCGTGCAGGTTTATAAGACCTAACAAGAATCACAGCTATCTTTTCAGGGTGACATATTATAAGAACAGAATAAATCTTGAGGTATTTCATGTGCTGACAGATGGCATGGGCGGCATCAATTTTCTGAGGGAGCTCACCTACCAGTATCTGCGGCTCACACATCCGGAGCTTGCAAAGCTAAAGGGTGATTCACTGACGCAGGGCACATCCCTAAATAGAGAGGACAGCTTTGTAAAAAACTACAAATCAAGTAAGCCAAGTGGCTTTAACAGACAAAAAGCTTATCTTCTAAAGCTGGAAAAGGTACCTGATGGAGAGTTTGGGCTGATACATGGCATGATGCCTGTATCACAGCTAAAGCAGGTCTGCCACAGGTATGGAGTTTCCATAAATGATTATCTGGTGGCATGCTTTGTGTGGAGTGTGTATCAGGAGTGTTTTCACGGCATGCCAAACAATATGCCTGTCAGGGTCGCAGTTCCTGTGAATCTACGTCCTTATTTTGACTCAGTGACCACAAAGAACTTTTTTGTCATGATATCTGCTGAGTTCAGACCGCAAAACAGCACCTACACATTTGAGGAGGTGCTTAAAATAGTGACGGATTCCATCAATTCACAGATTTCGAAGGAGCATCTGGAGGATCTTTTCTCATACAGTGTGTCAAATCAGAAAAATATCCTGATGAGACCGGTGCCTCTTTTTATAAAAAATCTGGCAATGAAGGCGGTCTATACGCAGTCGGCACTGGCAAACACCACCACTATCACCAATATTGGAAATATAAAGGTGGAGCCGGAATACGAGCCGTATATAACAGGCTTTTATTCCTTTATACCAATGTCCAAGGGACAGCCTATGAAGGGCACCATATGCTCCTACAAGGACACGCTGGTGTTTACTTTTTCATCTATTCTGGCCGATACGATGATTCAGAGAAGTTTTTTTAAGAAGCTTGTAAATGACGGAGTGGAAGTGACAATTGAGACAAATGGAGAGTATTATGACTAAATGCATGAAATGCGGTGTTTATATAACCGATAATACCGATAAATGCCCGCTCTGCCAGCAGGTTGTGGCACCGGTTGAATTGTCATCGGACAATCATCAGGGCACTGAAGGGGTTTTTGAACAGCATAATGATGTGCCGGATAAGTGCGTAAACGATACAGATAGTGCAGCAAAGAGGGCAGATAGTACAGCAAGCCATGACAACGGTACGAGATATCCTGACGTTAAGGGCGCATCAAGAAAATACAGATTACTGGAAAATATCATATTGTTTCTGTCTATAGTAGGACAGATTGTGCTGACAACTGTTGATTACATGACAGACAATGAGATAAACTGGAGCTTTATAGTGCTTCTTGTTGTAATCTATGCGAATGTGACGCTGCGTCTGGCAATAGTCGGAAGAAACGGATATATATTTAAAATTGTAAGCACATTTGTGTTCACGGTGCTGTTTCTCGAGGGCATAGACCTGCTCACAGGAGCCAGTGGCTGGGCACTTACATTTGTTTTCCCAAGTGCCATACTGGCGATGGTTCTTGCAACAATTATACTTATGATAGTAAACATAAGAAACTGGCAGAGCTACATGATGATGCAGCTTTTTCTTGTGCTGATGAGCGTGATTGCGATGATACTTGTGGCAGTCAAGGTCATATGGTTCCCATATCTGGCAATGGGAGCGATGGGAGCATCGCTGTTTTTGTTTCTCGGAACACTGATTATCGGTGACAAAAGAGCCAGAACAGAGCTGAAACGGAGATTTCATATATGATAGGCTTTCATGGAATAGGAAATTCGCATATGTTTGAGGATGAGGAGATGGGAAGCTACCATCCGGAAATTGAAAACGGCGATAGTAATGGTGATAATGAAACTGGAATAATAGGAGCTTTGGGTAATAAGCTTGAAAAGACATTTAAGAACTCATTATCTGCCATGAAAAGTGAGCATGTGGAAAAAGTCCATAGCAATGCAGCTGTGGCAGATGAAGAAGTCAGTATACAGGGAAAAATACTTGCCAATCTGATGGGACATATCACAAATGACCTTGCAATCGGCAAAAAAATAAAATCCGGAGAGCTCAGGAAGCGCATGAAGGAACCTGCCTGGCTTGTTCCGGACTGCTTTGTAACAGAGGATATAGATATGGGCGGTTTCACTATGAAGCTTTTATCCTCAAAGGAAAACCCAAATACAGAGCGTGTGATACTGCAGTTGCATGGTGGTGGATATATGGGGGCAGTGCGCAATGCATACTATGTATTTGCAGGCCTTTATAATGAGGTAAGTGAAGGCTGCTCAGTGCTCACGCCTGACTATCGCGTGGCGCCGGAGCACCCGTATCCGGCAGCACTTGAGGATGCCATAGCCTGCTATAAATGGCTCTTGTCACAGGGCTGGTTTGGCTCGCAGATTGTGCTGGCAGGAGACTCAGCGGGCGGAGGCCTTGCAATGTGCCTCACCATGTATCTTCGTGACCACGACATGCCGCTTCCGGCAGGAATAGTAGCCATGTCACCATGGACAGACCTCACAGCAGGCGGAGAGTCATATGAGACAAACTACGAAAAGGACCCACTGTTTGGGAACACAAGGGACAGTCTAATCTACGTGAATGACTATCCCGGTGACCACGATAAAATGGATCCATACATATCGCCGCTGTTTGGCGATTTCAGAGGCTTTCCTCCTATGCTCATACAGGCGGGCTCGATAGAGATGCTCTTATCTGACTCGGTCGATGCCGCTGCAAAGGCAAGAAACCAGGGCGTTAAGGTGCGCCTGTCAGTGTATGAGGGCATGTTTCATGTGTTCCAGATGGGATATCTCAATTTCCCGGAGTCCAAGCGTGCATGGGCGGAGGTCAAGCGCTTCCTAAAGGTGATTAAAGAGGAAGAATAGAGGAGAAGCAGATAATGATTACCGGAGAATTAAGAAATAAAATAGATAAAATATGGGAAACATTCTGGACAGGTGGCATCACAAATCCATTAGATGTTATAGAACAGTTTACATATTTACTCTTTATAAAGCAGCTTGACGAAGTTGAGACAACAAAAGAAAACGAGGCAAATTTTCTCGGTGTAGACTATGAGTCTATGTTTCCGGGTGAATGTCAGAAATACCGCTGGAGCAAATTCAAAAATCTCGGTTCAGCAGAGGAAATGTATGAGCTTGTTTTAAATGGAGTGTTTCCATTTATAAAGAATCTGCATCAGGACGGGGATTCGGCCTATGCCAGATATATGGGAGATGCCATATTCAAGATTCCCACCGCGGCAATGCTGTCAAAAATAGTCGATGGAATAGATAAGCTTGAGCTGGGAGATGAAGATTCTAAGGGAGATTTATACGAGTATCTTCTCTCAAAGGTTGCAACAGCCGGAACTAATGGACAGTTCAGAACACCGCGACACATTATAAAAATGATGGTCGAGCTTGTAAAACCGTCACCGGATGATACAATAATTGATCCGGCAATGGGAAGTGCAGGCTTTCTGATAGAAGCACAGAGCTATCTAAGAGAAAACCATCCGGAGCTTTTCCTTCATCAGGAGAGCCTTGAGCATTTCAATAACACTATGTTTTATGGTAACGATATGGACAGAACCATGCTTCGAATCGGAGCTATGAATATGCTGCTTCATGGTGTGGAAAATCCTAATATTTCGTACAGAGACAGTCTTTCAGAGCAGAATACGGATGTTGAAAAATACAGCTTAGTTCTGGCAAATCCGCCGTTTAAGGGAAGTCTGGACTATGAGGCAGTTTCAGCAGATTTGCTTAAAGTGACAAAGACGAAGAAAACAGAGCTGCTTTTCTTAGCACTATTTTTGCGTATACTCAAAAAAGGTGGCAGAGCGGCAGTGATTGTTCCTGATGGAGTATTGTTTGGCAGCAGTAAAGCACATAAACAAATCAGAAAAGAAATCATAGAAAACAATAAGCTCGACGCAGTCATATCAATGCCAAGTGGAGTGTTTAAGCCATACGCAGGAGTGTCAACAGCAATCCTTATTTTTACAAAAACAGGCTCAAGTGATACCGACAAAGTATGGTTTTATGATATGAAGGCTGATGGATTAAGTCTTGATGATAAACGTCAGGAAATCGCAGACAATGATATCCCGGATATTATTGAGAGATTCAATCATCTTGATGCAGAGACTGACAGAAAAAGAACGGATCAGAGCTTCTTTGTTCCTGTTGATGAGATTGTCTCAAATGATTATGACCTTTCAATCAATAAGTACAAGGAAATAGTCTATGAGGCTGTGCAATATGAGCCAACCGATGTGATAATAGGAAAGATTGACGCTTTGGAAAGTGAGATACAGGGTGAACTGGCAGAGCTTAAGAAACTGTTGGATGTGTAAAAGCAAATTCGTGTTTGTAGGGGATAATGTAGATGAAAGTTAAAATTGGTGATTTGACTAAGATTAAGACAGGAAAACTTGATGCAAATGTTTCTTCAGAAGATGGAAAGTATCCATTTTTTACTTGTTCAAAAGAACCATTGAAAATATCAACATATTCGTATGATTGTGAGTGTGTGTTAATTGCTGGAAATGGAGATTTAAATGTTAAATATTATAATGGAAAGTTTGATGCTTATCAGCGAACATATATAATAGAAGCTAATGGAAGTGGAAAGTTATATATGCCATACCTTTATTATTTTATGGAAGATTATATAGATGAATTACGGAAACAGGCTATTGGTGGAGTTATAAAGTATATAAAGTTAGCTAATTTGACTGATGCATTAATCGAATTACCTTCAGTTGATGAGCAGAAATCCATAGTCGAAATATTGAAAAAGGTGAAGGGAATACTAGATAAGCGTAATGATGAGATTAGGGAGTTAGACAATCTCATCAAGGCCCGATTTGTCGAGATGTTTGGTGATTGTACAAATATGATTTCATTAAGTGATTTATGTTTAATAATTACGGATGGTACACATCAGTCGCCAAAGTTCCAACATGAGGGGATTCCTTTTATTTTGGTATCTAATTTGTCAAAGAATACGGTAACTTATGATACAGATAAATTTATTAGTGCAGAAACATATAAAGAACTTTATAAAAGAACTCCGATTGAAATTGGTGATATATTGCTTTCGACAGTAGGTTCATATGGGCATCCGGCAGTTGTAGTTGAAGATAGAAAATTTCTTTTTCAAAGACATATTGCATACTTAAAACCGAAGAGTGATATTTTAAACAGCTATTATATGCACGGTGCGCTGTTGTCACCTGGTTGTCAGAGGCAAATAGAAGAAAAAGTAAAAGGGATAGCCCAAAAAACATTGAATTTATCTGAAATTAGGAAAATTAGGATCCCAGTTCCATCTTTGGATTTACAAAAACAGTATGCCGACTTCGTCCACCAAGTCAACAAATCAAAAGTTGCAGTTCAGAAAGCATTGGATGAAACACAAATATTGTTTGATAGTTTAATGCAGAAATATTTTGGATAAGAAACGAAGTAGTATAGGAGCCTTTATGGATGTAAATAGTACCTTTGAAAAAACAGGAATAAAATGTAAAGTATTACAGGAAATTATCCAGCTAGCGAAGAAGAATTGTGTTGAAAAAGTAATTCTTTTTGGTTCAAGAGCGCGAGGAGATTTTAAAGAGCGAAGTGATATAGATTTGGCATTTTGCGGTGGTAGCAGTAGTCATTTTATTTTGGATGTAGACGAAACAACTTCAACGTTGTTGGAATTTGATATAGTGGACTTGGATAAGCCTGTAAGAAAAGAATTGTTGGAATCTATAAAAAGAGAGGGGGTAGTGCTATATGAAAAAATTTGAGAATTTTAAGGCAGCATTAGTCAATTTAAACGATATTTTTTCTTATAAAGAACCATATGGAAATGTGGAAATTGCTGGCATGGTTGGATTATATGAAATTTGTTTTGAACAATCATGGAAGGCGATGAAAGAACTATTAGAGAATTTTGGTTATGCGGAGGGGGCAACAGGATCGCCAAGAACAATTTTAAAAACAGCTTACAAGGCAGGAATGATTAGTGATGAAGAATTATGGCTGGATGCATTGGTTTCGAGAAATAATGTTGCACACGCATATAATCAGGCAATTGCAATGGATATTATACGTCAAACCAAAGAAAAGTATTATGATATGTTTATACAATTAGAGAAGAAAATAGAACAGGATTGGCTATAGTAGAGCATATCGCAAGTAAAATTTTTATTATGGATTATTCACAGGCTGCATAAATACAATTGCCGGAATAAATTGCATTTATGCAGGAGAAGGATGTTGGTATTTCGAAAGGAGATATCAACATGGAAGAAAAAATAGTTAAAGTTTTAAATGTAATGTCGGAGTATTTATCAATAGCTCAGATGAAAAAATTACAGGAAGTCATTTTACAAACATTTGCAGAAAATGAAGCAGAGAAAGCAGAGATTGCAAATGATAAATTTTTGGAAATGTTTCTTGATGCAAAAACTATAGAGGGGTGTTCAGAACGAACAATAAAGTATTATAGGGAAACCGTGCAGCATCTGTTGTCACAAACCGAAACATCTGTCCGTAAAATAACAACGGAAGAAATACGTGAATATTTGTCAGATTATCAAAAGCTCAATAATTGCTCAAATGTAACAATTGATAATGTTAGAAGAAATATCTCCAGCTTCTTTTCTTGGCTCGAGGAAGAGGATTATATTCTTAAAAGTCCTATGCGCAGGATTCATAAGATAAAGACCAAAACAGTTGTAAAAAGCGTGATTTCTGATGAGGGAATAGAGAAGCTTAGAGATAATTGTAATGAAAAGCGAGATTTGGCAATTATAGATCTTTTGTATTCTACCGGAATAAGAGTTGGTGAACTGGTAAACCTGAATATAGATGATATTGATCTTGAAGGACGTGAGTGTATCGTTTATGGAAAAGGTGATAAAGAGCGCAGAGTATATTTTGATGCAAAGGCAAAAGTACATTTAAAGGATTATATTGATACCAGAACTGATAAAAACAAAGCCTTGTTTGTTACGTTGGATGCACCACATGACAGACTTAAGATAAGTGGTGTTGAGATTCGATTGCGAAAACTCGGGAGAAAACTGTCCTTAGAGAGAGTACATCCGCATAAATTCAGGCGTTCAATGGCTACGAGAGCTATTGATAAGGGAATGCCGATTGAACAGGTTCAAAAGATACTTGGACATTCCCAGATTGATACCACCATGCAGTATGCTATGGTTAATCAGAATAATGTCAAAACTGCTCATCAGAAGTATCTTGCTTAGTAAAAATGAGAAAAGGTCAATTCGTGTTTGTAAAATTCTTGATAAATAGAATGCATGTTAGACAAAAAGGCGATTAGATGTTAATATAGTATAAAAGAAGTGCTACCGATAGACGGTCAGCCTGATATATGTATTGATTAAAGATAACCGCCACAGTTTACCAGACCAGGGCGGTTATTTTTGTGTCTTGGAAAGATTAATGGTGTTTATAGCAGGAGTGATGTAGATGAGAGTAAAACTTGAGGATGTTTGTGAGCGTGGCTCATCGAACATAAAACAGTCTGATATAATTAAAATGAGTGGTAATTATCCAATTTATGGTGCGTCAGGATTGGCTGGAAAAGTAAATTTTTATCATCAGGAGCAACCATATGTAGCTGTTGTCAAGGATGGAGCAGGAATAGGCAGAACAACATTGAATCCAGCAAAATCTTCAGTGATAGGAACTATGCAGTATCTAATACCAAAGAAAAATGTATTACCAGAATATTTGTTTTATGTTGTGAGTTATATGCATTTAGAAAAATACTACACTGGAGCAACCATTCCACATATTTATTTTAAAGATTATAAAAATGAAGAATTTAACCTTGATAATATAGAGAAACAATTGGAAATCATAGATGTTTTGGGTAGGTGTAAAAAGGTTATAGAAGCCAGAAAACAAGAGTTAGTTGAATTAGACAGCTTAACGAAAGCCCGATTTGTCGAGTTGTTTGGTGATCCAGTTGCTAATCCTATGCACTGGCCTGTGAAAAGGTTAAAAGAACTTGCCATTCAGATAAATAGTGGCAATACTCCTAAGGGTGGTTCTGAGAATTATGTAGAAAAAGGAATTACGTTTTTTAGAAGCCAGAATGTATGGAAAGATCGTTTAGAGATGGATGATATTGCTTATATAGATGAAAAAACTCATGAAAGTATGAAGAGAAGTAGTCTTAAGCATGGCGATATCCTTATGACAAAGACAGGACGTATAAATACAGAGAACAGTTCACTTGGAAGAGCTGCTTTGTATGAAGGTGAAGATGATATGGCCAATGTGAATGGACATGTTTATTTCATCAGACTTAAGGAAGGGGTAAATAATAAGTTTGTTCTTAGAGTTTTAGCGTCACCAGAGTATCGTGATTTAATTAGAAGTGTTTGTGTCGGTGGAATTGATAAGCGTCAGCTCAATAAGGAACATATTGAGGAGTTTCCTATAATATATCCTCCGTCAGAAATGATTGATAATTATATTGAATTTGTAGAACAGGTTAACAAATCAAAATTTGATACTATGACCTTCGCTCCAATATATGCTATAATAAACCTATATTTACACACTTATTTTTATCAGGGAAGGAGATGAGCAAGCATGACAGAATCACTTAAACTACCGGTGGGAATAGAGAGCTTTGATGAGATCCGTTCAGACGGATATTACTATGTCGATAAGACAAAGCTGATTGAACAGTTGGTTGACAGCCGGGGAAAAGTCAACCTTTTTACCAGACCGCGTCGTTTTGGCAAGACTCTCAACATGAGTATGCTCAAATCTTTCTTTGAAATTGGAGCAGCTTCTGAATTATTTGATGGTCTTTATATATCGCACAACAAAAAAATGTGTGATGATAATATGGGTAAATATCCTGTGATATTTCTGTCTTTAAAGAATGTGGAAGGACTAGATTTTCAAGCTGCAAAGTATCAGATGATAGAGATAATTGCAAAGGAAGCTAAGAGATTTGTATATTTGAAGAATAGTGACAGGCTGGACATTGACGATAAGTCGACGTATGCTTCTTTAATTCGATTAGAGGATGGCAGATATGAAATGAGAGATGAGGCACTGTATGCTTCGCTTCAAACTTTATCTGAGCTGTTATATAAGCATCATGGCAGAAAAACGGTTATTTTAATAGATGAATATGATGTTCCACTGGATAAGGCATTTCAGAATGGCTATTATAAAGAGATGGTTTCTTTGATACGTGCCATATTCGGAAAAGCATTAAAGACAAATGAGGCATTGGATTTTGCTGTCTTAACAGGTTGTCTTCGCGTTTCAAAAGAAAGTATTTTTACAGGATTAAATAATTTCAAGATTTTATCTATTACTGATACAAGATTTGATGAACACTTTGGATTTACGGATGCGGAAGTAGAGCGTTTGCTGGCATTTTATCATTTGGAAAACAGGTTTGCGGAGACAAAGGAATGGTATGATGGTTATCATTTCGGAAATGTTGATGTATATTGTCCGTGGGATGTAATTAATCATGTTGACAGAATAAAAGATGATCCAAGGGCTGGACCGGAAGCGTATTGGATTAATACAAGCGGAAATGAGCTTGTTAAGAGGTTTATAGATAAGGCTGGTAAGACAACCAGAAATGAAATTGAGCGTTTGATCGCGGGAGAAGCCATAGACAAGCAAATTCGTCTGGATATGACCTATGACGAAATAGACAATAATATTGATAATCTATGGAGTGTTCTGTTTACAACAGGTTATCTGACATATACAAAGATAAGTGAGAACAAAAAATATAGCCTTGTAATTCCAAACAATGAGATTAAAGAAGTATTTAAGCTGCAGATACAGGAGTGGTTCAGGAATAAAATATTTTCCAATACCGAGCAGTTGCAGGACTTTTGGAAGGCTTTCAAAGATGGAAATACACAGATAATGGAAATGTATTTAAACAAGGTGCTGAGTAATTCGGTGAGCGTTTTTGACACAAAAGCGAGAAATGATGAAAAGGAAAGCTCCTATCATAATCTGCTTATTGGAATTTTGAGTGGCAATGAGGACTGGCTGGTAAAGTCAAATGTTGAGGCAGGAGAGGGCTTTGCAGATATTATTGTGGAGACAGATGATCCGGATGAAGGAATTATTGCAGAGCTTAAATACACAAAAGATTTTAAAGCTATGGAAAAATCCTGTGAAAAGGCTCTGAAACAGATAAAGGATAGAAGATATCAGGAATATCTGTTAAATGATGATCGACAGAATATCATGTATTATGGAATTACATTTTGCAGAAAAAGATGCAAAGTGCTTGTAGAAAGATAAAAGGGGTGATTACATGGAAACTAATTTTGATTACCTTTTAAAGAAAGAAGAATACGCAGATTTTGCAAAACAGGCAGTTGAAGCAGAAAAAAGTTTATCCATTTCACCGGCCACTTGTGCCATTTTGTCGAGGCGTGCACTTGAGCTTGCAGTGAGGTTTGTTTTCTCATATGACGCGGAGCTTTCGCTTCCGTACAGAGATAATGTATCGAGTCTTATTCATGAGCCAACGTTTAGAAGGATAATTGAGCCAAGGCTGTTTCCAATGCTCAAATATACCATTCATCTGGGAAATGTTGCAGTTCATACCAACAACAATATAGGCAGGGATGAAGCAATAATAGCGCTTCGTGATTTGTTTGAGTTTTGCGATTGGATTGATTATTCATATTCGAGGGAATACGATGAGAAGACATATGATGAGTCGATTCTTGCAAGCGGTAATGAAAAGCGTATAAAGGCTGATGAGCTCATGAAGCTGTATGAGGGCTTAAGCAGTAAGGATAAAAAGCTCGAGAGCGTATTGAAGGAGAATGAAGAGCTCCGCGAGCAGATGACAAAGAAGCGTAGTCAGAATGTAAAGACAAGGGAGTTCCATGTAGATACGATAAGTGAGGCAGAAACCCGCAAGAGATATATAGATGTTGCCTTAAAGGAGGCAGGATGGGTTATTGGCAGAAATGTCACGGAGGAGGAGCCGGTTACAGGAATGCCAAACAGCACAGGAACAGGGTATGTGGATTATGTTCTTTGGGGAAAGGATAATCTTCCACTTGCTGTAGTGGAGGCTAAAAAGGCTTCTGTGGATGCTATGGTAGGAAGCCAGCAGGCGAAGCTGTATGCTGACTGTTTGCA
>ERZ840096.1245-NODE-1245-length-28219-cov-7.017789_pt1 | contig 28219 bp, 24 predicted proteins | sample MGYA00519878_ERZ840096 | MGnify/ENA primary metagenome ERZ840096 (study PRJEB31850, sample SAMEA3708865) | human gut metagenome | biome: human gut; feature: human-associated habitat; material: faeces | place: China | collected 2014 ...
ATTTGGAACAAAATCCCTCGCTGACCGCTCTTGCAATTTAATCAGAGGTTCCTTAAAAATGCCAAAAGGAGAGAGAACGGTATGCAATATGTGCTTTTTAATCCGCAGGCCGGAAACGGCAGCGGTGCGCAGCAGGCACGCGCTCTGGACGCGCGCTTCCCGGAGGAGACGTTTTCCTATACCGATATGACAACGATCAGCGACTATGCGGCCTGGCTCGGCACGCTCCCGGTGGATGCGTCCCTTATCATCGCGGGCGGCGACGGCACGCTGAACCGCTTTCTCAACGACACGAACGGCATGGCCCTCCCGGAGCAGCTCTATTATTTCGCCACCGGCAGCGGAAACGACTTCCTGCATGACCTTGGCCTCGAGAAGGGCGCGGACCCGGTCCCTGTGGCGCAGTATCTGCGCGATCTGCCCACGGTCACGGTGAACGGAAAGCACTGGCGCTTCCTCAACGGCATCGGCTACGGCATTGACGGCTACTGCTGCGAGGTCGGCGACGCTCTGCGCGGCAAGGCCGACAAGCCCGTGAATTATACGGCCATCGCCATCAAGGGCCTGCTGTTTCACTTCCACCCGGCTAACGCCGAGGTCACGGTCGATGGCAAGACGAAGCGCTATCGCCGCGTCTGGCTCGCGCCGACGATGAACGGCCGCTTTTACGGCGGCGGCATGATGGTCACGCCGGACCAGCATCGCGGCAATGCTCAGGGCAAGGTCAGCGTGTGCGTCATGCACGGCAGCGGCAAGATCAAGACGCTGGCGGTATTCCCGTCCATTTTCAAAGGCGGCCATGTAAAGCACACGGAAATGGTCGAGATCCTGACAGGCCATGACATCGAGGTGCGCTTTGACCGTCCCTGTGCGCTGCAGATCGACGGCGAGACCATCCGGAATGTGACTTCCTACAGCGTCCACGCGGGCGTCCCTGCGCGGGTCTGACAGAAAAAACGGCCGGAGTATGTATTCCTCCAGCCGACGGTGTGTCCAAAAAGCCTCGCAGAGTTCGCCGCCCGCAGGCGGCGAATCAAATCGGATCATTTTCTCCGGCGGCGTGTACGTCGGAAAAAATACTGCGCAGTCCGCCAGTGTGCGGATCGTCCGGCAAAGGCGGACGATCGTGCGCGCAGCGGACTGTAGTCCCTTTGTATGGAAAGCCCAAAGGGCTTTCCATACAGTTAATTGGCCGGAGCGCTCAGCGCTCCGGCCGTTTTATGTGGGTTTTACTGCTTCGTGAAGACCATGGGGAACAGATCGCCCAGCATCTCGCTGAGAGACTGCAGGTCCATCGTGTCGCCCGTGACGGACGTGAAGGTCAGCTTGCCGCCCTCGAGCGTGTAGGAAACATAGTCCTCTTCGGAGAAGTCGGCTTCCTGCTCCTCAAAATAGAGCTTGCCGTCAGCTGCCTTGTAGACGCCGGACTCCTCGTCCTCTTCCAGAGAGCTCAGCAGGGACTCTTCGTCGAGCTGGCTGATCTGTTCGGCGACATAGTCCGAAACGCTGGAGCCGGTGCTCTGCTCGAAGGCAGCGTCGAAGTCCTCGCGGGACAGTCCGGATTCCTCGGCGGTCTTGTAGAGCGCCGCCTCAATGGCGGAGCCGCAGCCCTGCAGATAGGTGTGCAGCGCGGTAACGGTGGCTTCCTTGTCGGCCTGCATGGAATAGGTGCCGTCTTCGCCCAGCGTCAGAGTGTAGGGAACGGGCAGGGTCAGGTCGGCCAGATCCTCTTCGGCAAGGCCGAGCTGGGTCATGGCGGAGTTCAGGGCAGGGGCCAGATCGAGATCGATCTTGTAGGTACCGGGCAGGTCGGACTTGCCGCCGCCGCAGCCGGCGAGCGCAAGGACAAGGGCCAGCGCCAGCAGGCACAGTGCGAGAGACTTTACATGTTTCATGATTTTCTTCCTTTCTTCTTTGCAAAGAATGCAAGTTGATTATAGCATAACAGGATGTGGGTGTCAATCCATCGGGCGGCCGTTTAGAACGGTTTCTGCCAGCCGGTCGCCCTCGTAGCGGAGCTTCAGCGAAAAAAACGGCGCATGCTCCCGCATAAGGCGCAGGAAAATGCGGTCCCCCTCCCACTGCGGCAGGGCGGCGAACTGTGCCTCCGGGATCCATGCCAGCTCGCCCTCGTCGCAGTCCCGCAGGGTTCCGCGGCAGGCCGAGGCGTGGAACAGGTGCATGTATTCGCCCTCCCAGCAGTCGCTGACGAAGGTCACGATGCCGCAGTAGCGGTACTCCGTCAGCTCCAGTCCCGTTTCCTCGCGGAATTCGCGGCGGACGCAGTCGTCCGGGCTTTCGTTTTCTTCAAATTTTCCGCCGATGCCGATCCACTTGTCGTGATTCGGATCGTTTTCCTTTTTGTTGCGGTGCAGCAGGAGCCAACTCCCGTCCTGCTCCAGATAGCAAAGCGTGGTATTCTTCATAGCGATCTCCCGAAAAAAGCCCCTGCAATCGCATGACGGTTGCAGGGGCCGGTTTTATTCTGCGGCGCTGGGATCGGTGGCGGGGTTCACGATGACTTTCACGGCGTTGTGCAGGTTCTCTGCGACGCAGTGCGCCTGCCCCTTGGCCTGCTCGCCGTCGAGCGTCCAGTCCATGTCGGCGGGGGCGTCGATCTCCAGATGGCTGGCGCTCGTGAACGTCAGCATGGGCGTGTGGTAATCCTGCGTCGTCAGGGCCAGCACGCAGTCGCTCAGCTCCATCAGGCTCTGCGGTTTGCGCACGAGCAGCAGCTCGAACACGCCGTCGTTCATGTCCACGATCTCCGGGGAGAGCGTCAGAATGCCCGCAACGGATGTGGAGTTGCTGATGGCGCCGAAGATATAGTCGTCCTCGAGCACGGTCTCGTGGTCGAGCAGAAAGCGCACATGGCGGCTGCGGATGGACGGCAGCTCCTTGATGCCGCCGAGCACATAGGCCAGATGGCCCAGCGCATTTTTTACGCTCTGCGACGTGGCGTAGGATGCGCGGGTGAACGCGCCGAACGAGGCGACATAGGAGAAGCAGCGGCCGTTGAAGCTGCCGAGGTCCAGTGTGCGCGGCTCGCCCTCGACGATGTCGCGCGCGGCCTGCAGCAGGTTGCGCGACAGGTGCATGCTGCTGGCAAAGTCGTTCGTGCTGCCTGCGGGGATGTAGCCGATGGGCGTGTCGCTTCCGGCCGCATAGACACCGGAGACAACCTCATTGAATGTGCCGTCGCCGCCTGCGCAGACCACGCAGTCGAATTCGCGGCAGCGGGATGCTGCGACCTGCGTTGCGTCGCCGCGGGCAGCTGTAGTATAGACCGTGACGTCGTAGCCGCCGCGGTTGAAAATGCTGACGATCTCCGCCAGCGCGCGGTTCGCACGCTTTTTTCCCGAGCAGGGGTTCAGAATGAGCAGCAGCCTCTTCATCGCACGATCCTCATGCGGAAACGCACCCAGACAAAGATGCAGCCTGCGGCGATCACAAGGCCGATGCCGAGCAGCGCCCACTGCTCCTTGGAGCGCGGCTTGCGGATATGGAACGGCATCACAAAGCTGGCGCCCGTCAGCGCCATAACAACGAGCAGCGCCCCATGCAGGATCGCGGCACGCTGGAAAATGTCGAGGAAGCAGAAGAAAAACGGGAAAATGAGCGCGGCTGAGGTGATGGGAAGGCCCGTGTAGGTCTTGCGGCACTCGTCCGTCTCCTGCTGGCGCAGCTCCTCCGTCACGTTGAAATAGGCAAGGCGAATGAGCCCGGCGAGCACATAGAGCGCCGCGATCAGCACGGCATACCAGACAGAGCCGCACACGACGATCGTGATGACGGCGGGCAGGATGCCGAAGGCAACGATGTCGCACAGAGAGTCAATCTGAATGCCGAAGCCCTTCTGCTCCGCCGTGCGGTTCTTCTTCGTGCGGGCGACGCGGCCGTCAAACATATCGCAAAGGCCGCTGAACATCAAACAGAGGATTGCCAGCAGCGGGTGGTGGGCGACGGCCAGCCCGATGCCGGTCACGGCCGACAGCAGGCTGAGGTAGGTCAGAATGACCGTGTAATCATAGAAACCAATCATAAATAACTCCTTCTGCCGCAGGACGGCACCGGAAAACGGACGTCGGATAGACGAATCATAGTCGTCTTGTTATTATCCAACATTTTCGGCGATTCGTCAAGTCCCGGTATTTTCCGACAGAATGCGGCAGAGCAGGACGGAAAAGGCGTGGTCCTGCGCGGGCTTCCGGGCAGCCGTACGGTGCAGGCGGACACCGCCGCGGCGCAGGCGGGCGGACTCGGCGCGAACGGTGAGCAGAGCGTCGATATTGTCCTTTGTGTAGGCATGGCCCGCCGGATGCAGGGCCTGCGCGCTGCGCGCAAGGCACAGGGCGGCAAGGCCGTAGTCCTGCGTGATCACAACGTCGCCGGGGCGCAGGTGCGACAGCAGCAGATAGTCCGTGCTGTCGTGCCCGCAGTCCGCAACAAAGACCTCCACGCCGGGAATGGAAAAGACATGCGCCGTGTCGCAGAACAGCAGACACGGCACATGGAAGGCGGCGCATTGCCGCACGGTCTCGCGGACGACGGGGCAGCCGTCCGCATCGATCAGAACGCGCATAGGCTTCAGTGGCGGGGCGTCAGCAGGCCGCGCTTGTCGTGGATGACATTGCGCGGGCAGGCCATGGCGCACATGCCGCAGGAGAGACACTTATCCGCGTAGATAAAGGCGCGGTTTTCCGAAACGACGATGGCTCCGGCCGGGCAGGTGCGCTCGCACAGACCGCAGCCGATGCAGCTCACGGCGCAGACATCGCGGCAGCGGGCGTCCTTGTTCGAGCAGAGGACGACAATGGGGTTGTCCTCGAGCCGCAGGTGGATGACGCGCTGCGGGCAGGCCTGATAGCACGCGCCGCAGCCGATGCAGCGGCTCTCGTCGACCTCGGCCACGCCGTAGGAGTTCAGCGAGATCGCGCCGAAGCGGCAGACCTCCATGCACGCACCGCAGCCGGTGCAGCCGTAGAGGCAAAGATCGTAGCCCTCCGGGCTCTGGTTGGCGCGGCAGCCGCCGTTGCAGTGGACGCAGGCAACCTTGGACGGGAACTTCTTTCTGACTTTCATCTCATGCAACCTCCCCGTTATTTGCGTGCATAGGGCGTGCCGGTCAGCGGCAGACTGGTGCGCGGCTCGCCGTCGAGCCGGTAATAGGCGTCCGCAATGGCCGGTGCGGTGGGGATCGAGGTGATCTCGCCGATGCCGATCGCGCCGCAGGCCACGTTCAGGCCCGGCTTGTCGATGACAATGGCCTTGATCTCCGGCACCTGATGGGCACGGAACAGGCCGAGCGTGCCGAAGCGCGCCGTCGGGCGGCAGTTTTCGTCGATGGGATACTGCTCCGTCAGGGCATAGCCCATGGACATGACGACGCCGCCCTCGATCTGGCCCTCGCAGGAGAGCGGGTTGATGGCCTTGCCGACGTCGTGCGCGGCTATCATTTTGCGGATGAGGCCGGTCTTCTCGTCGAGGATGCAGACCTGCGTGGCGTAGCCGTAGGCGACGTGGGAGACCGGGTTCGGCACATCCGCACCGAGCGGGTCGGTCTTCGCGAGGTATTCGCCGTAGAATTCTTTCCCGATGAGGTCGCTGAGCGACTTTCCGGCCAGCGCCTCGTGGAGCTGCAGGCAGGCGCGGCGGCAGGCCTCGCCGGTCACAAGCGTCTGGCGGGAGCCGGACGTGTCGCCGGAGTCCGGGGCGATCCAGGTGTTGGAACGCTCATAGACAATGTCGTCGCGGGAGAGGTTCGTGTTTGAGCAGACCATCTGCACCAGCACGGTGCCGAGGCCCTGCCCGATGCACGAAGCGCCGGAATAGATATGGACCTTGGAATCGCCCTCGACGATGAGCTTGCAGCGGCCCCAGTCCGGCAGGCCGACGCCGAGGCCGGCATTCTTCATGGCGCAGGCGATGCCCTTGATCTTGGCGTTGTCGTATTCGTCCTTTACGGCAAGGAGCGTCTCCACAAGGCCGGTAGAGTCATCGACGATCTGCCCGTTCGGCAGGACACCGCCGGGACGGATAGCGTTGCGGTAGCGGATCTCCCACGGGGAGATGCCGACAAGGTCGGCAGCGCGGTTCAGCAGCGTCTCCACGGCGAAGCACGTCTGCGTGACGCCAAAGCCGCGGAACGCACCGGCAGGCGGGTTGTTCGTATAGTAGGCATAGCCGTCGATCTCGAAGTTTTCGTAGGCATAGGGACCGGCGGCGTGCGTGCAGGCGCGCTCGAGCACCGGGCCGCCCAGCGAGGCGTAGGCGCCAGTGTCAGAGACGACCTTGGCCTTCACACCCTGGATGATACCGTTTTCGTCCACGCCCATGGTGAAGTCCATCTCGAAGGGATGGCGCTTCGGGTGGATGAGCAGGGACTCGGCGCGCGTCAGCTTGCACTTGACGGCGCGGCCGGTCTTATAGGCGATGAGCGCGGCCAGCGGCTGGACGGTCATGTCCTCCTTGCCGCCGAAGCCGCCGCCAACGAGGGCATTCTGAATTTTGACCTTCTCGGGCGGCAGGCCGAGGGCCATCGTGACCTCGTGCAGCGTGGTGTGGGCGCTCTGGTCCGTCGTGTAGAGGCGGATGCCGTCTCCGTCCGGCACGGCCACGGCGCATTCCGGCTCAAGGAAGGCGTGCTCCGTGAACGGGGTGGAGAAGTGATCCTGCACGACAAATTTCGAGTGGGCAATGGCCTCCTCGGCATTGCCGCGGGAAACGTGCTTATGCGTCAGCAGGTTGCCCTTGCGGTGGACGAGCGGCGCATAGGGCGCGGCGGCCTCCTCGGGGTTGTGCACGGCGGGCAGGATCTCATATTCGACCTTGACGAGCTTTTTGGCCTTTTCCAGAATCTCCGGCGTCTCAGCCGCGACAAGGGCCAGTGCGTCGCCGAGGAAGTGGACGACGCCGCCGACGGGGACCATGACGTCCCAGTCGTGGACGATGTGTCCGATGATGTTCTCGCCCGGCACGTCTGCTGCGGTCAGAACGCAGATAACGCCGGGCAGCGCGGCCGCCTTGGACGTGTCGATGGACAGCACGCGGGCGCGCGGATATTTGCTGCGCACGGCGGAGCCGTAGCACATTTTTTCGGGGTAGTAATCGTCGGGGTATTTGCCGGTGCCGAGGACCTTCTCCTCGACGTCCAGACGCTGGACGCGGGAGCCGATCTTCCAGTCCGTCGTGGCGGGCAGGGGGATCTTCTTTTCGCGCAGGATCTTCCCGGCCAGACGGATGGCCTCGACGATCTTGACATAGCCGGTGCAGCGGCAGTAGTTGTTGCGGATGGCCCAGCGGATCTGCTCCTCCGTCGGGTCCGGCGTGCGGTCGAGCAGGGCCTTGGCGCACAGCACCATACCGGGGATGCAGAAGCCGCACTGCACGGCGCCAGCCTCGCCGAAGGCGAAGGTGTAGGCAGCCTTTTCAAAGTCGGAAAGACCCTCGACCGTCAGGATGTGCTTGCCGTCGAGCCGCTCGGTGTCCGGAACGCAGGCGCGGCAGGGCTCGCCATTGATGAGCACGGTGCATGCGCCGCAGGCGCCCTCGCTGCAGCCGTCTTTTACGGAGGTGAGGTGCAGCTCATCGCGCAGGTAGCGCAGCAGCTTCTGCTTTTTGGCGACGGTAACTTCGGCACCGTTTATGTAAAATGTTGCCATGGAAACAGGTCCCCTTTGTAAAATAATCCGGTCGCAGCCGGTGGACGGGCTCGTATCACTCAGATTATACTATAAATAGAGAAAGCCTGCAAGGCAGAGACTAACTTTTTTTGCGATTTTTTACTGAATTTTGACTTATAACAATAAAAAACTACAAGGAAATCGCGATTTTTCTATCGATAAGCTAAAACTTTTTTTGTACCCGGCAAAAAATGCGGGAAAGGATTGAAAATCGGGTGTGGATTTGGTACACTATCTAAGAAATGAAAATGCGGAGTTTCGGCTTTTTTGCGCCGCATGCGCCGCATGGGTAATATAGCAGACTGTCAAAAAACCTGCCAAGCCAAAAGTTTCGGAGGGAAGAAAAGTGTGAAAGGAAACCGTCAGGGTGTCCTTTCGCGTTCCATAACCCGCCGCAGCGGCAGAATTGCAAAATCATGCTTCAAAATTTATTTTGCAATTCCAGAAGCAGCTTGGCGAAAAAGCCCTGGAGGGACTTTTTTGACAAGCTGAATATAGGTAGGGGAACTGGTATGGAAACGACAAAGACATTTCAGGAGCTCGGTGTCAGCGAGGAGATCCTCCGTGCGCTGGAAAAGAAGGGCGTCGCAATGCCGACGCGCGTGCAGGAGGAGGCCATCCCGCCGCTGCTGGCGTGGCGCGACGTCATCGCCAAGGCGCCGACGGGAACGGGCAAGACGTTTGCCTTTGGCATCCCGATGATCGAGCACATCGATCCGCAGTCCGACGATCTGCAGGGCCTGATCCTGGCCCCGACGCGCGAGCTGGCCATCCAGATCGCCGACGAGCTGCGCGGCTTGCTCACATTTTATAAGGATATCCGTGTGACGGTCGTCTATGGCGGCCAGCGGCTTGAGCCGCAGATCCGCAGCCTGCAGCAGCATCCGCAGATCGTCGTGGCGACGCCCGGTCGCCTCATGGACCACTATAACCGCAAGAACCTGCGCCTCGACCGCATCAAGACCGTCATTCTCGACGAGGCGGACCGCATGCTGGACATGGGCTTCTTCGACGATGTGACAAAAATTCTCGACCGCATCAAGAATCGCACGAACCTCGGCCTGTTCTCCGCGACGATCTCGCAGGAGGTCATGACTGTCAGCTGGATGTACCAGCGCGACGAGGTGGAGATCACCGTCGCCCCGACGGAGGAGAGTAAGCCTGATATCGATCAGTATTCCATCACGGTCCCGCGGCTGGAGAAGGAAGAGGCTATGCTGCGTATCCTGCGCTCCGGCGCGCTTGAGCGCGTGATCGTGTTCTGCAACACGAAGGTCATGTGCCAGCGCCTGAGCGACGACCTGCGCCGCGCGGGCATCCGCGCCGACTGCCTGCATGGCGACATCAAGCAGGCCACGCGCGAAAAGACCATGGCCGATTTCCGCCATGGCAAGCTCCCGGTCCTCATCGCGACGGACGTTGCCTCCCGCGGCATCGACGTGGACGACGTCGACGGCGTCATCAACTATGACGTCCCCGAGGAGAACGAATACTATATCCACCGCATCGGCCGCACGGGCCGCGCCCGGAAAAAGGGCATCTCCTTCACGCTGCTCGGCTCGTTCCCGGAGAAGGCCAAGCTGGACGAGATCGCAAAATTTGCGGGCTTCCGCATCGTTCCGATGATCTTTGATGAATACGGCTGTCTGGTGCCCGCACCTGCAGAGGAAAAGCACCCGACATCCCGCAGGCGCTTCTGATGCGCCCGGCGGAGGAGGGCCTGCTCCTGCTGTGCTGCGCGCTCGGCACGCAGGATGTGCCGCTGACCCCGGCGCAGTACCGCACGCTTGCCCGGCGCGTCCGGCAGACCTGTCAGGCCGGAGACGGCGAGGTGACGCCTGCCTATCTTCGGGCGCTCGGCTATCCGGAGGCGGCCGCCCTGCAGATCACGGCGCTGCTCGACCGGACGGACACGCTGCACCGCTATCTCGAGGCCGCTGCCGCGCAGGGCATCACGGTCCTGACGCGCCTTTCGGACGGCTTCCCGGCGCGCCTGCGCCGCATGGGCGAGACTGAGTGCCCGCCCGCCCTGTTCTGCCGCGGCGACACGGCCCTGCTCGGCACGCGCTGCGTTGCGCTCGTCGGCTCGCGGCAGCTCCGGCCGGATAACCGCCGCTTTGCTGTGCAGGCCGGAAAGCTCGCTGCGGCCGAGGGCTTTACGCTCGTCTCCGGCGGGGCTGCCGGTGCGGACACCGCCGCGCAGGAGGCCTGCCTTGCAGCGGGCGGCCGGGTGATCTGCTTTGTGCCGGACAGTCTGCTGGATCATCCTGCGCGGCAAAACGTGCTGTATTGCAGCGCGGGCGGCTATGAGCTGCCGTTTTCCACGCCGCGCGCCCTGGCCCGCAACTGCCTCATCCATGCCATGGGCGAAAAGACTCTTGTGGCCCAGTGCGCCGAGGGAACGGGCGGGACCTGGTCCGGTTCGCAGTGGAACCTGCGCCGCGGCATGTCGGAGCTTTACGTCTTTGACGACGGATCGGCGGCAAGCGCGGCACTGCAGTCCTGCGGAGCGGAGAGGTTGCCGGATATTCCGGCGTCTCTCGCCCTGTTACGGCCCTTCCAATTGTCCATTTTCGATGGGAAATCGGACGAAAAGCGGAAAAAGTAAATTTTCAGTTGATTTTGACAAAGCAATCGTGTATAATCTCCGTACGACACCGAAGATCATGGATCTGACCTGACGTATGGAGGTTATTTTTATGTGTGGAATTGTTGGTTATGCTGGTTCGAAGCAGGCAGCTCCCATTTTGCTGGACGGCCTTTCCCGTCTGGAGTATCGCGGCTATGATTCCGCTGGACTGTGTGTTTTTTCGGAAGGGGAGCTGAAGCTCGCCAAGTCCAAGGGCCGTCTGGCCGTCCTGCGCACAAAGACGGAAAACGGCGCGACGCTCCCCGGCTATCTCGGCATCGGCCATACCCGCTGGGCGACGCACGGCGCACCCTCGGACGAGAATGCGCATCCGCAGCTGTCCACGAACGGCAGCATCTGCATCGTGCACAACGGCATCATTGAGAATTTCCTGCCGCTGAAGGAGTTCTTGCTGAAGCAGGGCAAGACGTTCCGCTCCGAGACGGACACGGAGGTCATCGCCAATCTGCTGGAATACTATTATGAACAGGAAAACGATCTGATGAAGGCCGTCCGCCTGACGCTCGGCCGGATCGAGGGCAGCTATGCGCTCGGCATCCTCTGCGCCGACCGGCCGGATTCCATGATCGCCGTCAAGAAGGACAGTCCACTGATCTTCGGCTTCGGCGAGGGCGAGAACTTCATCGCCTCGGATGTCCCGGCCATCCTGCCGTATACGCGCAGCGTCGTGTATCTCAACGACGGCGATATGGTCGTGTTCACGAAGAACGCCGCGCAGTTCTATGACGCAAACGGTACGCCCGTGCGCAAGGCGCCCGAGCACATCGAGTGGGAGATGTCCGCTGCGCAGAAGGGCGGCTATCCGCACTTCATGCTCAAGGAAATTTACGACCAGCCAAAGGCCCTGCGCGATACGATCAATCCCCGTATCCGTGACGGCCGCGTTGTGCTGGATGACGTAAAGCTTGATGAGGGCTATCTGCGCGGCCTGCGCCGCATCTATATGGTTGCCTGCGGCTCGGCATCCTATGTCGGCAATCATGCCAAGTATATCCTCGAGCGCACGACGCGCATCCAGGTCGAGCCGATGCTCGCCTCGGAGTTCCGCTATTCCGAGCCGGTGCTCGGCGACGATACGCTCGTTATCATCATCAGCCAGTCCGGCGAAACGGCCGACACACTGGCCGCCCTGCGTGAGGCCAACGCCCGCGGTGCGCGGACGCTTGCCATTGTCAACGTGGTCGGCAGCGCCATTTCCAAGGCGGCGCACGACGTCATCTACACCTGTGCCGGCCCCGAGATCGCCGTTGCCACGACGAAGGCCTATTCCACGCAGCTGGCCGTCATCTACCTGCTGGCCATGTATATCGGCGAAAAGCTCGGCACGCTTGCGCCGGAGTGCTATGCCGCCATGCTCGAGGGCCTGCAGCGCCTGCCGGACCAGGTGGCGCAGATCCTTGTGCCGGAGAATCTGGCAAAGATCGAGGAGGCTGCGGAGGCCTTCAGCCACAACCACGACGTGTTTTTCATCGGCCGCAACCTCGACAGCGCGACCTGCCTCGAGGGAAGTCTGAAGCTCAAGGAGATCGCCTATGTCCATTCCGAGGCCTATCCTGCGGGCGAGCTGAAGCACGGCCCTATCTCCCTCATCGAGGAGGAGACGCTCGTTGTGGCCCTTGCCACAGTCGAGAAGCTCTTTGACAAGACCATGGCCAACGTCCGCGAGGTCAAGGCGCGCGGCGCACACGTCCTCGGCGTGACGACGGAGGACTTCGCCGAGGAAATCACAAAGTATGTCGACCGCAGCCTCATCGTGCCGAAAACGCACCCGCTGCTGCAGCCGAGCCTGACGGTCATCCCGCTGCAGGCCTTTGCCTACTATATCGCACTGGCCCGCGGCTGCGATGTCGATATGCCGCGCAATCTGGCCAAGTCCGTTACGGTCGAATAATTCAAAATTTTAGATTTCTGCGGAGGCTGCCATATGGCGGCCTCCGCCTTCGTTTGCAGTCTGTTGTGCGCACGAACTGCCCGCCAAGGGCGGACAATTCGCACACTGGCCGACTGAGCGGTATTTTCTCCGACGTATGCGCTGCCGGAGAAAATGATCTCACCTTCTTCGCCGACTGCGGGCGGCGAACGCTGCGAGGCTTTTTCCTGCATTGCGGAGCGGAGCAGAGAGGCCGCTGCTTGTTATTTTGCGGGATCTATGGTAAAATATCTTTATCCTATCCCCAAATTCTATGAAAGTGGTGAAACTATGTTGGACTTTCGCCCCATCTGCCTGGAGGACCGCGCATGGATCGAACCCGTGATGCAGGCTGCGGCTGGGCATGGCAGCGAGTTTTCCTTTGTGAATCTCTACCTGTGGGGGGACCAGCGCGTAGCGTCGGTGGACGGCACGCCCGTGTTCCTCAGCAATTTTTCCGGGAGCCTGACGTACCCGTGGCCCGTGGGCTGCCGGGACCTGCCGGGCACGCTGGAGCTGCTGCGGCAGGACGCATGTGAGCGCGGCATCCCGCTGCGCCTGTTCGGCCTGCTGCCCGAGGAGCGCGACCGGCTCGAGGCGCTGTGTCCCGGCCGCTTTCGCTTCCACAGCGTGCGCGACAGCGCGGACTATGTCTACGAGACGGAGCAGCTTGCCCAGCTGCACGGCAAGAAGCTGCAGGCCAAGCGTAACCACTGCAACCGCTTTGAGGCGGCCTACCCGGATTATCGCGTCCTGCCGCTGACTGCGGACCAGCTGCCGCGCTGCCGCGCCTTTACGGACGAGTGGTATCGCCTGCATTTTCTGGAGAACGACCCCGCGGACTACGCGTTGGAGCAGCGCGCCATCGGGCTGGCATTCGACCATTTCGATGCGCTCGGCATGACGGGGCTTGTGCTGGAGGTCGAGGGCGAGGTCGTCGCCTTCGCCATGGGCAACCCCATCCGGCCGGATATGTTTGACGTGAACTTTGAAAAGGCCCGTGCCGATATGAACGGGCCGTATCCGATGATCAACCGCGAATTTGCCCGCCGGATCGCAGAGACGCCCTACCGCTTTCTGAACCGCGAGGACGACATGGGCCTCGAGGGCCTGCGCCGCGCGAAGGAAAGCTATATCCCGGACCTCCTGCTGGAGAAGCTGCTGGCAGAGGAGCTGCCCGCATGAGGGCGGCGCGACGCGACCTGCCCGCCCTGACGCGGCTGTGGCAGGCCTGCTTCGGCGATACCGAGGCGGAGGTGCGCGCGTTCTGGCAGGCGCTGTTCGACTGCACGCCCGTCTATCTGCGCCGCGCGCCGGACGGCAGCCCCGCTGCCATGCTGTGCGCACTCCCGGCGGAGCTGGTCGGCGACGACGGAGACGCTGTCCCTGCTGCCTATCTCTACGCCGTCTGCACGGCCCCGGCCCTGCGCGGGCGCGGCCACTGCCGCCTGCTCTTGCAGGAGGCGGAGCAGGACCTTGCAAAGCAGGACGTCCGCGCGGCCGTGCTCGTCCCGGCGGAGGAGAGTCTGTTCGGGTTCTATGCCCGCTTTGGCTACCGGACCGTGTTCACCTGCCGGACTGAGACGGTCCCGGCGGCGCGCGGCGACTGCAGCATCACGCCGCTCACGCCGGATGGCTGGCAGAGCCTGCGCGAGCTGCAGCTCTATGACAGCCATCTGTCCTATCCGCCGGAGCTGCTGCGCTGGCAGGAAACGATCTCCCGCAGCAGCGGGGCTGGCCTTTACCGCATCGAGACGGGCGATGCCGTCTGCTGCGCCGCGGCGGAGCGGGACGGCGAAACGCTGCTCGTGCGCGAGCTGCTGCCGGACTGCCCGGAGGCCGCCGCCGCGCTGGCGGACAAGCTCGGATGCCGGGAGGCGTCCTTCCGCACGGCTGGCGGCACGCAGCCCTTCGGCATGGCAAAATCGCTCGACGGAACGCCGCTCCCGCAGCGGGCCTACCTCGGCCCGGCGTTTGAGTAAGGCGGAACATGTACCGGCCCCCAAATTTGACGGTAGCGGCGGTCAGTGACCGCCATGCAGACTGGCAATATTTGCTGCAAATGTTCTGTGGCGCGAGGCCACCGGATTTGTCATTGCGAGGAGGCCGACGTGGCAATCTCGGGCAGGCAGTTACGATTTCGCCGATCGCTTTCCCACGATCCGGGTCCTGCGAGATTGCCGCGTCGCTTTCGCTCCTCGCAATGACACGTCAGGGGAGTGCGGCGGTGCACCAGTGCCCTCCTGCGGTTAAATCCCCCCTGACTGGGCGGTCACTGACCGCCGCTACAGGCTAACTTTATTTTTCGGCAGCCTGCACGAACTGCAGGCGTACAGCCGGTCGGGACATGCCCCGAACCGATAACATACGAAATAAATGATATAAAAAATGGAGGAATTTATCATGAAACGTTGGCTTTCTCTGATCCTTGCGGCGGCGCTGGCCGTCTGCGTCTTTGCTGCCTGCAGCAAGGACGACAACACGTCCGGCTCGGCCGGAAAGCACCATGTGGAGATCGAGGTGCAGGATTACGGCACCATCGCCGTGGAGCTGGACGGCGATGCCGCACCCATCACGGTCGAAAACTTCCTGAAGCTGGCAAACGAGGACTTCTATGACGGCCTGACGTTCCACCGTATCATCGATGGCTTCATGATCCAGGGCGGCGATCCCGAGGGGACCGGCATGGGCGGCTCGGACGAGACGATCAAGGGTGAATTCTCCGCCAACGGCGTGGAAAATAACCTGTCGCATACGCGCGGCGCGATCTCCATGGCCCGCAACAGCGTCAGCATGGACAGCGCGAGCTCACAGTTCTTCATCGTGCAGAGCGATTCGACCTATCTGGACGGCCAGTATGCCTGCTTCGGTTATGTGACGTCCGGCATGGACATCGTCGACCAGATCTGCAAGGACGCGCAGCCGACGGACGGCAACGGCACGATCCCCGCAGCGGAGCAGCCGGTCATCACGGCCGTCCGCGTCATCGACTGATGGGCAGACAGCTCGTTCTGGCGGAGAAGCCCTCCGTCGGCCGGGAGCTGGCGCGCGTGCTCGGTTGCAGGCGCGGCGGCGAGGGCTACCTGGAAGGCGACCGCTATGTTGTCACCTGGGCGCTCGGGCATCTGGTCACGCTGGCCGACCCGGACGTCTATGAGAAAAAGTGGGAGAAGTGGGACATGGCCGACCTGCCGATGCTCCCACAGCATAGGAAGCTCGTCGTCATCCCGCAGACGGCGCGGCAGTTCCGCGTGGTGCAGGGACTGATGAAGCGCAGCGACATCACCGGCCTCATCATCGCCACGGATGCCGGGCGCGAGGGTGAGCTCGTTGCGCGCTGGATCATGGCCAAGGCGGGCTGGAACAAGCCTGCAAAGCGGCTTTGGATCTCGTCCCAGACAGACAAGGCCATCCGCGACGGCTTTGCAGATCTGCGCCCGGCGGCGGACTATGAAAATCTGTTCCGCTCCGCGCAGGCGCGCAGCGAGGCCGACTGGCTCGTCGGCCTGAACGTGACGCGCGCCCTGACGTGCAAATACAATGCGCAGCTCTCGGCCGGGCGCGTGCAGACACCGACGCTGGCCCTGATCGCCGCGCGGGAGCAGGAAATCCGCAGCTTTGTGCCGAAGGAATTCTACGGCGTCCGGCTGAAGCTCGCGGGCTTCACGGCCGTCTGGCGCGATGCAAACGGAAACAGCCGCACATTTGACCGCGCGCTGGCCGAGCGGATCGCCGAGGCCTGCCGCACGGGGACCTGCACCATCCGGCAGGTGCGCCGGATGCGCCGCATGACGCCGCCGCCTGCGGCCTATGACCTGACGGAGCTGCAGCGCGATGCGAATAAAAAATACGCCTATTCCGCAAAGGAAACGCTGAATCTTATGCAGGCCCTCTATGAGCAGCACAAGCTGCTGACCTATCCGCGCACGGACTCGCGCTATATCTCCGACGACGTCGTTCCGACGCTGCCAGACCGCCTGCGTGCCGTGATGACAGGGGACTACAAGCCCTTTGCGCAGGAACTGATGCGCCGCCGCCCGCTTTCGACCAGATATCTGGTGAACAATGCCAAGGTCACGGATCATCACGCCATCATCCCCACGGAGGAGGCCCCGGATCTGTGGCAGCTTTCCGGGCCGGAGCGGAATATTTATGACCTCGTCGTGCGCCGCTTCCTTGCGGTGCTGATGCCGCCGTGTGCCTATGAGGAGGTCGAGCTGACGCTGCGCGCCGGGGACCATGACTTCACGGCCAAGGGCCGCATCGTCTCGGAGCCGGGCTGGCGCAGGGTCTATGACCGCAGCTTCCGGCTGGAGGACGAGGAAGAGGACGAGCCGCAGACGCTCCCGGCGCTGGAGCAAGGGCAGAGGCTGTCGATCCTCGGCGCGTCCGTTGCGGTGGGCAAGACGCCGCCTCCGCCGCGCTATACGGAGGCGACGCTGCTGACGGCCATGGAGCATCCGCAGGCGCAGGTCACAGACAAGGCCCTGCAGAAGATCCTGGCGGAGACAAGCGGCCTTGGCACGCCTGCCACGCGCGCGGACATCATCGAAAAGCTGTTCTCTGCATTTTATATCGAGCGGCGCGGTAAGGAGCTCGTCCCGACGTCCAAGGGCATGCAGCTTGTGGAGCTGGCCCCGGAGGACCTCCGCTCGGCTGCGCTCACGGCACAGTGGGAGGACCGCCTTGCCCGGATCGCAAAGGGACAGGAGCGCGACGCAAAATTCGTCGAGGAAATGCGCGCCTATGCGTCGCGTCTCATTGCGGCCGTCAAGGCGAGCGATGCGAAATACACCCACGACAACCAGACGCGCAAGACCTGCCCGGACTGCGGCAAGTTCCTGCTGCTCGTCAAGGGAAAGCGCGGCGAGATGCTCGTCTGCCCGGACCGCGAGTGCGGCTATCGCAAAAGCGTCACGCAGGTGACGAACGCACGCTGCCCGAACTGCTTCAAGAAAATGGAGCTGCGCGGCGAGGGTGAGAATCAGATGTTCGCCTGCGTCTGCGGGTACCGGGAAAAGCTCTCCGCCTTCCAGGAGCGGCGCAAAAGTGCCGGGGCGGGCAAGCGCGATGTGGCAAAGTATCTGCAGCAGCAGAAGGATGACAAGCCTGTGAACAGCGGCATGGCCGACGCACTGGCCAAGTGGCTTGAGAAAAATCAAAAGTAGGGCATTCTTAACAAAAATCACGGAGCTGCACGGCGAAATTCGTGCGGCTCCGTTCTGCACCGGGAATTGACACCGGCGGGGACGTTTGCTACAATAATATCCGTGAGAATATGGGACAGCAGGAGCGGTGGAGTCTGTCATAGGGTCGTGGGGCCCTATTCCTGCTGGATCGGCTGTGCCGTGCTTCTGTGCGGCACACGGATCGGACAGGACTGCCGTCCTGTCTTTTTTTATGCCGCGGTATGCGGCGAAAGGGGATTATCGCTATGAGGAAAACAAAGATCGTCTGTACCATCGGCCCGGCCAGCAGTGACCCGGCCGTGTTTGCCGATATGTGCCGTGCGGGCATGAATGTGGCCCGCCTGAATTTTTCGCACGGCACCCATGCCGAGCATCAGGCCAAGATCGACATGATCAAGCAGGTGCGCGAGGAGCTTGGCCTGCCGATCGCCATCATGCTCGATACGAAGGGCCCGGAGTACCGCATCGGCACGTTTGCCGCGGGGCATATCGAGCTGCATGACGGCGATGCCTTCACGTTCACAACGCGCCCGGTTGAGGGCGACGAGACGATCGTCAGCGTGAATTACGCCGGCCTGCCGCATGATCTGGCCGTGGGCGACCGCGTGCTCGTGAACAACGGTCTTGTGATCTTCGAGGTGCAGGACCTCACGGAGACGGACGTGCACTGCCGCGTCGTCGTGGGCGGCGAGCTTTCCAACCGCAAGAGCATGAGCTTCCCGAACAAGGTCCTGCATCAGATCTATCTCAGCGAGCAGGACAAGGACGACCTTCTGTTCGGTATCCGCAACGGCGTGGATTTTGTCGCGGCCTCGTTTGTCTCGTGCAAGCAGGACCTGCTCGATCTGCGCGGCTTCCTGCACGCCAACGGCGGCGAGGACATCGACATCATCGCCAAGATCGAGAACCGCGCGGGCGTGGACAACATTGAGGAGATCAGCGAGGTCTGTGACGGCATCATGGTCGCACGCGGCGACCTCGGTGTGGAGGTCCCGTTCACGGAGCTGCCTGCCATTCAGAAATACCTCATCACGAAATGCCGCCTGCTCGGCAAGCGCGTCATCACGGCCACGGAAATGCTTGAATCTATGATCCACAATCCGCGCCCGACGCGTGCGGAGATCTCCGATGTGGCCAACGCCGTCTATGACGGCACGAGCGCCGTCATGCTTTCCGGCGAGTCAGCCGCGGGCAAGTATCCGGTGGAGACCGTGCGGACCATGGCGGAGATCGCTGAGGAGACGGAGCGCCACATCGACTACGCCAAGCGCTTCCGCACGAACGAATTTGTCATCCACGACCGCGTGGACGCCATTTCCCACGCAACGTGCGGCATGGCCATCGACATCGGGGCCAAGGTCATCGTAGTGACGTCCATGTCCGGCATGACGGTCCGAATGGTCTCGCGCTTCCGTGCACCGACGGACATCGTCGGCATGGCGACGAACAAGCGCGTGTGGTATAAGCTCTCGCTGTCGTGGGGCGTGCTGCCGGTGCTGAGCGAGCAGTTCAACTCCACGGACGTGCTGTTCTATCATGCACTGCGCGCCGCCCGCGACACGATGCACCTGCAGCCGGGCGACAATGTTGTTATGACCGGCGGCATCACGAACGGTAAGTCCGGCAACACCAATCTTATCAAGATCGAGGCGGTCTGACGGCCGGAAGAGAGCATGGATGATCGAAATTCACGAAATTGATGCGGCACATCAGGCGGATATCCGCCTGCCGAACGAGCCGTTCCCGCATTTTCGTTTATCGTGGTGTTCAAAAAACGTGATGATTGCGAGGAGCGAAGCGACGTGGCAATCTCAGTTAGGGGACCGCAGTTCGCACTGACTGTCGTAAAAAAACGCACAAACCGATTGCGTCTGTAGCGGCGGTCAGTGACCGCCTTGTACAGGGTAATTGAACTGTGTAAGGGTGCTGATGTACCACGGCACTTGCCTGAATTGGCATTGCGAGGCCCCGGAGGGGCCGCGGCAATCTCGGAAAGGCGGCTACGATATCGCCGATGGTTTCCCTGTTATCCAAGCGGGCACTGCGAGATTGCCACGTCGGCTGCGCCTCCTCGCAATGACAATTCAGGGAAATGCGGCGGCGCACCTGTGCCCTTTTGCGATTGAATTGTCCTCTGCTGGGCGCTCAGGGAACACCGCTGCATGCTCTAGCTGCCCCAGATGAAAAAATTCGGACGCACCCGCGCGGGTGCGTCCGTTTTCGTCAATTATTCCGGTATAATCTGCGCCACTCGGACTCCGGCAGGAGCTCGAGCGCGGCATTGTGCAGACGGTAAACGCGGCTGCACAGCGACAGCACGCTCGGCCGGTGGGTGCTGAGGATGCACGTCTTGCCGGGCAGGGCGGCGATGTTCTCAAGCACGCGCTGTTCCGTCTCCAGATCAAGCGCCGACGTCACCTCGTCGAGCAGCAGGATAGGAGCATCGGCCAGAATGGCGCGCGCAATGGCCAGCCGCTGGTTCTGCCCCTCGGACAGCGAGCCGCCGCGTTCGCGCAGTGGGCAGTCCAGCCCGCCGGGCAGGCTGCGGACAAAATCCTCGGCGCAGGCGGCGCGCAGCGCAGCCCACAGGGCCTCCTCCGGGGCGTCCGGCCGCACAAGGCGGAGCGTCTCGGCCACGGTGCCGGAGAAGATCACGTTGTCCTGCGGCACATAGGCAAAGCAGCAGCGCGTGGAGGGGGAGACGTCCAGCGCCTCGCCGCCGCCGGTCAGCACGGCGCTGCCGCCCGTCGGGTGGAGCAGGCCAAGCAGCAGGCGGAACAGCGTCGTCTTGCCGCTGCCGGACGGGCCGACGATGGCGATCATCTCATGCGGCTGCACCTGCAGATCCAGCTGCTTCAGAACGGGCGCGCGGCCCTGATACGCGAACTCCAGCTCCTGCAGCGACAGCGTCAGCGGAACGCCCTCGCGGACGAGCCGCTGTGCGCGCTCCGGGTGGTCGAGCCGCTCCCGCGGCAGCTCCAGCACGGACATGATGCGCCGCGCGGAGACGGAGGCCTCGATGGCGGAGGGGACCAGATGGATGAGCGCGCTGAGCGACGAGGAGAGATAGGACGCCAGCTGCAGGAACAGCACCATCGTGCCGAAGTCGATCCGGCCCTGCCACAGGCGGTAAGCACCCCAGCCGAGGCAGAGGTAGCTTACGAGCATGCCGCACGACGAGAGGAACGACGAGGTCAGAATGGAGAAGCGCTGAAACGCGATGCCGGTGTCATAATACCGCTCCTGCACGCGATCGAGCCTCTCGCGGAAGGCATCGACGAGATGGAAGGCCTTGATGGCGGGGATGTTCTGCAGCGTCTCCTCCTGAAAGGCCGTCATTTCGCTGCCGACGGCGCGCATATCGCGGTTGAAGCTGCGCATTTTTCCCACAAGCGGCCGCGACAGCAGCAGCGTCACGGGCGCGCTCAGCAGGGCCAGCACTGCCATGGTCGGGTCGTAGACCAGAATGACGGCCAGCGAGGCCAGAAACTGCGTCAGACGCAGGATAAGGGACGGGATCCAGCCAAGCACGCTGCCCGCCACATTTGAGACGTCCGTGTTGATGCGGCTGAGCAGATCGCCGGAGTGGAACTGCTGCAGGGATTCCCAGTCCGTGTTCAGGAACATGCCGAAGACCTCGGCGCGCAGCTCATTGCCGATGCGGAGGTTGATCTTTGCACTGAAACGGCTGACAAGAGCATTGAGCACGATGGTCGAGCCTGCCAGCAGCACGACGGTGATGCCGCAGAACAGCACGCGCCGCCCGCCGCCCTTCAGATAGACGATGGCGTTGATGAGCTCACGCGAGGAGAGACTCGACAGCAGGCTCAGCGCAATGGAGGCGATGCCGAGCAGTACATAGGCCGCAATGGAGCGGCGGTAGCGCTTGCTGTGGTGCAGGACCCAGCGCGTTTCGACCCAGAGGTCGTGCAGCGTCGCGCCCTGCAGGCGGTCGCGGAGCTTTCGAATCAGAGACATGCCCGCCCTCCTCAGCGCCGGTCGCCCGAATCGGAGCTGTAGTGGCTATAGTGGCTGTAGCTGCTGTAGCCGTACTGATAGCCGTAGCGGTAGCCATAGCGATAGCCCGAGCGCGTCGTTCCGGCCTGCGTGCAGTTCAGCACGCAGCCATACAGCGGCACGGCGCCGGAGAGCGACTGGACGGAGTTGACGATCTGGACGGAGTTTGCCATATCCTGCCGCACGACGTAAATAGCGCCGTCGGCATATTTGGCCAGCGCTGCAGCGTCGGACAGAACGCCTGCAGGCGGCGTATCGATGAGGATGTAGTCGAGCTTCTGCCGCAGCAGCTCCAGAATCTGGCCCATGCGCGGCGAGCCGAGCAGGCGCTGCGGCTGGGCGACAGTGCCGTCGCCGGAGAGCAGCAGCAGGCCGGAATCCGGAACGGGCAGCAGGCGGAAGTTCTTCGCCTTGCCGCTGAGCACCTCGACAAGGCCGTCGGAGTGCGCGCCAATGCCGAACAGCGGCTTGAGCGACTGCTTGCGCAGGTCGCCGTCGATGAGGATGACGCGCTTGCCCTCGGCGGCCAGCGCCAGCGCGAGGTTCGAGGCAACGGTCGTTTTGCCCTCGCCGGGGACGGTGCTCGTGATGAGAACGACCTTTGCGCCGTGCTTCGAGGTGATACGCTGCAGCTTCAGGCTGAGGTTGCGCATGGCCTCGGAGAAGTCGGAGCCGGTGCCCGCATGCGTCAGCAGAAGCGAGGGAGCCTCGCGGCGGGTGCGCTTTCCGCGGCGCACGGCGGGGATGGAGGAGAGGCAGGACAGACTGATGAGGCGGTGCAGGTCCTCGGCAGAGTGAACGGTGCGGCGCGTCAGGGAGAGCAGCGCCACAAGGACGAGGCCGATGACCAGCCCGACGACGCCGCGGCGGATGCCGGTCTGCAGAGCCGTGTTGGCGTTGATGGGCGCAGCGGACGGCTCGACCGGCTGGTCAATGACCTGGATCTGCGTGTCGCCCAGAATGGTGGTCGCCGCAGCGGGGTAGACCTCGATGGCGGCCAGCAGCGTGTCATAGACGGCCTGCGGATCGCTGCCCGTTGCCGTCAGCGTGAACAGGGCGGCATCCGCCACAGAGCTGGCCGACAGGCTGACGGGAGCACGCTGATCGCCCAGCTCCTGCTGGAGCAGCAGCTGCATGCGATCGCTCTGCAGGACATAGGGGAACGTGGCTGAGAGCTGCGCGGCGGCGTTGCTGTCGAGATAGGTGCTGTGGCTGAGGATATCCGTCGAGGACGAGAAGCCCGCGCTGACGGAGAACACGGCGGAGCTCTGATAGACCGGGGCGTAGCTGCGCGCGGCGCGCAGCCAGCTCACGCCGCCGAGCAGCAGACCGAGCACGATCGGGACCCAGAAAAAGTGCTGCAGGGTGCGGCGGAAATTGTGCAGGAAAACGGAAAGGTCAATTCCTTGCGTCGTCTGTTCTTCCATGAGCGGCCTCCTTTCCTTGCTTGCTGCCGTAGCCGTAATAGCCGTATTTTCCGCCGTAGCTGCCATAGCCGTAGCCGTAGCCATAGCCGCCGAGACGGCTGCCGAAGTGGAACGACTGATAATTATTGAGCACGCAGCCAAGCAGCGCGGCGTGGGCGGCGTTCAGATCGTCGATGGTGTCGTTTACGACGGCGGCGGGGACGAGGTCCTGCCGGACGACGAGGATCGCGGCATCGGCTGCATCGGCCAGCACCTCGGCATCGGCGAAGAAGCTGAAGGGTGGCGTGTCGATGAGAATGTAGGAATAGCTCTCGCGCAGCGCATCGAGCAGCGGACGGAATGAATCCGGGCTGAGCGCCTCGCTCTGGCTGCGGCGCAGCGGCGCGGCATAGAGATGGGACAGGCCGGTCGCTTCATCACGGACAATGGCCTTTTCCAGCGCCTCGCGGTCCGGGCGGTGCGTGATGAGATAGCCAAGGTCCGTGCCGGGGGCAGGCGAGGCCGAAAAGATCAGCGACTGCGCAGGCTTGCGCAGGTCGGCGTCCAGCAGCAGCACACGCTGATGCTTCTGCGCCAGTGACAGGGCAAGATTGGCTGCAACGGTGGATTTGCCCTCGTTCTCTGCGCAGCTCGTGATGAGGAAGACCTGCCGGCCATCCTTTTCATGTGCCCGCTCCACCTGCGCGCGGAGCTGATGGACCGTTTCGGTGTAATAGAAGCTGCAGGTCGGGTCCGAGATGAGCAGGGCGGATTTTTTATTTCGCAGCAGCGCGCCGCGCTTGCGCTCGTGGCGCAGGGTGGCGAGCAGCTTCGTATCGAGCTGATCGCGCGCGCCGGAGACGGTCTGCACTGTCTCCTGCGAGACGGCGAGAAGCAGCAGGACTGCGATCATGGCCAGCGCGCCGATGGGGCCTGCCAGCTTGAGCAGGCGGTCGCGCGAGGCCTGCGCGCTGGGCTGCGACGGGAGCGTCGGGCCGTTGATGGGGTTCAGCACGGCCGAGGCGAGGATGAAGTCCGCATAGGCTTCGTAGCAGTCCATCACGGCCAGCGCCCCGCGGAAGGCAAGCTCCGGCGTCGGGGCAGTGACGGTCAGAATGAGGATGTTCGTGTTCTCCGGCACATCGACGCTGCACGTCCCCGGGAAGGCGTTCAGGCCCATTTCGGCGGCAGCGGCGGTGCGGACGGGATTGCTCTGCAGCAGCTCGCCGAACTGGCTCGCCACGGAGTCCGTCACGGCGATGCTGCCGGAGGCCGTGGCGGAGGCGCTGCGGCTCGTCACGGCGAAGGTGACCTGGCTGTCATAGCTCGGCTTGGACACGAGCGTCTGCAGCAGATAGACCGCCATAACGCAGATGAGCCCGGCCAGAACGGTCATCCAGAGATTGCGCAGCACATGGCGCGCAAGGCACAGCGGATTGAAGTTGGACCATTTGGTCGTTTTCTGTTCTTTCATGGCTGCCCCCTTACTCCACGACGACGGTCAGAATGACGGAGCTCTCCAGGCCGGCGTCGTTCGTATAGGAGAAGAGCACGTCATAGCTGCCCGGATGCTCGTGGTCGATCTTCCCGGAAATCTCGACCTTCGACGGATCGACGCTCGCTCCGTGCTCCGACTGCAGCACGGAGGTGATCAGGCTGCGGTAATCCTCCGGTGTCTCATCTCCCGTGGCATAGACGAGATAATCCGAAAGCGTGATGACGGGATGCCGGGCCGTGCGGTTGCGGATCATCACGGTCAGGGAGAGCATGGACGTGTCGCCCGCACTGTTTGTGACCTGCACACGGATGCGGTAGTCGCCCTCGGTGCCGACGGACAGGTTCACGAGCGTCAGGCGCATCTTGTCCGTGAGATCGCCGTCAAGCACATCCTCGGCCTTCAGACGGTCGAGCAGGGTGACGGTGCTGCCGACGCCGTAGACGAGCGGCTGCGACAGGGAGAAGCGCGGCTTGTGATAATCCGTGTAGTAGATCGGCCGCGTGAACGTGCAGAAGTTCGAAGCGCTGTCAAACACGGTGTAGGTCGCCTGCGCGCTGTTCGCGCCCGTGAGCTGCGAGACGCGGCGGACGATGATGCGGTCGGTGAGGTCGCCGTCGCGGTCGTCCGCTGCGGTCAGACCGGCGCAGAGCTCAGCGTCCGTTGCGTTGACGCTGACCTCCAGCGGAACGCCGTCCGAGACGATGCGGGGCGCGGTATGATCGGCCGTCAGGCGGTCGTGCAGGAACACGGCGCAGAATGCAATGGCAACGGCCAGAAACAGGGCAATCAGGGTGATCTGTAATTTCCTCATGAAAAGCCTCCTGCGGGTCAGTCGGATTGAAGCGGCGGAATGGGGATCGGTTCATCGCGCAGGATCCTGCGGGGATTTCCGTGCAGGAGCAGCGCGATATAATCGGGGTGGCATATGGGCTCGAGCACCGGCAGAAGCGACCGGAAGCCCGTTGTGCGGAAGCGGTCGTCGTGGGCGTCGCTCGCGATGAGATGCGCCAGACCGTGCGAGAGCAGGTGCAGGGCGGTGTCCTCCGCACGGCTGCCGAGCAGACCGAGCAGGCTGCCCTTGTTCAGCTGCAGCAGCATCCCGCGGGAAAAGCACCATGCGGCAAGGCCGGGGTCGCGCTGCACGGCGTCATAGCGCTCCGGATGGGCCACAACGGGCACAAGGCCGCGCTGCGCGATGGCCTCGAGCGTCCGCAGCAGCACGGAGCCGGGCAGTCCAAAGTCAAATTCCGCGAGCAGATACCGTGAGCCGCCGAGCGTGATGAGCTCATGCTGCTCAATGAGCGTGCGGATGTTCGAGGGGTCCGCAAACACCTCCGCGCCGGAGTACAGCCGCAGCGGAATGTTTTCCTGCGTCAGCAGCTTGCGCAGGTCGTTCAGCTGCCTGCGGTAGTCCGGGCCGCGGTAATTGCGGCGGAAGCCGGGCAGGTTGCAGTGCGGCGTGACGGCAATGGCCGTGACGCCGCTCTCGGCGGCGTGGCGCGCCATGGAAAGCGAGATCTCCGCGTCGGGAGAGCCGTCGTCCACGCCGGGAAGAATATGACAATGCAGGTCGATCATGGCCCGTCCTTTCCGCGTCGGGGCACAGCAGGCAGACTGTGGGACCGACAGATGATTTCTTAAATAGAATAGCATATTTCTCGGGAGAATTCAACTTTTTCGTTTGGATTCTGCGGAAAAAGCCTGCGATAAAGAAAAAATCATGCTTGACATCACGGAACTTCCGTGCTAAAATAGTTCCGCAAAACGAAGAAGGCCGGCAGCCCCGACCTCACCCCAAGCGAAGGCAAAGGGGTCTGATATCGAGTATCGCTGCGCTTTGGGCGCGGTGTGTTCGGTTGCGGGTGCTGCGGCATCCGCAATTTTTTGTTTGGAGGTGCTTTACCATCGGCAAATTAGATCATCAGCTCAATGAGGAAATCCGGGATAAGGAGATCCGCCTGATCGCAGCGGACGGCACCATGCTCGGCATCGTCTCCGCACAGGAGGCGCTGGCCCAGGCAGAGGAGCAGGAGCTCGACCTTGTGAAGATCTCGCCCAATGCCGTTCCCCCCGTGTGCAAGATCATGGACTACGGCAAGTTCCGCTTTGACCAGCTCAAGAAGGAAAAGGAAGCCCGGAAGAATCAGCGCGTCGTCGAGATCAAGGAGATCCGCATGTCCCCGGGCATCGACACGAACGACCTGAATGTGAAAATGCGCAACGCGATGAAATTCCTGAAGGAAGGTAACCGCGTGAAGGTCACGGTGCGCTTCCGCGGGCGTGAAATGGCGCATACCGACATCGGCGAGCAGCTTTTGATCCGGTTTGGCGAGGGATGCGCCGAAGTCGCAAACGTGGATAAAAAACCCAAGCTCGACGGCCGGTTCATGACGCTGTTCCTGTCGCCGAAGAATGCAAAATAATCACAAAGGAGAAGAATCATGCCGAAACTCAAAACCCACAGCGGTGCGAAGAAGAGATTCAATCTCACCAAGACCGGTAAGGTCAAGAGAGCGCACGCGTTCAAGAGCCATATCCTCACCAAGAAGGACACCAAGCGCGGCCGTCGCCTGAGAAGCACGACCTACGCGGATGTCACCAATGTCGAGAGCATCAAAAAGATGATCCCGTACAAATAATCGGATAGGAGGATTCAAAAGATGGCAAGAGTAAAAGGCGCGATGATGACGCGCAAGAGAAGAAATAAGACCCTGAAGCTTGCGAAGTCCTACTGGGGCTCCAAGTCCACCCATTTCAAGATGGCCAAGCAGGCCGTCAAGAAGTCCGGCGTTTATGCCTACATCGGCCGTAAGCAGAAGAAGAGAGATTTCCGCCGCCTGTGGATCGCTCGTATCTCCGCCGCTGTCAAGCCCTACGGCATGAACTATTCCCGCTTCATGAACGGCCTGAAGAAGGCCGGCATCGAGATGAACCGCAAGAGCCTCTCCGAGCTCGCGATCACGGATGCCGTTGCGTTCGGCGCTCTCGTCGAGACCGCCAAGAAGGCCCTGTAAGAGAGTTTCCTGAGATCACTCCGCTTCGGCGGAGTGATTTTTTTGCAATTTTTCCGTGTGTATTTTGCATTTTTGTCCCGTGTGTGCTATACTGATACTATGCTTAAAGAACGGGGGGAAACCGTCATGAAGAATATCATTACGATCAGCCGTGAATTCGGCAGCGGCGGCCGCAGCATTGGCAAGCAGGTCGCAGAGAAGCTCGGCTATGCGTTCTATGACCGCGAGCTGGTCGATGAGGTCGCAAAGCGCAGCGGCTTTGCGCCGGAGTACATCGAGGAGCACGGCGAATATGCCAACGCCCGCAACAGCCTGCTGTTCTATCTGGCCACGGCCGAGCGCTACAGCCACGACAACCTCTCCATGCACGATCAGCTCTATATCACGCAGAGCAAGATCATCGAGGAGCTGGCGGAAAAGGGCAAGTGCGTCATCGTCGGCCGCTGCGCGGACTATATCCTGCGCGACCGGAAGGACTGTCTGCATGTGTTCATCTGTTCCGACATGGCCAGCCGCGCCCGCCGCATCGTCGAGCGCTACGGCCAGACGCAGAAGGCACCGGAGAAGCGCCTTGCCGAGAAGGACCAGAAGCGCAAGGTCTACTACAAAAACTATACGGGCCGCGTCTGGGGGCAGGCGCAGAATTATGATATCTGCCTCAACAGCGGTGCGCTCGGCGTTGACACCTGCACCGATATGATCGTGCAGCTCTGCAAATAAGGAACATAACAAAGCGGCCGCCCAGAAATGCGGGTGGTCGTAAGACAGTTTCAGTCCCGGCAGTAATGTCTGCCGGGACTGTTCTTGCACATATTAAAGCCATATGATAGAATTAAATAAAGCAATAAATCGGA
>ERZ840096.1274-NODE-1274-length-27779-cov-4.211982_pt1 | contig 27779 bp, 25 predicted proteins | sample MGYA00519878_ERZ840096 | MGnify/ENA primary metagenome ERZ840096 (study PRJEB31850, sample SAMEA3708865) | human gut metagenome | biome: human gut; feature: human-associated habitat; material: faeces | place: China | collected 2014 ...
AAAGTATCAAATAATTTTGCAACATGATGTCCGACATTGACAATTCCAAGAGAGGATAAAAGATTTTGAAATGGAATTTCTTCCTTCTCTGTGACTTCAGAAGTTGTTACAACTGGAGCTTTCTTAGTACCCACTTCAACCACTTCTTCAACTGGTTGTTTAGTGACACTCTCACTCTTCACGACACGGCTTGTTTCAACTCCGTCGGTGTAGGTAACGGTGTAGAGCTTCTCCCACTTGGCGGTGTAGGTCACGTTCTTGGTCACGGTCTCGGCGACTTCGGGTTCCCAACCGACGAACTTGTAGCCCTCACGAGTGGGATCCTTCGTGCCGAAGGCGGGGGTGCTGGTGCCGTAGGGGATGTCTTTGTAGACGATATCCGCGAAGACTTCCTCGCCCTTCACACCGTCGGTGTAAGTAACGGTGAGAAGCTCGCACTTGACGTTGAAGGTGACGCTGGTCTCCGCAGCCGTCCACTTCTCACCATTCCAGGTCAGCTCGATGGCCTTGCTGTCGCGGTCGTCAAGGGTGTGGGGACCTACCTTCTCTTCCGCGTTGTACTTGGCAACGTAATCCTTTGCGTTTACGGTGAGGATGCAGGTGTACGCAGTTCCCTTGCGCTCGGGGTCGGAGACGTTGTAAGTGTCTTCGATGAGCGTGTAGGGCTTGTCGTTGTGCGCGGTGGTGGTCGTGCAGTCCACCTTCGCGTTGATGCCCAGCCCCTTCAGTTCATCGTAGGTGGGCTTTTCGGGGGGGCACTCGACGTGGAAGGTGATGGGCAGTTCGGTCTTCGCGACCCACTTTTCGCCATCCCACTTCAGCTCGACGGTCTTCTCAGCCTGCTCGCCGACGATCAGCTCATGGGTCTTGCCCATATCGGAGCTGTACTTCTCGATGATCTTGGCTGCCTTGACGGTAACGGTGCAGGTGTAGCCCTCGGAGGCGGTACCGGTGACGTCGCTGACGGTGTACTCGCCCTGCGTCGGCTTGTAATCCTTGCCCCAGTGGTTGACGTTCTGGTTATCGCAGACGATCTTTACGCCTCTGCCGATCGCACCCTCAATGTCCTTCTTGCTGGGCTGCTCGGGGGGGCACAGGGTATGGAAGGTGACAGGCAGTTCGGTCTCAGCGACCCACTTTTCGCCATTCCACTTCAGTTCAATGGTCTTTTCGGCGGGTTCACCGGCAATCAGCGTATGAACCGCGTCGCCCATATCGGAGCTGTACTTCTCGATGAACTTGGCTGCCTTGACGGTAACGGTGCAGGTGTAGCCATCGGCGGCGGTGCCCATGACATCGCTGACGGTGTACTCGCCCAGCGTCGGCTTATACTTCTTTTCGCCGTGGTTGACGTTCTGGTTATCGCAGACAACCGCCACGCCTCTGCCAATCGCGCCCTCGATGGCCTTCTTATCGGGCTGGACGGGCTTCCACTGAGCGGTGTAAGTGACATCCTCGGTCACGGTCTCAGCGACCTCGGGGTTCCAGCCGTCGAACACAAAGCCCTTACGGGTGGGAGTGTCGCCGGAGAAAGCGGGAGTCGGGGTGTCCTTCTCCAGATCGGAATGGACATCGTCCTTAAAGGCTTTTCCGTCAACGCCATCGGTGTAGGTGACGGTGTAGAGCTTTTCCCACTGAGCGACGTAGGTCGCATTTTCGGTCACGGTTTCGGCAACCGTGGGTTCCCAGCCGAGGAACTTGTAGCCCGCGCGGGCGGGAGTGCCCTCGAAAGCGGGGGTGGCATCCTCGTACTTTGCCGTATAAGCCTGATCCGCGAATGCCTCACCGTTCACACCGTCGGTGTAGGTCACGGTGTAGGTGTTCTTCTCCCAAACGGCGTACAGATTCGTCCAGCCGTTCACGGTCTGGCCGGTTACGTCGCCGTTCTGACCCTCACGGCTCCAGAACTTGAAGGTGTAGCCGGTGCGGGTCGGGGTGGGAGCGTCCGCGGTGGGAAGGGTCGAACCAAAGAGCGCAGTGGTGCTGTACAGCCGACCTTCGGTCTTGCTGTGGTCATTCTGGAAGTCTCTCAAGGCTTCCTCACTCTGGAAGTAAACGACCTGGTACTTGTCATAGACCATGCACTTCAAATTCGTCCAGCCGTTGACGGTTTTCTCCTTCAGACCGGCAGGGGGATTAGCGGGGTCGCTCTTGTAGATATTAAACAGGCCGTCGTCGTACCAGCCGTAGAACTCGTAGTTCCCGGTGTAATAGTCGGCAATGTCGATCGTGGACAGGTCAATGACATGACCCTTCGGCTGGCCTTCGAGCGCGATGTCCTTATAAGCCTTCGAGGTGTCGCCGTTGCGATAAATCACAAGATGGACGGGGAACAGCTCTTCTTCGCACTCGACAGCGAAGGTAACGGGGTCATTGACAACCCACCGACCCTCTACGTATTTCAGCGTAAGGGGCTTGGTGTTGTCACCGGTCAGGGTGTGCTTGCCGAAGTCGGTGTTGTACTTCGTTACATACTCATCAGCAGTGATGATAATGTCGCAGGTGTAGCCGTCGGTCTCGTTGCCGGAGACATCGCCGATGTCGTATGTTCCCTCGATCAGCGAGAAGCGTGCGGCGGCGTGCGTCTCGGGCTTCGTGGTGCAGGCCACTTCCACGGGCGCTTCCAGCTTGGCCAGATCTTCAGCACCGGGCTTTGCGGGCGGGCAGACAACCGTGAAGGTCACGGGGGTATCAGTCATCGGCCGCCATACATTATTGTTCGCATCCCAGGCCAGGATAAGGAGTCTCTCGGTATCACCGGTAATGGTGTGTTCTACACCAATCGTGCCATTGTATGCTTCGACATACTTTGCCGCCCGAATGGTGACGGGGCAGGTGGGCACATCGCCGGTCATGTCGATGCCGCCAAACTCGCACGAGCCTGCAATCACGCCATATTCTTTGGCATCATGGATGTTTCTGTCGCATACAATCCTTACAAGCTTCTCAATATTTTCCAGATCGCCCTCACCGGGAGTGGTGGGTTCTACGGGCTGCAAGCTGCACAGAACATGGTACTTCGCGGGAGCATCCGCCGCAGTCCATTTTCCGTCGCTCCATACCAGATTGATTTTTGTCCGATTCTGACCCGCCATGCTGTTGTCGGTAATGTGCGTTCCCGCAGGGACGCTAACAGCGGCGTTGAACTCGTTCACGTAGGGGCTGAGGCTATTGATGACGACCTCACAGCGGTTATTGCTCTGATAAACGGTGAACGTGCCGTCGATCAGACCGAAGGTCTTGCTGCCATGGCCGATCTGCGCGTTGGTGCAGATAATCTGTACCGCATTTTCGCCCAGCAGAGCCTTGACGGTGTCATTGTCGGGGGCAGTGGGCTTGGCGGGAGCGTCCTCCTCCCACACGGCGTACAGCGTTCTGGTCCAGGTGTTGCCATTCTTGACAACATCATTCCTTGCTGGGATACGGAACACAGCGTGCCACCGGTGTAGATCGTATCAGATCCATCCTTGGCCTTCCAGCCCTTAAAGACATAGCCTTCCCGGGTGGGAATGGTATTCTTCACTGTAAAGGAGTGGTATCTGATAGCTGCATCTGTTGTAGACCACGAATCAGCACTGGGCGCGCCGGTGCCGCCATTGGCATCATAGTTCAGCGTGTATGTATATTTCGTGGTGGGATTGGGATTCTTCGCTACGAGATAAATCGTAGAACCCTTGTTGCAGGCGGTTGTACCGCTCTTGTTAAGCGACCACGTTGTGGGATTGGCATTGGATTCTTTCGACCAACCGACGATCGTGTAGCCGCTGTTAACAGTAGCGCGGCCTGCGGCAGCCTTAATGTCAGAAATCGCAATCGTGTGGTTGTTATACGCGGTATCGGAGTGATTCGAGGAATACTGGCAAACAAACTTGGTCTTTTCGGAAGAACCGTAATTGTAGCCAATGCGGAATTCGTCACCCACATACAGGACGGTGAAGGTGACATCGATCTTATGGCCGGTGTTCAAAGCGGCGGGATTTACATCGGGTTCGGGAATCGTCGGCACGGTCACTCTCTTCTTGACCGCCTCCCATTGGGCGGCATATGTGACATCCGCAGTCACGGTTCCCGCAACGGCGGGATTCCAGCCGGCGAAGGTATAGCCTTTCCGTTCGGGAGTGCCATTGAAAGCGGGGGTCGCGGCACCGGACGGCAGGTTTCTGTAAACCTGATTGGGAAATACTGTGCCGTCTACACCGTCAGTGTATGTAACGGTGAATGTTTTCGGGTCTTCCGGCGCAGGGGGATCCTCGTCCTTAGGCTGCTCCTGCGCGGGGGGGTCGGTCTTCTTCTCTCCCTCGTTCACTACGACGGTCTTGGGCTGGGTTTCGTCAGCCCCCGTCGTATCCTCTGCCAACGCAGTCGTGGGCAGAAGTGTGAAGACCATGAACAGTGCCAGAAACAGACTGAAAATTCTGCGCAAACCATGGTTTTTCATCTTGAAATACTCTCCTTTCATTTGGCGATCCATGCCGGAGGCACAGACCGTCTGCACGGTAACGCCATCATTACCTTTATGCCTGAATTATACGCAATATCACGCCAAAAGTCAATGGAAAAAGACGTCGATTTTCTGCAATTAGGCAAAAAACAGGGCCGTCTCCATGAGACAGCCCTGTTATATGCGGGAATGGTATGACGGTCACTTTTTTCGGGCGACGACAACGAAGCGGCCGTCCTCCACATGGTAGGCGCAGGTCACCAGCGTGATGAGCTTGTCGCCGTAGGCCGCGGTGACGCCGGTGTCGTAGAGCGCCTTGGAGCGGAAATTCGAGATGGCGTTGTTGAAGTCCGCTTCGTCCGCCGCGTCGATGAACTGATAGAACTTGAAGCAGTTCTCATAGGTGTAATAGACCCGGTCATAGAAGGCTGCCAGCACCTCGTACTCGCCCTCCTCATAGAGGGTGTCAAAGTGGATGGTGGGGTGCGCCTGCCAGTAGGATTTGCTCTCATACTTGGGCAGGGAGCGGAACATGCTGCCGTCCAGCATGTTGTGGCCGTAGATCAGCAGATTGTCGCTGTCGGCGGAGCAGTTGGCGTCGATGAAGGGAATGCCGCCGAAGCTGTACTCCCGCTTAAAATTCGTGTGCAGATATTTTTCCGGATCGGTGGGGGTGTGCATCACCGGGTAGTCGATGACGGTGCCGTCGATGCGCAGCCAGCCGAACAGGTCGTGGTTCTGCTCATACAGGGGGGCGTATTTCGCCAGCATGACCGGCTCCGTCGGCTCAGGCTCCGTGGGGACGGTGGTTTCCGCGGTCGGCTCGGTGGACCGGGTCTCCGGCGGCGTGGTCTCCACGGGGGCAGCGGTGGCCGTGGCGTTTTCCTCCACCATTTCGGAGAGTTTGCGGAAATCACTGCGGGCTTTGCCCATATGGATCAGGATGGCAGCCACCGCGATCAGCGCGATGCAGAACACTGCCACGAGGATGATGAAAAGGGGATTGGGGCCTCTTCTTCTCCGTCTGCGCTGCCCGGCGTCATTGCGGCGGGGTGGGACGGGGGTGCGGGGCGTCTGGAATTTGCCTTGCTTGTTTGCCATGTTTCTTTCCTCTCAATATGGGATGCTCCGGAAGGGCATCCGCCGGAAAAGGGCGGCGACGGAATCTCCGTCACCGCCCTCGTTCAACAGTTTACGTTGTTTTCTTACCCCTGTCTTCTCTTGCGGTCGTAGACGCAGACAGCAGCCGCGCCGCAGAAGGAGAACATCAGAACGCTGCCCAGAATCATGGCGATCTCACCGCTGCCGGTCTTGGGAACGTTGTCCTTGCCGGAGTTGGACTTCCACTGGGCGACATAGGTGACATCCTTGGTCACGGTTTTGGAGACCTTTGGCGCCCAGTCGCTGAAAGTGTAGCCCCTGCGGGTGGGCTTGCCGTCGAACGCGGGGGTGGCGGTGCCGGACAGCAGGTTGTCATAAACCTGATCCTTGAACGCCTTACCCTTTGCGCCGTCGGTGTAGGTCACGGTGTAGAGTTTCTCCCACTTGGCGGTATAGGTGACATTCTTTGTCACGGTCTCGGAAACCTCAGGATCCCAACCGCCAAACCGATAGCCCTCACGGGTGGGAGTTCCTCTAAAAGCGGGGGTATCGGTGCCGGACAGCAGATTGCCATAAGCCTGATCGGCAAAGATTTCCTCATTATCCACGCCATCGGTGTAGGTCACGGTGTATTTTTCCTCGTCCTCGTCCGCCTTCCCGTTTCCGTTGGCATCAGTCTTCCAGGTGGCAGCATAGGTGGCGTTTTGGGTCACCCTGTCAGCAATTACAGGAGCCCAGCCGCTGAAAACATAGCCTTCCCGGGCGGGAGTGCCATTAAATGCGGGTGTTCCGGCATTCTCCGGCACCACGGTATTCTGATCCTCAAATATCTCCGCGCTATCTACACCGTCGGTATACGTTACAGAATAGCCAGTTTCCTTCGTCTCAGCATCGTAGCCACAGTAATCGCAGACCTTTTTCACGGATCTGGTATAATGTGTACCGCCCTCTGCCTTTACCCATTCGGTTGTGGTTACCGTGTAAGCATTGTCCTTGTAGCCGTCGGTATACTCCGGATGTAACTCATGGCCGAGCATTTCGCCGTTCTCAAAAACGGGAGTGCTATCAAAGGTGACAACGCTTCTTCCGGTGTTGTTCCCGGGCTTTCCGCCGAAGCCGAACCATCTGCTGCAGGTGACTTTATCGCGGTACACCGAGCCATTGATGGAATTATTTCCGGAAATGTGAATGCGGTACTTATAGTTGCCCATGTTGCTGTCGTTGATATTCAGTACATTCTTGATGGGTACCTCGGAATTGACAGTGCAATTATTGAAATTCACGGTAATATCACATTTCCCGGCACCGTAGTCCGTGTAGACATTGATCGTTTTTCCGGAAGAATTAAAGGTACAGCCATCAAAGGTCATTTCCGGCGAGCTATATGTCCATACTGCATAATCGCCGTTCGGACAGAAAAAGGTTGTATTTCTGAATGTGGCGGAGGTGTAGCCCCAATAAAAGGTCTTGCCGTTTATTACGCAGTTTTCAACGACGGTCTTATCTGCGCGAATAAAGCCAAGATAATCGGCTGAACCCGATTGCAAGGTCATATTCCGAAATGTGATTGTGCCGGAGCCGTCGAAACTATAATCGCCATTGTATTCCGTCCCAAAATAAGCCGGATCAGGCAACGTTGCACCAATGCCCCATGCGGTTTTATCGGCTCCCTGCCCCACAAATGTGAGGCTTTTTCCTTTTGTATCTGCACCTTTTTTGTAAAGCGTGAATTTCCCTTCCCCAAGTACGATGGTATCACCGTTTGCAGCGGCATTTACCGCCTCCTCCAATGTCGGGTATCCGGTTTCCCCAATCCATGCAACGGAAGGCGCAGCCGCGGGCGCGGCCGCGGGCGCGGCCGCGGGCGCGGCGGTGCCCTTCTCCGAGGACGTGTCTGCACCGTTCTCCGAGGACGTGCCTGCACCGTTCTCCGAGGTCGTGTTTGCACCGTTCTCCGGGGTCGTGTCTGCACCGTTCTTCGAGGGCGTATCTGCACCGTTCTTCGAGGGCGTGTCTGCACCGTTCTCCGAGGATACGATGGTACTATCCTCAGCAAATGCGACGGTGGGCAGCAATCCCGCAAGCATAGTACAGCACAGCAGGATGCTGAGCAGTATAGAAAGCTTACTTCTTGTTCTCATAAAAATACCTCCAAATTGTTTAATCGGTGGTTATCGGAAACCTCCCCAAAGCGCAAAAAACTGAGGGAGGCGCAATATACCAACGCCACTAAGTTAGTGGCGAAGTCAACAAGAGTATTTCTGTAAAAATGAGTCAATCCCCGTGCGGGATGCACTTTTCTGCAAAAAGGCATGCCAAATAAGCGGATCAAAAAATCCTGAAGCAAACTGCCAAACAGTGCGTCTTTATTCTTGTACCTTGTGTAGATTGCCCCCGTGGTGACACCGGCTTTGTCAGCGATCTTGTGAAGCGAGGCTTTTCTGAAAGCCGTAAGTAAGGAACTCCGAGTATGCAGCCTGAACGATCCCGTCCTCCAGGGAGTGATCCCTATTGGCCATGTTTCCACCTCGCGCTCTGCAATAACATCATTCTTGATAACGGCATGATTATAACATCACTCCTGTGTTTTGTCAATGCATATTGCGCACTGCCTCGCAAAACACTCCTTGACAAATCCCGGTTCAGAAAGGAAATGGATATGCTTGGGCAAATCACAGCCTGTGACAATCTGATACTAGTGTTACAAAAAGATTGTTATTGCAGTTATCATGCCTATCCTGCAACCTCATGATACTGTCCACGAATTGGGGTTTTCCCCTCTGAGGGATGTCCACTTTTCAGGGATACCCCTCACCCTCCGTGTCCATTTTTATGGGTACAGTTTACTTCGCTTAGACACCTCTCCCAGAGGGAGAGGCAAGGGGGGCGTCCGCACAGTAAAAATTGGCTCCCGAATGTTCGGGAGCCAATCAAATGGGTATTGACGGTTAAGCCTTGCCGGCGCAGCCCAGAACGTCCACCAGCTTGTGGCGAACCAGTTCCTTGATGTTGGCACGGGCGGGCTTCAGGTACTCGCGGGGGTCAAACTTGTCGGGATGCTCGTTGAAGAACTGACGGATGGTGCCGGTCATGGCAAGACGCAGGTCGGAGTCGATGTTGATCTTGCAGACGGACAGCTCGGCAGCGTGGCGCAGCTGCTCTTCGGGGATACCCACGGCGTCGGGCATCTTGCCGCCGTTCTCGTTGATCATCTTCACGTAGTTCTGAGGAACGGAAGAGGAACCGTGCAGAACGATGGGGAAGCCGGGCAGACGGCGGGAGACTTCCTCCAGAACGTCGAAGCGCAGGGGAGGCGGAACCAGAATGCCCTGCTCGTTGCGGGTGCACTGTGCGGCGGTGAACTTGTAAGCGCCGTGGCTGGTGCCGATGGCGATGGCCAGAGAATCGCAGCCGGTCTTGGTCACGAACTCTTCCACTTCCTCGGGACGGGTGTAGGAGGCGGCGTGAGCAGCGACCTTGACTTCGTCCTCGATGCCGGCCAGAGTGCCCAGCTCAGCCTCAACGACGACACCGTGGTCATGAGCATACTCAACGACCTTGCGGGTGATCTCGATGTTCTCGGCGAAGGGCTTGGAGGAGGCGTCAATCATGACGGAGGTAAAGCCGCCGTCGATGCAGGCCTTGCAGGTCTCGAAGTCGGGGCCGTGATCCAGATGCAGAGCGATGGGGATCTCGGGGCACTCGATGACAGCAGCCTCCACCAGCTTTACCAGGTAGGTGTGGTTGGCATAGGCGCGGGCGCCCTTGGAGACCTGCAGGATAACGGGAGCCTTCTCCTCGCGGCAGGCTTCGGTGATGCCCTGAACGATTTCCATGTTGTTGACGTTGAAAGCGCCGATGGCGTAGCCGCCGTCGTAAGCCTTCTTGAACATCTCAGTTGTGGTTACAAGAGCCATTTGGAATCATCCTTTCTTAAACTGCGGGTCATGACCCGCTTTTATTCCGCTGACATTATAGCATATTTTTCGGGTTTTTCAATATAAATATTTTGATACTTCCGTCCCAGCAAAATGTTCATTTTCACCAGAAAAACGCCCCCCGGCGGTGCCGTCAGTGCCGATTTGAAAGGAAAACCGGAATCCTGAAAGTTCTCCCGGGAAAAAATCAGAATTTTGCTATTTACGTTTGGCGGAAAATAGAGTATAATCTCCTTTGAACAAAATTCAGTAAGGAGTGTATACATCCATGAAACTGTCCCCTCTCCAGATTGCAAGATACCAGTACAGTCCCAAGCTTCCGGGTATGCTCAGAAACGGGATTTCTGATATTTGTGTGTGCAGCGGCGGCGCCACCGAGAGCGTCGCGGATCAGGAAAAGATCAAGGCGCTGTTCCCCAATACCTACGGCAAAAACGAGATCACCTTCCAGAAGGGTAAAAACACCTCTGAGGCCAAGAAGCAGGTCGTGGGCGTGATTCTTTCCGGCGGTCAGGCGCCCGGCGGTCACAACGTCATCTGCGGCCTGTACGACGCACTGAAGGCCTGCGACAAGGAAAATGTCCTCTACGGCTTCAAGGGCGGCCCCAGCGGCCTGCTGGAAGATAACTACCTGATCTTCGACGACGAATACATCAACCAGTACCGCAACACCGGCGGATTTGACATCATCGGCTCCGGCAGAACCAAGCTGGAAACCGAGGAGCAGTTCGCCGTTGCCGAGGGCGTCTGCAAGAAGCACGGCATCACCGCCATCGTCATCATCGGCGGCGACGACTCCAACACCAACGCCGCGGTTCTCGCCGAGTACTTTGCCGCCCACAACAGCGGCATTCAGGTGATCGGCTGCCCCAAGACCATCGACGGCGACCTGAAGAACGAGGACATCGAGTGCTCCTTCGGCTTCGACACCGCCACCAAGACCTACAGCGAGATCATCGGCAACATCGAGCGTGATGCCAACTCTGCCAAGAAGTATTGGCACTTTGTCAAGGTCATGGGTCGTTCCGCTTCCCATGTGGCACTGGAATGCGCCCTGGAAACCCAGCCCAACATCTGCCTGATCGGCGAGGAAGTGGCCGAGAAGAAGATGTCCCTTGCCCAGATTGCGGACTACATTGCTGACTCCGTGGCCACCCGGGCGGCGAAGGGCTGGAACTTCGGTGTTGCCATCATCCCCGAGGGTATCGTGGAGTTCGTTCCCGAATTCTCCGTGCTGATCGCGGAGATCAACGAACTGCTGGCTGGCGAGAAGACCGCCCAGTTCAACGCCCTGCCCACTTGGGAAGAGAAGTACGCCTTCATCAAGAATGGCCTCACCAAGCAGTCCATGGACGTGTTCGCCATTCTGCCCCAGAGCATCCAGCAGCAGCTGTTTCTGGAGCGCGACCCCCACGGCAACGTGCAGGTCTCCCTCATTGAGTCCGAGAAGCTGTTCTCCGCTCTGGTCAGAGACAATCTGGCTGCCCGGAAGGCTGCCGGAACCTACAACGGCAAGTTCTCCACCCAGCATCACTTCCTGGGCTACGAAGGCCGCTGCGCATTCCCCTCCAACTTTGATGCTGACTACTGCTACTCTCTGGGCTACAACGCCTTCATGCTGATCCAGTATGGCTACACCGGCTATCTGTCCAAGGTCTCCAACCTGTCCAAGCCCGCCGAGGAGTGGGTGGCAGGCGGTATGCCCATCACCAAGATGATGAACATGGAGAGAAGAAACGGCAAGGACAAGCCCGTTATCCGCAAGGCTCTGGTGGAGCTGGACGGCAAGCCCTTCCGGTTCTTTGCCGAGCACAGAGCCGAGTGGGCGGCAGAGACCTGCTATGTCTACCCCGGCGCCATTCAGTACTTTGGACCCCGCGAGGTCTGCGACCTGACCACCAGAACCCTGGCTCTGGAAAAGGCGTAATCAACTGCAAAACGAAAATGTCTCCGGCTTCGGCTGTGTGCTCGTAAGACAGTAATTCTAAAAAATTGCTATTTTACGGCATCTGTCGAACAGGATTGGGAAACAAACGAACATACGGCATTCAGCTTCGGCTGAGTGCCGTTGTTTGTTTTTGGGGCGAAATACTCTATTTTTGCGCTCTGTATGGCAGGGATAGTGAAACGGTGAAATAGTTAACATTTTCGTAGTAAAACCCTTATGAAACAGCAAATCACGCCATAATGAACCCTGTTTACCGCTGAGTACGGTTATTTGCGATTATGTGGAAAACCCCACAAAACAGAAAAGTCAATAGTGGTGTATTTTGATGCAAAGTACGTTGAACCCCGAAAAAATCGCCTAATCGCCTTTGGTTCATAGAAAAGTTACACTTTAATGCGATAAATTTCGATGAGCCTATTGAAAAATGACACATCTTCGTGTTACAACGTGTGTACACACAATAAGCGTGAATGGAGGTAAGGCAGATGAAAAAGTTATTGTCTTGTGCGTTCAATATGGATAGCGGTTGCGTGGAGCTGAAGTTTAACGATGGCAGTATGATTGCTATTAACTGCACCGCCGTCGAAAACGAAGTTGCCGACAATATGTATCAGCGGTCAGAGCTTGACTATCTTATCTACAATGACCCGTTGGCGTATGCTGACCTCGTTTTGAATGGTAACCCAGAGGCGTATCTCAAATCTGTTACTGAGTACAAGCCTTTGGACTAAAGCTCGGTATACCAAACACCGAATTAAGAATGGACTTTGAGAGAAAGTGAGGTATAACAATATGAAACAGATTATTACTATTCAGCACACGCAATCAATTCACCACACAAATGGTATGGTGGGTTCTTGGACAGATTGGGATCTTTCTGAATTAGGCATTGAACAGGCTGAAAGAATAGGGCAGAAATTAGCGAAGCAGTTATCCGGTCACAAAATTGTTATGTATGCTTCCGATCTTCTGCGAGCAAAGCACACCGCTGAAATTGTCGCAAAGCATATGGGAATCACACCTAACATTAGAACGGAACTTCGAGAGCGCAATTTAGGCAAATGCGTTGGCAAATCTGTTCAGTGGCTTCGTGAGAACATTGAGGTTCAAGAGAAAACCATTGATGACAGGATGTTTTCTGATGCTGAGAGTAGACGAGACGAATGGAATCGCTTAAAACCTCTTTTTGACGAGATAATGGCAAGTAATGATGAATGTATCATTGTAGTATCACATGGCGATTTGCTGAGCGTTTGGAATACGATGTTCCTCGGAATGGATGTGGAAACGCTGAATCAGTTTGAACTTTTTGGTATGGCAGGTGGCGTTTCTTTCATGCTTCAAAACGATGAGGGTAAGCGATTTATCAAGAAAATGAGCGATTTGTCTTACATGGCAAATCAATTTATATGAGAAAAGCGTGAGGTATAAGAAGCGGCTGGCACAGGCTGAGAAACGGATCAGCGAACTTGACCGCCTGTTTATTCGTATCTACGAGGACAATGTAGCCGGTACGCTTGATGACGAGAAGTTTGCTATGATGAGCAAGAACTACACACAGGAACAAAAAGACCTCAAGGCTGAGGTCAGAAGTCTGCAACAGGAAATTGAAGAACAGGAACGACAGGCAGATAATTAGAGCAGTTTATCCAGCGGGTAAAGAGAAACAGCGACCTCACGGAGCTGACCCCTTACGCCCTCAGCGAGCTTGTCAAGGGCATCTATGTAGAAGCGCCTGACAAGTCCAGCGGCAAGAGAAAGCAGAAGATTCATATCTCCTACGACCTCATAGGCTTCATCCCCGTGGATGTACTGCTAAAAGCGGAACAGGTATGACCGAAATCATACCTGTTCCAAGAAATTCACATAAGCTGTCGGTAGGCGGCGTCGCCCTCCAACACATTTTCCACACGGATGGTGAGCTGGACGGGGACAGACCCGCCGTCGGGGGTCATGGCAAATCCATTGATCGTCTCGGAAATGGGGCTGAAAGCGGCGGCCTGCGTCTGAGGGGTGGTTTCGGCGGTCGTCGCGGCGGGCTTTTTTGTGGCGCATCCGCTGAGCATAAATACAAGGAGAAACAGGGATAAAAACAAGCGCTTCATGGCAAATTATCCTTTCATGGATGGAGTTACAGTCCCCCCGGCCATGCCGGAGGGACTGACGTTCTTTTATTCGGCCAGAGAGTAGCGGCTGACCTTCCATGCGTCGTTTTCTCTGACAACGACGATGGTCAGATAGGCAATTTCGCTGTCAACGTTCTCGCGGTAGGGGTAGGCAAATTCATAGGTGCCGTTGGCGTCTGCCTCTTTCCACATATCCAACGTGACCTCATGCCAGCACACGATCACATCGTTTGTATTGCCGGAATAGGTTTCCACTCCGCCTGTGTAGTCCTTGGAAAGACCAGCGGACAAGGTCTGCGTGTCTCCGTAAAAATATGCGTTTGCAAATTCTGTAACGAAGCGGTCAAGCGCCTGTAAATCCTGCTGATACTCCGACTGGATGATCAGACTGTTGGAAATGTCGGCGGAGATCAGGGTTTCACCGTTTACCGTCACATCTTTGCAGTCGATGAAGTCCATATCGCTGCCGGCCAGATCCCGCAGGGTGTTGTTTTCCATTACAATGCCCTTGGTTCCCCGGAACTGAACGCCGCCCTGGCTGCACTCGTAGATGTCGCAGTTGGCGACCCGTATATCGGTGCAGTATTCCGCGTCTACGCCCAGAATGCCGCAGCCGTAGAGACCGCATTTGTCCACGGTGATGTGGTCGCTGTCCTGGAACCGCAGAACGCCGCCGATGCAGTAACCGGGCTCCCTTGTGTGACCGGCGGTGAAGCCGGAGAGGGTGATGTAGCTGCACGACTGGAAGGTCAGGACGTTGGCGTAGCGGGGGATGGCGGCGATGGTGTGTCCCGTTACGCTGCCGTCATTGCTGCGGATGGTCAGATTGTCCACCCCGTCGATGACCAGCTGGGGGCCGTCAAATTCGTCCAGCCAGTAGTAATAATCGCCCTTGGAGGTGCCGTAGCCGGTGGCGGTGCTGAGGTCGTAAAGCTCCCCGTCCAGCACGATGTCCACATTGGGGCCGATGGCGGCGATCAGCTCGTCCACCGTGGAAACGTGGATTTCCAGCTGCGCCTGAGTCGGTTCGGTCGCGCCTGTGGAGTACAGCTTGTTCATCTGCTCATCGGTAAGAGGATTGCCCGCGCCGTCCGTGACGGTACCGTCGTCTCCAAACCAGCGGCGGACGCTGCAATTTTCAAACCGGTTGCCGTCCAGAACCATACTCGATTCGTCTGCCGGCGTCTGGGTATCTTCGTGGTACTCAGACTGGAAGTTGAATGCTTCCAGCTGGCTGCGGTTGTTGGAGAACAGATTGCCCTTCATCTGAACGGTGCTTCCGGAAACGATTGCCAGATACATAAGGCTGCTGTCGCTGATTTCGCAGTTTTCCACCGTCACATTCCGGCTGGAACCAATATCAAAATAGGTGTATCCGCCGTATTCCTCGGAGCCGATGCGGTAAATGCGGGTTCCGGAGATGGTGACGTCCTCACAGCTGATGATCTCGGCGGCGCTGCTGGAGCAGTCGTACACGTCGCTGTCCGCGAGAGAAATGTCCTTGGAATCCGCCGCCTGCAATCCGATCATGCCGCAGCCGTAGATGCCCAGACGGTTCATGCCCACGCCGGTGCAGTTTTGCAGATAGATGACGCCGCTGCTGCACTGACCCAGTTCCAGGGTGTGACCGGCGGTGAAATCCTCCAGCGTGACATTTTCGCAATTCTTCAGATTGATGACGCTGGCAGACCGGGGGTCGCATTCCAGAGTCGTGTTCACCTTGCCGCTGCCGCGGATGGTCAGGTTCTTCACGTTTTGCAGCATCAGCTCAAAGCCGTCGTACTTTTCCGTCCAGGCGCAGTAGGGGTTTTCCGAGGGCAGGCCGTAGCCTTTGGCGCCGGACAGATTGTAGGTTCCCGGCTCCAGCTGGATGACGGTGTCCGGCGCGATGGCGGCCAGCAGCTCGTCCACATTATGTACGGAAACGGCGTCGGAGGCGGAGGTCGGTTCGGTATCCCCGGCGGCTGCCGCATCTTTTCTCGCGGGGCTGGTCACCAGGCACACCGCCACGAAGACGATGGCGATCACGCCCACCAGACTGATCCAGAAGCCGGGCTTCTTATAGGAAAGCACCGACTTGATGCGCTCCTTGACGCTCACCTCGCCGAAGGCCACGGGACAGGCCGCGAAGTGCGCCCGATTGGTGGAGCAGTTCAGCAGGGCGGCGGAGTAGGCTTTCCGCTCGTCCAGCTCCATGAACTGCACCACCCGCTCGTCGCAGGCGATCTCGATGTCCTTGCACAGCAGGATGTAGGCTGCCCACACCAGCGGATTGAACCAGTGCAGCGCCAGCGCCAGAAAGCCCACCATCTTGAACCAGTGGTCGCCCTTGTCCAGATGGGTGCGCTCGTGGGCGAGGATGTAGCGCTGCTCCTCGGGGGTCATGCCCATGGGGATGTAGATGTTCGGGCGGATGAAGCCCAGAATAAAAGCGGTCTCGATGCGGTCGCATTCCCAGCCGCCGGGGATCTTGACGGCCTCCCGAACCTTCAGCTTCAGGGTCAGGTAGGTGTACAGACTGTAAATGCCGAAGCAGCAGGCAATGCCAAGCCAGAACCATGGCAGAACCGACAGGAAATCAAAGCCCGTATCCGGTTCCGGCGCGGTTTCCGGGGCGGGGGAGGGGGTGCTGCTGATCACGGTGGTGACGGGAGTCTGGATGTCCGGAAGCGCTTCAGGCGTCTGCACCGGCGCCGGGACGTCCAGATCGGCCGGGGAAAAATCTTCCGGCGCGGCGGGCGTCTGGGAACGGCTGATCTGCTGCTGCACCTGTGCCACCGGGTCGGCGCTGGGCTGCAGGCTCAGGTCGCTCTGGATCTGGAAGGGCATCAGCAGCCGCAGTCCCGCCAGCAGCCAGAGCAGGCAGATGTACTTCCGGGGCGTTTTTTTCAGCACCAGCCGCAGCAGCATGACGGCCAGAATGACGATGCTGCCGTGGAAGCTGGCCGTCAAGATGTTCTGGAACAATGTGTTCATGTTCGATCCTCCTCGTAATTGTCAATGAGTGCCTTCAGCTGTGCCACCTCGTCCCGGGTGAGCTTCTTGCTCCGGGAGAAGGCGGCGATAAAGGCGGGCATGGAGCCTTGAAAGGTTTCCTCCACCATTTCGTCCAGCCGGGACGCCTGTGCCTGTTCCTTGGAGACAAGGGCGGTGACCACGGCGTTTTCGTTCTTTACCACGCCCCGCTCCGACAGACGGCGGATGACGGTGTAGGTGGTGGCCTTCGACCAGCCCAGCTGCTCCTTGCACAGCTCGACGAGATGGGTGGAATTGATCGGCTCATGCTCCCACAGAATCAGGCAGAACCGGTATTCGCTTTCAAAGATTTTGGGCGCTTCCAATCAGAATACCTCCTTTGGGTGTATCTGGAAATACAAAAGTTTAATGAATTAAACCTTTCGGAAAATAGTTTAACATAGTAAACCCCTATTGTCAAGGGAAAAATTACAAAATTATGACAAAGTTGAGAAAATCTGGAAAAGTTTCGCAACAGAAGGCCATGGGATTTTTTCCAAAACAGCGGAGAAAGCCGCGCTTTCTCCGCTGTTTTCGGAACAATGGTTATGCGTTTGCGGCGTTTCCCTCCCGCTGCTGGCAGGTGAACAGAATGACCTGACGGCTTTTCGCCATGTCTTCCAGAATGGCCAGCGCCGCCTGCATCCGCGTATCGTCGAAGCGCACCAGCGCGTCGTCCAGAATCAGCGGGGAATCCGGGGTCAGTTCTTCCGCCACGGCCAGACGAAGGGCGAGGTACAGCTGGTCGATGGTGCCGTCGCTGCGCCACAGGGCGTCGTGGAGGGTTTCCTCGTCACCGGTTCCGGCTTGGAGGGAGAAGTCCTCGCCCATGGAAAGGCGCTGGTAGCGCCCGCCGGTCATGGCGGAAAGATAGGTCTGTGCCCGCTGGGAAATCCGGGGGGCGAACCGCCGCTGTAACTCCGACCGCGCCTGCGCCAGCGTTTCCTGCGCGATGGTCAGGGCGGTGTAGGTCTTTTCCAGCTGGGCAAGACGGGCGTTGACCGACGCCAGCTGCTTTTCCAGCTGCGCCCGGTCGCCCAGGGCTTCCATCCGGCCTTTGTACTGGCTGATGCGGCTTTGCAGCCGCTGCTGCTCCTCGGTGCAGTCCGACAGCAGCCGCGCCGTGTCCGCCGGGGAATGGGTCAGGGTATCCACGCCAACGGGAGGCCGGACAGGCTTTGCCATGGCGCTGAGGGTATCCACCAGATTTTGCGCCCGCTGGGCTTCCCGCCGGGCGGTGTGGTAGGCTTCCCATTTGTTCGTGATCTGCTGCCAGAATTCCATGACAGCATCCGGCTCCTGTGCGCCGCACAGGGAATCCCGGCGCTTGCGCATAACCATCAGACGCACTTCCACGTCTCCCTGCGCGTCCTGATATTCCTTCTGGGCGGCGTTGTACGCCCGGAGGGTAGTTTCGTATTCCCGCAGGGAGTCCGTCCAATGGGCGGGGTCGGCGGTTCCGTATTTCTTTTCCAGTGCCTCGGTCTGCTTTTTCAGCCTTTGCATTCCCAAGAGGCTGAGCGCCTGAAGAAACACGGAAACCATACCGAGGATGCCCGCCGGGAGATAATTCTGCATCACCAGCAGCGCAATCGCACCGGCCATAATGATGGCACCCAGAATCAACAGCAGAATGGGCATTTTGCTGCCCCGCAGACCGGTCATGGTCTGGCGGTCGGCGTTGACCATTTCCATGGCCGCCGTCACGTCCATATCCGCGAAGGGGTCTTTCTTCGCCGGGGGCAGGGGGGCGCGGGGAAGCATCTGCAGCTCCATCTGCAGGGCGTTCCACTCGTCGCGGAAGGCGCGCAGCTCCTTGAGCTTCTTTTCCGCGTCCTCCTGAGACGGCAGCTTTTCGCAGGCGGCTTCCCGGATGGCAAGTAAATCCTGCGCCTGTTCCAGCGCTTCCCGCGCCTGCGCGACCCGCCCGGCGTCCGCCTCCGCGGCGGCATAGTCCAGCGCGGCCTGATGGGTGTTCAGCTGCTGCAGCCATGTCTTGACGTCGTCCAGACGCATTTTCAGCTTCTTCACCTGTGCGTCCAGCGCGTCCAGTTCCTCGACCTTATCCTGTAAGGCGTCCCGCTGGCTTTCCAGCTGGGGGAGAAGACCGCTTTTGTTGAAGCGGCAGCGGTTTTTCAGGTCCCGCAGATTTTTTGCCAGCTTGTCGCTGGTACCGCTTTCGTCGCCAGTGGTCACGAGGTCGTTGAGCCTGCGTCGAAGGGCTTCGTCCTGCGTCACTGGCAAGTCCGACTGACGGATAAACCCAGCCCGGCGGAACACCGTCTGCTCCACGCCCAGCAGCTGCTGGCCGCAGTTCGCTGCCGTCAGCTCCGGGACAGGCAGCCCGGAATCGGTTTCGTACGCCTTGAATTCACCCAGAGGGACTCTGCCCTTGGTGCGGCGCTCGATGGTGATGTCCCGGCCGTTCCAATTCAGGTCAATGCGCCCTGCCATGGGATTGCCCGACCATGGGGCGTAGCGCTCCTTGTCGGCAAGGGCGTTTTTCGTGGTTTTGGCGCGGGTATCCAGACCGTAGAGCATGGCGACCAGAAAGGCGCACCAGGTGCTTTTGCCCCACTCGTTGGGGGCAGTGAGGATGTTCAGCCCCGGCTGGAGGGTCAGTTCCGCGTGCTCCAGCTTGCCGAAGGTGGCAGTCATTTTGTAGATTTTCACAGCGTGACCTCCCGTCCTTCCAGCAGCTTCCGGGAAATTTCCGCCGCAAGCTGAATTTCTTCCCGGCTGTCAGGGTCGGCCTCCATGGCCTCCTGGAGCAGCCGGAAATACACGCCCTCCAGCGTGTCCGCGCCGGTGTCCCCCCAGATGTCCAGCGGTGGAAGCGTCTCGTCCCGGAGCGTCAGATTGGGAACGGCGGAAAAACGCCGCGTGAGCTTGGCAATATCCGCTTCGCCGCTTCCCGTAAGGGTGACCCGGAAAAAGTCCCGGCTTCCCGCGGGAGGCAGGATTTTTTCCAGCGCCGCTTCCGCGCCGGAGGAAATGTCCGCTTTCAGCTCGTGGAAGCGGATGGTGTCCAGCGCCACCGCCCGAAGGGAGGCGCTGTCCTCCACGGTCACGATGCACACGCCCTTTTCGCCGGTTTCGTCCCAGCCCCGCCCCATGGGGCAGCCAGGCCATGCGCACAGCGTCCCACCGGCGTGAAACGCGCCCGCTTTATGGATATGTCCCAGCGCCAGATATTGCAGCCCCGAGTCCCGCACCTGCTGGGCGGTGATGGGGCAGTAGGGGGAGTCCTTCCGGGTGGGATCGCCGTGGAGCACGGCGATGCAGTACTTTTCGCTGCCCTCCGCCCGGAAATTTTCCAGCAGGGGGGCACTGTCCATGCTCTGGTAGCCCGCACCGTAGACCCGGCAGTTCAGGTCGGGAATCGTGACGGCTTCCAGTCCGCCGGTGAACACATAGACGTTTTCCGGCCAGTTTTCTTCCAGCCAGACAGAGCCGGGGGCACAGAAATCGTGATTGCCCGGCGTGATGAAGACCCTTGCGCCGCACTCGGACAGGGCTTTCTTGAGGGCTTCCACCGCCTCTCGGGCGGGTTCACCGTCAAAAATATCTCCCGCGAGGAGCATGAGATCGCACTTTTCCCGGCGGCAAAGTTGGGCAGTTTTGCCGGGGATACTCTGCTGCTCCTGCCGCAGAAGCGCCCGCTGGCTGTCGTCGAAGCCCGCGAAGGGGGAGCCTAAGTGCCAGTCGGCGCTGTGTAAAATTTTCAGTCCCATTTGTCGACCCTTTCTGCCTTGCGGCATTTTCCGGTTTCCGAATCGATGGTGAACAGTACGGCTTCCATTTTGGCCGCGCCCTCCGCCCAGCGGTAGCGCTCCGGCAGATCGCCCCGGAATTTGGCGATGGACAGCTCCGGCCGGATGCCCAGAACGGAGTCCCGGGGGCCGGTCATGCCCAGGTCTGTGACGTAGCCTGTTCCCTTGGGCAGCACCCGGGCGTCCGCCGTGGGAACATGGGTGTGGGTTCCCCACACGGCGCTGACCCGTCCGTCCAGCATGTAGCCCATTGCCAGCTTTTCCGAGGTGGCTTCCGCGTGAAGCTCCACCAGAATGATCTTGGCGGTGATTTCTTTCAGAATTTTGTCCACCATCAGGAAGGGGTTTTCCGGGCCGTAGTCCATATTGCACCGGCCAATCAGGTCGATGACGGCCACGTCGCCCGCCGCTGTCTGTACGATCTGCCAGCCCCGCCCCGGAACCTGTGGGGCATAATTGGCCGGACGGATGATCCATGGGCAGTCGTCCATATAGGGGACGATCTCCCGCTTGCTCCAGGTGTGGTTGCCCATGGTGATGATGTCCGCACCGGCATCCAGAATGCTGTCCGCCTGATTGGGGGTGATGCCCACCACGGCGGCGTTTTCGCCGTTGACCACCGCAAAGTCCGCATGATACTGCCGCTTCATCTGCCGCAGATTCCGGCGGATCTGCTCCAAGCCCGGATTGCCTACCACATCGCCAACCGCCAATACCCGAAAGTCCATAGCTGCCTCCACACAAATACTGGAATATACGTTCATTATAGTACAGAATTCCCACTTTCGCAAGCCTTAAGACGCAGAAAGGCAGAAGCGCAGCCAAATGCCGACGCTTCTGCCGGGAAATCAGTTTTTCTTACCCTTTACCAGGAAAATCGCAACCAGCGAGCTGACCAGTAGCAGATACGGATAGAACAGATACCGCATGATGGAGAACGCCGACAGGGCAAAGCCCATTTCCGCTGCCGCCGAGATGGCGACCAGCATCTGCGCACCGTAGGGGATAATGCCCTGAAAAATGCAGGAGAAGGTGTCCAGCAGGCAGGCCGTGCGGGAGGGGGAGATGCCGTAATCCTCGCTCATTTCCTTGGCAATGGGGTTTGCCATGACGATGGCGACGGTGTTGTTGGCGGTGGCGATGTCCATGGCGCCTACCAGCAGCCCCATGCCCAGCTGACCGCCTTTTTTGCCCCGGAAGACCTTCCGGATGAAGCACAATAGCGCGTCAAAGCCGCCGTAGACCCGGATCAGGGCGCACATCGCGGCCACAAGGATGGCGACCATGCTGGTCTCGAACATGCCCGCCGCGCCGTTGCCCATGCTGGCGAGAAGTGCGGTGGCTTCCACCTGCCCGGTCAGGAGCATGATGACAGCGCCGGAAACGATGCCCGTCAGCAGAACGATAAACACGTTGATCCCGGCAACGCCTCCCGCCAGAACCAGAACGTAGGGGATGATCTGAACGAGATCGTAGCTTTCGTCAATGGGCGCGGTGTCATGCCCCATGGTCAGAAGCAGGATCAGCACCAGCGTGGCGATGGCCGCGGGCAGGGCGATCCAGAAATTGCCCTTGAATTTGTCCTTCATGGCGCAGCCCTGACCGTTGCAGGCGGCGATGGTGGTGTCGGAGATGAAGGACAGGTTGTCGCCGAACATGGCTCCGCCCACGACGCTTCCGGTACACAGCGCCGTGTCGAAGCCGGACGCCTGCGCGACCTCCAATGCAATGGGCATGATGAGGGTGATGGTGCCGACGGAGGTTCCCATGGCAGTGGAGACGAAGCAGGCGACCACAAACAGCACCGCCACGGCAAACCGGGCGGGGATGATGTCGAGCATGAAGTAGGCGACGCTCTGGGCGGAGCTGCGCCCCACAACGCCGACGAACGCGCCCGCCGTCAGGAAGATCAGCAGCATGGTGATGATGTTCTTATCTCCCACGCCCTGCCCCATGATAACGAGCTTTTCCTCAAAGGGAACCGCCCGGTTCTGAAGACAGGCGACCAGAATGGCCACGAGAAACGCGATGACGATGGGGATGTTGTAAAAGCCCATGGGGATGTGCAGACCGTACTCAAACAGCAGCCCCAGCCCAAGATACAGCACGAGAAACACGCCGATGGGCAGCAGCGCAATGGGGTTCCCTTTTTTCATTTTCCAAACCTCTCAACGAACAGATTTTGCGTATTCTGTGGGGGTAATGCCGAACTTCTCCTTGAACTGCCGGGAGAAGTGATGCACCGTGGAATAGTGGAGCTGGGCGGCGATCTCCGTGAAATTCAGGTTGTTTTCCCGGATCATCTGCTTGCTCTCCTGAAGCTTGATCCGGCGGATATACTCGCCGGGGGAAATCTGCAGATTCTTGTGGAACAGCGCCGTGAGATAGCTGGGGCTGACGTCCACCTGCCGGGCGACCAGCGGCACCGACAGCTTCTCCCGGATGTGGGCGCTGATGAACTGCTGCGCCTGACGGATGATCTCGTTCTCACTGTGGACGGCGTTGGCGGTTTGCAGCTTCCCGGCCTTGGGGGACGCGGCCTCCCGCTGAAGCTGAAGCAGCAGCAGATTCAGCTGGTAGAGGATGATGTCGTTGGAGTAGGCGTCCATAAACTCCTGCTCCCGCAGCATATTCTGCAAAAGCGCGGCTACGCTCTGGGGCGCGGTGAATTTCCGGTTCAGCAGGGGAGCCAGGTCAACGCCGCTGACGTCAAAGGAAATGGTCACGAACCGGGGGGCAACACCGATGTCGGCGTACTGCATGTGCCACTGATTCGGGCCGTAGAGGACAATATCCCCCTGCTTGAGCAGAAGATCCTGCCCGTCCACCACGCTGTGCAGCGCGCCCTGATCCACGTAGGTCAGCTCGGTCATGGGGTGGGATTCTCCGGAAAACAGGAAGCCCTGCTCCTTCTCCTGGTAGAAGAAGGTGTAAATGCCCTCCACCCGCAGCTGATGATCCACCCGGGCGCTGCCGAGGGCGTGGCGTCCCAGCTCCTCCGGCGGCTCCTGAGCGGACACCATCACCGTGGCGTCACCCTGAAACGGCTCCAAAAGGAAATAGACCCCCTTGCGGATAATGGCGGGATAGAAGCGCTGGTAGGTTTCCCCGTCCGTGCTGGCGGACAGGACGCTCATGCCCATGCCGCAGCTGATCCGCGTCTCCGATACGGCGCGGTAGACCACCGCCTCCGTCCGCGACAGCCGCACAGCGGCGGCGTCGTCCCGGAACAGATTCCTGTCCGTCTGGGTGCGCTCGGACGGAACGCTGCCGAAGCAGCGGAACGTGACCTGATTCAGATTGCGGATCATGGAAATCAACCCCCGGAAAAAAGATGGCTCGCGCAAACCAGCCGTATAAGAATTATTATATCGAAAAAAGAAAGGAATGGCAAATGGTTTTCCGCGCGTTCCGAAAAACCGTCAAAACGCCCAAAGAACGGCGATTCCTGCCATACACCGTACCGATGTTTCCGCAGGAAAACGCCCTGCCCAGAGCGGAAAACGCAGGTTGGTCATTTCGACGGTTTTCGGGAACGGCGAAATGACGTGCAGATAATACCAGCCGGGGCAGGCCGCAGACCTGCCCCGGCTGGGGTGACAGCGATTCAGAAAGCGTCGCTTTACCGCTGATACTCAAACTCAAAGTCGTAAATATCCACGGTGTCTCCGTCGGCAATGCCCATTTCCTCCAGACGGGCGAACAAACCCACCTTGCGAAGCTGCTGGTCGAAGTAGTTCCGGGACTCGTAGTCCTCAAAATTGATGTTCTGCACCAGCCGTTCCAGCCAGGTACCGGTGACCAGCCAGGTGCTGCCGTAATGCTCAATGTCGAAGGCGTTGGGGTCGGTAGGCTCGGCGATGACCTCCACGTACTCCGGCTCGTAAATGGTCACGGGGGGCAGGGTGCGCAGCCGCTCCGCCACCGCCCGTATGAGATTCCGGGTGCCCACGGTAGTGCCAGCGGAAATTTCGTACAGTTCGCAGCCCGCTTCTTCGGCGGCGGCGCGGAGCCGCTCCAGATTGTCGCTGTCCGGGGGCAGCAGGTCGGTCTTGTTGGCAGCCACGATCATGGGGCGGTTGCTGAGATCGATGCTGTAGTTTTTCAGCTCAGCACAGATGGCATGGAAATCCTCCACGGGATCCCGGCCTTCGCTGCCGGACACGTCCACAACGTGGACAAGCAGGCGGCAGCGGTCAATGTGCCGGAGAAAATCATGCCCCAGACCCGCGCCCTCAGCGGCGCCCTCAATGATGCCGGGGATGTCCGCCATGACGAAGGACACGCCCTCATCTACATAAATAACCCCCAGATTGGGATACAGAGTCGTAAAATGGTAATTGGCGATCTTCGGGTGGGCGTTGGAGGTGACGGAAAGCAGGGTGGATTTACCCACGTTGGGAAAGCCCACCAGACCCACGTCCGCCAGAAGCTTCAGCTCCAGAATCACGTCCCGCTCCTGTCCCTTAAGACCGGCTTTGGCAAACCGGGGAACCTGACGGGTGGGGGTGGCGTAATGGGCATTGCCCCAGCCGCCCCGTCCGCCCTTGGCGAGAATGAAATCCTCGCCGGTGGACATGTCCACGATGATCTGGTTCGTTTCGGCGTCCCGCACAACGGTGCCCCGGGGGACTTCGATGATCAGGTTTTCGCCCCGTTTGCCCGCCATTTTCCGACCCTGACCGCTGACGCCTGCGGCGGCCTGATACTTGCGCTTGTAGCGGAAATCCAAAAGAGTGGACAGGTTGTCGTTGACCCGGAGAATGACGCTGCCGCCATGTCCGCCGTCGCCGCCGTCCGGGCCGCCGGAGGCCACATATTTTTCCCGGTGGAACGCCACCGCTCCATCGCCGCCCCGTCCGCCGATGACGGTGATGCGCACTTTATCCACGAACATAGTTGTACGTCCTCCTAATCTATGGAAGTACGGGTACTTCCCTTTATTCAGCCGATTCTGCTGGCCAGCTCGAAAGCCAGCAGGGTAATTTTTTCCTTGTCTGATAGCCGGGCGTGTCCGGACAGGCTTCTGGGGTCCCACTGGGGGTGATCCAGATTGTCCCCGGCATAGAAATACTGAAAGAATTCCACACCCCGGAAATCGCACATGGCCTGCATGGCCGCGCACTCCATCTCCACGCATACCGCGCCCATACGCCGCCGGGCAGCGACCTTTGCGGGGGTCTCCCGGTAAAAGGCATCCGTCGTCCACGCAGCGCCCTGCACATAAGGATACCCAAATTCCCGAAGAACCTCGATAAATTCGGGAATATAGCGGGTGTTGACGTCGATCAGATCGCTTGCCGGGGCATAATGATAGCTGGTGCCCTCATCCCGGATGGCTTTTGTGGGAATGATGATGCCGCAGTCCTCGATTCTTTTGTCCAGAACGCCGCAGTTGCCTAGCAGGATGAACCGACGTGCGCCCATGGCGATGATCTCCTCAAACTGCCCCACACAGGCTGGCGCGCCCACCCTTGCTTTGCAGAAGCCCAGTCGGCTTCCCCGGTAGGTGACCTCATAAATGGGCCAGTCTCCGTCCGCGTCGCGGGTCTGGGCAATGCGCTTACCGCCCAGAAACGCGGCCACGGAGGCAAAAAGCTGGTGGGAAAAGACGGCGACCACCGTTTCCGGGAAATTCTCCACCGGTTTTATGTAGTCCGGGTTGATGACGGCGCGGGGCGTGGGGTCAAATTCCATTAAAAGCACGACGGATGCCTCCTTCCTGCGGCATGCGCACAATGACGCGGTATTATTTTGGAGTTTCCTTATAAAAAGGCTGCCGCAATCATTGATGCGGCAGCCTTCCTTGTCCAGATGATCTTACTGCTCGGCGTACACGGAGCACTGCCGGCGATCCTTGCCCAGACGCTCAAACTTGACGGTGCCGTCAACCTTGGCGAACAGGGTGTCGTCCTTACCGATGCCCACATTGACACCGGGATGGATGTGGGTGCCTCTCTGGCGAACCAGAATGTTGCCGGCCAGAACGAACTGACCGTCGGCACGCTTCACGCCCAGACGCTTGGACTCGGAATCACGGCCGTTCTTGGTGGAACCGCCGCCCTTGTGGTGAGCGAAGAACTGAATACCAATCTTCAGCATGGTGTTACACCTCCAAAACTTCGATATTATCAGGATAGTCGTCCCGCAGCGAACACAGAGTCACCAGCATTCCGGCAAGCACTGCCTGAACGGTGTCCTCCTCGTCGCAGGACGCGGGGAGGGTCAGGGTGATGCGGTTATCTTCCCCATCCTTGACCCGAACCTTGGCCTTGGCGCCGCACACATCGTTGATGGTGGCTTCGGCCATGGTAACGACAGCGGAGACGGCGGCGCAGACAATGTCTTTTCCCGGCTCGTCATAATCGCTGTGACCCGAGACGGAGAATCCGGTGATCCTCTCGCCCTCGGTGTGAAATTCGCATCTTGTCATAAATTACAGAGCGATCTTGGTGATCTCCACCTTGGTGTAAGGCTGGCGATGACCGATGTGCTTCTTCTCGTTTTTCTTGGACTTGTAGCGGATGATGTCGATCTTCTTGCCCTTGCCGTTCTTGACGACCTTGGCCTCGACGCTGGCACCCTCCACAGTGGGAGCACCGATCTTGGTGTTCTCGCCGTCCAGAACAGCCAGAACCTGATCGAACTTGACGGTAGCCTCGGCTTCCGCACCCAGCTTCTCCACGAACACGACGTCGCCCTCGGCAACGGTGTACTGCTTACCACCGGTTACGATAACTGCTTTCATTTGTTTCACCTACTTCAATTGTGTAGTCTCGCTCTGGGGGCGCGGTGATTTTGGACGCACCGACTGAAAGCCCCTTCAATGCGGCCTGTCTATTCTAGCATTGCAGACATAAAAAGTCAAGAAGTATTTGGGACTTTTTCTTGCGTTTTTCATTGACTTTTGCTATACTGCCAATGGAATCGCAAATCTTTCCCGGCGAGGTGACTGCCCTGTGAAAACAAAAACGTGGATATTGCTCATTGCGGCCATTGCGGCGGTGTGCCTTGGCTTGAGCATCTTCCTTCTGCTGCCCGGCGGCGACGCCGTTTACGCCGAGATCAGCAGCGGGGGAAAGATTGTCAGAACCGTAAATCTGCGCATCGATCAGCAGTTTACCGTCGCCGGGGAAACAGGCGGCAGCAACACCGTCACCGTCCGGGACGGGCGTATTGCCGTCACGGCGGCGGACTGCCCAGACCACTACTGCATGGAGCGTGGCTTTTGCAACAGCGGCACGCCGATCGTGTGCCTTCCCAACCGTCTGGTCATCCAATTTCAGGGGGAACAGAGCGTTGACGCGGCAGCAGGATAATTTCTGGAAAAAACGCTTGACAAATGGCGAATGGTTGTGTATACTAATCAGGCATTCAGTTGAGTGCACTGACGGACGATTAGCTCAGCTGGCTAGAGCATCCGCTTGACGTGCGGAA
>ERZ840096.1289-NODE-1289-length-27507-cov-7.876621_pt1 | contig 27507 bp, 25 predicted proteins | sample MGYA00519878_ERZ840096 | MGnify/ENA primary metagenome ERZ840096 (study PRJEB31850, sample SAMEA3708865) | human gut metagenome | biome: human gut; feature: human-associated habitat; material: faeces | place: China | collected 2014 ...
TTGCTCGAGACATCGGACAGGGCGTCGATCATGGTGCGGGCCGCATTGATGTCGCCGCCATACACCGGAATAAACGAAGCCGCCGTCCACAGCGGGCTCGAGGTCTCCGCCTTCATGCTGTCGCAGAGCTCATCGATCTTCTTCGCGTCGTCAGGCAGCGTCGAAAAATCGCCCGACGTGACCTTGTCCTTAAGGCCACCGACGATCTCGACAGCCTCCTTCGCTTCGCTCTTTACGGTCTTTGCCGAGTTAAGCAGCATAAAGCCGCTTGCGCCAAGCGCAACGAGAAGCACCGCGACCACAGCGGCAACAATGGCGCCGGTGTGACGCTTTTTGCGCTCGCCCTTGCGATGGCGATGACGGACCAGACCGTCAGAGGTCGAACTCGACGAAGCGTCGCTACCGTAGTTCAAGCCAAAATCGTAATAATCTTCCTTGGAACCCGAGCCCGCAAACTCGGCACCGCTATCATCCAGGCGGGCGAACGTGCCAGTCTCGGAGGCACCGGTGTAAATCGTACCAAGGTTACCCGTAAGCCCCGCGCCACCGGCAGAGGGAGTATTGTTGGCGGCCTTGCCGGCATTAACGTTGCCGGCGGCATTTGCGGCGTTGGCAGCACCTGCGTTGTTCGCAGGTACCGAAGGAGCCCCGCTCGGCTGCGACGCGGAGGTTGCACCGCCCGCAAAGACATTCCCTCTTGCACGGCCGGTCTTTTTTGCCTTTTGAGACTGCTCGTACAGAGCGGTAAACATCGCCGTCTCGCCCGGGGACACGCGCTTACCGGAACCGCCCTGTCCAGCGCCGCCCGGCGTGCCGGCCTTACCAGCCCCGTTCGGACGCGGCGGAACTGCAGGACGGCCGCTATCGCTGCCCTTAAAGTGATTACCAGCCATAAAGAAATCCTCGCAATTGAGTCGCAATGAAAAAGTCCATAACGTTACTAGTTTATGGCATTTTGAGCATCGACAGCTAAACTCCAGACACGGACATCAATTGGCGAAAATGCGGCACAACACCTTTTCCGTCCTGGCGGCGGCGCCAGCTACACCGTCAAAAACACCATCGCGATAATCATGGCAAAGCCCGCCAGGTCGGTGGGCAAAAACACCGTTCCCAGCATAAGGGCGCTGGTGATGGTGGCCGAAACCGGCTCCATGGTTCCAAGGAGGCTCGCGCGCACCGAGCCAATCTCCTTAACGCCCTGCATGTAGAACATATAGGCGAAGAACGACCCCACCACAATAAATATCGCGAGCGCGCCGACACCCGAGGGGCCGAGCGCCGGCATATGCGCCCACGGCTGGGTAAAGATACTCATCACGATTCCCGCCGAAAGCATGGCCGAGCCCGTGACGACCGGGCTACCGTATTTGTTGAGGATTCCGGCAGGGATGATTGCTATGCAGGCACCGCCCACTGCGCACAAAAGGCCCGCGAGCAGGCCCATCGGCGAGATGCTGAGCGTACTGGGGTCGCCGCCCGTGGCGATCAAAAACGTTCCGCCCAATGCGAGCAAAATGCCAAGAGCCTCGCGCGTGCGCGGCAGTCGATGCGCGGTGACGCAGGCATACCCCATGACGACCACCAGCTGCAGGCACTGGAAGACGGTCGCGGTGCCCGCGTTGGTCAGGCGCACGGCTGACAGATAGCAAAGCTGGTTGAACAGCAGGCCAAAGATCGTAAATAGGATGAGCTGCTTGCGATCGGCAGGGGTGGTCCACAGCCTGACCAGGCGGTCGCGATCTTTTCTGAGCACGACGAACATAAAGAGCAGGCCAGCGATAACTTGGCGCACGCTCATCAGCCAAAATGTCTCGATATGGCACACGTCAAAGAGGTAGCTGGCACTGGTGCCAGAAAAACCCCAAAACGTACCGCCGGCAAACGCGGCGAGCGTGCCCAGGGCCATCTTGCGCGTCTGGGCATCGTTGAGGCGGTCGCGCCATGCGCGGCGGGTGCTGCGGCTCAGCTCGTCAGTTCCCTCGGGCACGACAAAATCGGCCGCCGCCGTCATCGGCACCGAAGCCTTTTTACGTGCACGCTGCGCTGTGCGCTCCTGTTCCATTCCACTCCCCAGAAATCAATTGGCAACAAAGCGCTCAAACTGTAGCACGAATATTGATACGGAAATGCGGGCGATTCGGAACATCTACGAGCATCCAAATTGCAGGGACGAAAGGCACCGAAGAGCTATGCCGAGCGGTTGGAATCGTCTGGGGCGCCGGGGTCGGCCTCCGCGCTTCCCTGGGCATCCTCACCGTCGACCTGCTCCTTGGCGCCGTCCTGGCTCTCCTGCTCGCGGCGGCGCTTTTCGCGAATCTGCTCCACGGCCGCGCGCAAGGCAGCCTCGTCTTCAGCGCGCGCCACCTCTTGCGTGGTCTTGACCATATGGCGAATTTCGAGCACCAGCAGCACGATCAGCGGCACCACGATAAACGGAAAGAACAGCAGCGGATTGGTGAGCAGCGACACCACAACGCCCAGGCCTGCCGAGACAAAGACCACGCGGCCCACCACGTCGGCGGCGGGCACGGGTGCGGCGTCCTCGACCGGATTGGCGTCACCCTTGGTGTGGTAGACCGGCGAGCCGTCGGACGCGGCCTCCACGGATACGATGCGGTGCGTGTTGAGCGAACCCTCCAGCACGTCATCGGACGAATGGAAGGTGATGATATCGCCCACCTGGTAGGCCTGGCTGTTGTCGGTATCGACGACGATAAACGAGTGCACGGGAATCGCCGGCTCCATCGAGCCGGTCAGCGTACGCATAAAGCCGTAGCCCATGATGGTGGGGATCTCGCCGGCGGGCGTGAACACCGTGCGCAGCAGCACCACAAAGGCGACGAGGATCACCACGGTCGCTAACACGTTGATCACGCGGAGCACGTGCTTCATCACTTGTCGTCGTCCTTTGCGGAAGTCTCGGGGTCGGCAGCGACCTCGGCCTCGGTGGCATCCGCCGCAGAAGCGCCATCCTCGTCAGGCGCGGTGGCCACACCCTCGCCAGCCTCGCCGCGCAAGCGAGCCAGCAGATAGCGCGACAGGCTGTTGCCCTCGGCGCGGCGCTCGGCACGCTCACGGTTGCGCTCGGCCCGCTCCAGCTCTTGCGCCAGCGCGTCCAGGCGCTGCTGCATCTCCGCGCGAGCAGCTTCGACCTCGCGCTCGCAAGCGGCACGGACGGCGGCGACCTCCTGCTCGATGCGCTCCCCCGCCTCGAGCTCGGCCGCGGCAATGCGTGCATCGGCGTCGGCACGGGCCTCCTCGGCGGCACGCGTGGCGGTGTCGCGCTCGGCGGCAGCGGCGGCGACCTTTTCGTTGGCATCCACCGCAGCCTGCTCAACGGCAGAGTCGGCAGCAACGCGGGCAGCATCGATTGCGGCATCGGCGGCCTGCTGGGCGGCGGAGACCTTCGCCTCAGCCGCGGCAACGGTGTCGGCGAGCGCCTGCTCCGCTGCGGCTGCCGAGGCGTCGGCCGCCTCCTGCGCGGCGCGAGCATCGCGTTCGGCCGTCAGCTGCACTTCCTCGATCTGCAGCTTGGCGGCGTCCAACTTGGCATGCAGCTCGGCCATCTCCTTGGCAGAGGCCTCGCGCACGGCGGCGAGCTCGGCCGCAGCAGTGTCCTTGGTGGCCTGCAGCTCGGCAGCGTCGGCCGCCGTCTTGGCGGCCAGGGCCGCAGTAGCATCGCTCTTAACCTGCGCGACCTGCTCGGAAGCCGCCTGCTCGGCGGCAGCAACCTTGGCGTCCGCGTCGGCGCGGGCGACTGAGACCTCGGCATCGGCCTCGGCGCGCATCCGCTCAAGCTGAGCCGCCGCGGTCTCACGTGCTTCTGCAGCGGCATCCTCGGCAGCTTTTTTACCGGCCTCGACATCCTCCAGCGAGGCGCGCAGTTCCTCGACATCGGCCTCGGCAATCTGTGCGCGCTGCGTCAACGCCAGCTCGCGTGTCTTAGCCTCGTCCAGTTCATCTACCAGATTGTCGCGCTCATCGGTCAGCGCGTGCGCCTGCACTTTCCAGGACTTCAGCTGCCCCTGTAGCTCCTCAATCTGCTCGCGGGCCTCGGCCAGCGCCTGCTCGGCATCGAGCTGGGCCTGCGTGACCTCCTCCACAAACACGCGCCGGACCTCGACGTCGGGCAGGTCGGGGCTATCGACCTGCTCCTCCTTAATCTCCTTAATAAACTTGGGCGCCACCGGCGCGTGTTGCACGCTCTCGAGCTCCTGCAGGTTGCGCTCGTCATCGGTCAGGCTCTTAAAGACGGTGTAGTTGTTAATGAGGTTGGTGTACATCTGCACCATGTACTCGTCATCGAACGCCAGTGACTGCTGCTGCACGTCGATGTTGTAGCCCACCTTGTCGTAGCGCTCCATAAACTGCCACAGCTGGTAGCACTTGCGGTAGTTGGGGTCCTTCATGATGAGGTTGGTGCGCTGGATGGGGCTGCGGACCGCGCTGCAGCCGTTCATGATCTGGCAGAATGACGCGCCGCGCAGCGCCATGACCAGACGGCGCACGCGGTCGATGCGCATAAAGACGTCCATGTTGCCGGCGTCGTTCTCGGCAAAGCTCTGGCGGTTTTTGACCGTCATCTCGACGTTGTACTCGATCTCTTCGTACGCATCGTCGATCTTGCTGTGCATCTTAAAGCGGTTGCGGATCTCGTTGCCCGTAGACCAAAAGACCACGTCGGTGCGCTTGTCCACAAACGTCAGCAGGCGCTGAATCAGGTGGTAGATAAAGCGATTCTCGTACAGGTCGTAGGTCTCGACGGTATTGACGTTGAGGATGCGCGTAGGGTGAACGCCACCGTCCTCACTCGGCGCCAAAAACTGCGTGTTCTGGCTCAGATGACGGACGCTGTCGGCGCTGATCTTTTTAGCGAGCGAGACCGGCACCACCTCTTCCTCGGTGGTGATAAAGCGGCGCGGCTTTTCGATGATGGTGTTGATGGCGTCGAGCGAGTCCTCGATCATGCTGATCCATTCCTCGTCCACCACCTTGACGAGCTCCTCGCGCTGCTGTTCGATCGTGGTGCCCGAGGCCTGCGCCATCTCAAACAGATAGCGGAAGTAGCGGCTGTCCTCCTGGATGGGCTCCATCTGCTCGGAGAAGCTGGTATAGAGGTCCTGAATGCTCTCGGACATGGGTTACTCCATAGATTGGATCGATCGGAAAGGGGCGGGGCGACATCACGTCGCCCCGCGCTTACGACATTAGTAGAAATTCTGGATCCGCTGCAGGTACATGACGGAATCGGGCAGACCGCCCTCGCCAAAGGTCTTCTCAATGTACTCGATCAGGCCCTTCATCTCGTCGCGCACAAAGCTCACGTTCATGGACTCAAACTTCTTGAGCACCTTGCGGGCGATGATGTAGTCCATGCCACCCAGCTCGGTGCCGCCGCACGCCACGTACACGGGGATAAAGTCGTACATCTGCTTGATGATACGGTTACCAAAGGCCAGCTTAAAGCGGGTCTGCAGGTACTGGTCCAGCTTGTGCATCTTCTGGAGCAGCTCCTCGTCGATCACATACTCGACCTTGGCCTTTTGGAACAGATACTGCAGGTGGTCGGCCGTCACGTGCACGCGCTCGTGCGGCTCGCACTCAAACGCGTCGGCGCGCTCGTTGAGCTCGATGGGGATCGCACGGTCGTACACCTTGTCCGTGATGGTAAAGGTGGAGTCGTCGTTGTTGGCCGTGCCGATAAACCACAGGCTGTCGGGAATGGTGATCTTGCCGTCGTGCAGAGCCTTGGGGTCGGCGGCCCACTGGGTGGGCACCAGGTCGAGCACCCACTCGTCGTGGCTGGGCATCTCGAGCACCGACAGGATCTCGGCAAAGTAGTACTCCACGCGGGCGAGGTTCATCTCGTCGAGCACGATCATGGACGGGTCCTGGCGAAGACCCGCCTCGTACACGGCGCGGAGGAACTCGGTCTCGTTAAAGCGCTTGGAAAACTCGTTAAAGTAGCCCAGCACCTCGGTGCGATCGCGGAAGCTCGGCTGCACCGACACGATGGTCGCGGGGTTGTCCAGGTAACGGCTAAAGCTGTAGGGCAGCGAGGTCTTACCGGTACCCGAGATGCCTTCCAGGATCAGCAGCTTGGAGGCGGCCATGCCGGCCACAAAGCGGCGGATGATCTCGGGCGTGTAGTAGAGCTTCATCTGGCTGCAGGCGAACGCGCGGAAGCTGTCGACAAAGTCCTCGAGCGAGATGGCATCGTCGTAGGCCGGCGACTCCCAGTCGCGGTACTTAAGGTCCACGAGGGACAGCTTGGGAAAACGGTTGGCCTGGGCGATCTCTTTTTCCTCGGCGAGGGTCTTGGCCTCGACGGTGGCCTTGGCCATGGCGGCCGCGGCGTCCTTGACGCCCGCACCATCGAGCGCGAGCGACGCGTTGCCCGACACCACGGCGGCCGTGGCGCCCTCGCCCGCAGCGGCACCCGCGGCGGCGCCCACCACGTTGCCCACCGTGGGCAGGCGGTCGTCGGCCAGGGCCGAGGCGCCCACGTACGGAATCTGCTTGGTGCCGCCCATGGCATTGACCTTGAGCGCCAGCAGCTTGTTCTTCTCGTCCATGAGGTCGAGCACCTGCTTGTTCAGGCGACCGATCTCGCGATAGAGCGCCTTGTTGGACGTGTCGTCGCGATGCAGGCGGCGGTTGATACGGTAGCGGTGGACCAGGATGGCCACGATCAGCACGGGAACCGCGATGAGCATGGCAAACAGAATAACCGCGCCAATCTTGCCCACGATGTCGAACGTGGTGAAGTAGGTCATAAAGATGTTGAAGTACTCAACCCAGCCAAACACCAGAAGGTTAAGGATGGAGCTCACAGCGGCAACGACGTTGTAGACAACCTTTGCCAGCAGCTCCCAGGCAAATCCCAGAAACTCACTCACCGTCGGTATCCTCCTGCTTGGTCGCGTTCATCGCCGCCTCGGCCTCGGCCTTCAGACGACGGGCTTCCTCGAGCTTGGCCTCGGCCTGGGCGAGCTGCTCGGCGGCGTTATCGGCGGTGACGGTGGCAGCAGTGCCCTTGCCCTCGGCGTCTACGATGGCAGCCGCGGCGGCCAGGCGGTCCTCCTCGGCCATGGCGCGCTTAAGGTTCATGCCCACCACGATGAGGTGATACACCTGGTAGATAAAGAACAGCAGCATGGGCAGCACGATCACAATGAGGAAGCCCATGGAGCTGGACAGGAAGTCCATAACCTTGCCCATCTGCGGCAGCGCAAACACATACTTGCCCACGATGTCGCCGTCGCTGATGATGTGCGTATCAGCCACGTCGTTGTTGTCGCCCTTGGTGGTAAAGCTGCGCATGCCGTTGACCTCGTCGATGGCGGCGATGCGGTGCGTGTTGAGCGCGTACTCGTTGTCGATGATGGTGTGGAACGTCACGATGTCGCCCACCTCGAGCTTGGAAGTGTCGCACTTTTTGATGACGATGAGGTCGCCCTTGTTAAACGTGGGCGCCATGGAGTCGGACTGCACGGCGAGCGGGGTGAAGCCGGCGATGTCCGAGACGCTGCCGTCCTCGCGCGTGGCGAGCGTAGTGAACGCGTACAGGGCCGCCACCAGGATGATGATCCACATGACGACGCTTAGTGCGATGGATGCGGCTTTTTTAACAGATTGCATGATGTCCCTTACTACCGTGTCTGTTTAGGTCGTGCGCGGCCCGGTGGCCGCCGTGCATATCTACTGTTCCTCGATGCCCTCAAAGCGCATCGAAACCGAATAGTTAGCTCCCTTTAGCATATTAGTGCAATTTGGGTCCGTTCCCTCGAGCCATATGCGAACGGTTACCGGCTTGTCCGTATCTTTTATTAGGTCGAACATGTCGCTGGCCGCGGTGGCCGTACCCGAGTCGAGTCCAAAGACGGTGGCCGTGTCGGACGAACCCCCGCCCCCGTTGGGGTTGTAGACCCAGGTGTGGCCGTCGGCGGTAAAGCTCATGCGCATGGCGCTGGCCATTCCTTGCGTGTCGGAGCTAAACCGCGTGCCGGACGCGCCGCCGTCGCCGTCCTGCCCGGTCAGGCGCACGCGCAGGTCCGTGCTGCTCATAAAGTGCAGCGTGAACTCCAGGTAGGCGCCGGTCGCGGGATCGGCGGTGGAACCATCCTCGAAAGTGAAGGTCTGGTAGTCGCTCGTGGTGACGGGCTTGAGCTTGGACGCGTCGATGTCCACACCCTTTTCGCTGGCGATGCGCGCCGAGATCTGGTCGAAGCCCAGGCTGTGGACGTACTCTTCGAAGGTGGCATGCTCGTCCAGGTCAAAACGCAGCGAGCCGTCGGCATTGGCGTCGATCATGAGCATGCGGGTTTTGGCGCTATCGGCGATGGAAAACCAGGCAAACGTTGCCATGGCTATCGCCACCAGCGCAAACAGCACCAGCACCACGGTGGTGGTGAGCTTGCGGCGCAGGTCGATATCGGTGGGCGCGGCAACCGGAGCGCCGGTGGTCGGGCGGCGGTTGTCGGGCGCGACGTGTGCCATTGCTACTCACCGTCCAAGGTCGCAAAGAGCGACAGGTGCAAGGTGCCCGGATCTTGATAGAGATAGTCGGCGCTATCGGGATCGGTGCCCTCGATGTAGTAATAGATATCCAAACGATAGGTCTGGTCAAGCCCCAGCGTGGCAAGCGTGTTTTGCGGACGCGCGGCCGTCTCGCTCGTGTCCAGCGTAAAGGCGGCCGGGTCCTGCGTCACGTTGGCGCCGCAGGTGAGCTGACCGTTTTGCCAGCCCAGGAGCATGCCCTCGGTGTAGCCCGCCAGGCCTGCAGGGGCAGTCGCCGGGTGCTCGGCGCGGTGACCACTATCGGAGCCGTCGAGTTCAAAGATGTTGGTGGCAAGAACCTGGTTGCCGCTCGAGATCTTTATGCCCACGCGGGCCGCGCGCAGCAGCTCGGCATCGGCGCCCTGCGGGACCAGCGATTCGGCCAGATACAAGCTGACCTTACCCTTTACTTTGCTGGCGCCCGTTCCGGTAATGGTGGGGCGCAGATTGATCCAGCCGTGGTAGAACGCGGAACCGTTGTCTTTTGCCTGCTCAAACACCGTGGCATCGCCGGCGGAGTTGTTTTGCGCGCAGGCAGCAAAGCCGTTGAGATCGAAGGTCGAGACCGGATAGAGCGTCACGGCGCCAGTCGCATTGGAAGTCAGGGAAACATCGCCCTGCTGCGACCAGCCGCCGCGATCGGCGTCGCCCAGCTCCAGCACCAGCTTGGACGTGTCGCTGTGCACGCTCACCGAATTGGTGTTGACCTTCATGTTGTTGGTAAACCAGGCGTAGGTCGCGGCGCCCAAGGTGGCGGCGAGCGCCACCATAACGAGCGCGATGTAGGCACGCGCGTGGCGAGCGTGGCGGCGGGCGGAGGCACCTTCGGGCTGCGAGCGCTCGGCGGTCGCGCCGGAGGGGACCGCGGGGCTCTCGCTCTGGGTTTTGGCCTCGCAGCTATCTGCTGGCATGCGCTTCTGATCTTTCACGTCGCTCACCCCCTTATGCCTTGGCCGCGGCAAAGGCAAGCTGCAGCACCACATCGCGGGCCTGGGCCTCGTCGATGCAATTGGCGTCGCAGCCTTCCATGTACACAACGTAGCGAACGCTTGCCACCTCGTTGGCGGCCAGCGTGCAGATGGGCGTGGCACCTGCGCGCGCCGTGGGCGTGTCACCGGTGCCATCCATGCTGTAAGCGCTTATGGCGCGGGCCGGATCGGCGGTGTAGCTCCAGCCCGAGGCGGCGCCCGCTACGACCACGCCGCCCTGCGCCGTGGTGCGCCTGTTGGTGGCGCCTGCGGTGTTGCCCAAGTCGTCACAGGTAAAGATATGCGTCTGCGTGCCCGACTGGGTCGTAATTACCAGACCCAAACGCAACGCGGCCAGCAGCTGCGGGTCGCTCGTCATGCCCATCTGGCCCTGGTACAGGTACACGTTGAGCGCACTGTCGCTGCTCTTGAGGTACAGCGTGCCCGAAAGGGCGTAGTCATCCAGCTGCGCGGTGCAGTCGGCGTAGTCGGTCGTAATGCCCGCAGCGTTTTGGAACGTGCCGCGCCAAAAGCGGGAAAGGTCTGACGTCGAGATGGGATAGAGCGTCTTGTCGGCGGCGGCAAGCGTGGCCGTTGTGTCCCAGGGCCCGTTGGCCGAAAGACCAATCTGCAGGTCGGAGCTCTCGTCGCTTACCGTGTGCGCCACGGGGGTCACGTTGGTGTAGCGCGAGTTACTAAACCAGGCATAGGTGGCGGCACTCAGGGCGGCTACCAGCACCAGCATCCATGCGGCCGCAGCAACCATGCGGCGGCGCGAGCCCAGGATGTCTTTGATGTTCGATGCACTCATCCCTGGTCCCCCTACGAACGTTTGCCGGCAAAGCGCAGCGCCAGCGATTGCAGGCTGGTTGCGGCCAGGTTGTTGGTACAGTCGGGGTCGCAGCCCTCCAGCCACACGTACACGTCCACGCGCACGGGCGTGCTGCGGCTGGCGCCCTTGGCGGCAGCGGGTAGGCTGCAAATCTTGGTCGTGGCCTCCTTGAGACTCACGATGCCGGTGTCTTCGTTGTAGTCGCAGAAGTTTGCGCTGGTCAGCTGGTCAAAATGGACCGTGGCACCGTCGGAGCGGCTGCTGTCGAGCACCAGGTGGTTCTGCTCGTTTTCGTCGGCATCCTTGCCGTCAAGCGTGTTGTAGCGCGCCTGGGGATTGTGCTCGCCCGAGACCTCAAAGACGTACTGGCCCGTAACGGTGTCGCTCTGCCCCGGAGCATAGGTGACCAGCCCCACGCGCAGGGCGGTGGAGATGGGGTTTGCCGAGTCCTGCTCGGTAAAGTCGATGCCCGACAGGTACACGTCGGTTGCGACCGAGTTGGTGGCCAGGTACAGGGATGTCTTGTAGTAGTCGGAATGCTCGGCCGCGCCAAACATGCTGGCAAACAGCGAGTCCTGCGTGGTTCCGCCGGTAAAGCCCGTTACCTTTTGAAAGCCGTTGAGCACGTTGTCGGTCGAGACGGGATCGAGCAGGCCCGCAAAGCTCAAACCGGCGTTGGTCTTGTATTCGCCGTCGTACTCGTTGGAGATAAGGAAGGTCACGCCCGTGCCCGCGGCCATCTTGACGTCGGTGATATGGCGGTTGGCGTTGTAGATGTACCAGGCATACGTTACGGCTCCGGCAACAGCAAGGGCTACCAGCAACATGGCGAGCATGCGATTGAACTGTTTTTGCAGCGAACGCGCGTCCGACATGCCCCTCCCCCAGATGCCGTGTTGTAAACAGCCTGGACACCATTTGCCCATAATAGAGTTATTTTACGCGAACGTGCAGTTCATCGAGGGTACAAACGGAATATTTCGCGTGCCCTTCGCGCTGCATCGGGGCGGATAGGGTCGCAAATCGCCGCTTTTTAAAAATAGTTCTTGCCACTGGGCGGGAGCTCCGTTATATTATTCCCTGCGCACTCGCGCACCCTTGATCGGGCGTTTAGCTCAGGGGGAGAGCGCTTCCCTGACACGGAAGAGGTCAGAAGTTCAAATCTTCTAACGCCCACCAAATGTTCGCAGCTCAGAGGCTTCGCCTCTGAGCTGTTTTGTTTTACGCCACCAAGTCAAGCGGACGCCGCAGCGCCCAAAGCCGCCTCAACAACGCCAGCAACCACCCCAACCAAGCCCACAGTCGCCCAAACAGTCTTGGCGACCGCCTCAATCGGGCTTGGATGGGCCTCGATATCGCATCCGGACAACCTTCCTATAGTCAGGTCTAATACTTTTCCGCGAAGTGAACGAGTCAAAATGGACCCCCGAAGCATCGACACTTTTGGCGGCTCATTTCCTGCGGTTTTGACGTTAGAATCCTGCGGTTTTGGCTTCAAAAAGTGTGCATGCTTCGGGGGCCCAAATAAGCTCGTTCACTTCGCGGAAAAGTATTAGACCTGAAAATAAGACCCCTGGCCCCACCGCCAGCAACCGCCCCTACCAATGTTGACGCGCCTCGATAACCGTTTGCCAAAGCTTAAACCGCTTCGTTTCGACACGCTTGAGGGCAAAATATCGCTGCTCCTCGCTCATGGGCTTGTTAAAAATGGGTCGCTTATTCCGATGCAGCTTGCGCCGGATGCGCTCGCACAGGCGAACGAGCTTTTCGTAGTCGCTTGCCTGATCGGTCGTCACCGTAAAGTACGCGACCCCATTGAGCATCTGTAGCTCGTTGCGGCGCTCGGCATCCTTGTGGATTTTCTCGCTTCCATCATGAATGGCGTCGCTGTCGTAATCAACCAGCGCGGTCAGTACTTCGGGCAGCAAGCCAGCCCTTACTTTATCCAGGCCCACCTCTGCTTTCGCCGTAAGCGTGATGTCGGGCGTGCGCTCCAACACGCGCAGTTTGCGGTTGCGCCCATCGTTGTAACCGTCGCGAATGAAGTACTTCTTGTTCAGCTCGGCCTTGCCCAGTGCAAGCCCGCCGTAATGCGCAGGCAGCGACATAAACATGCAAAGCCCCGACTCCCTTGGAGACCGTGAGCCCTCTTCCACGTACGGAAGCAACGCCTTCGCCTTAGCGGCGCCTCTCACCTTTGATGCCCGGTCAAGGTACGCCGCGATGAGCTCCTTAGTCGTGAGCCTGCCATCGCGCATGCCCGCATCCCTGCTTGTTACCCCACCGGGAGCAAGGTTATCCAGCCGGTAGTCCGATGTCATGGCATAGCCGGCGTAGATGGCCTCCGCCGCATCGCCATCGTGCGCGGCCTGCAAATACGCCAGCTCGGGAGAGCACACGTACGCATCCAGGTCGCCCATCCAGTGGCCCAGCGAGATAAACGAACCCGCCGGGAGCTCGTTGGTGCACAGGTGCGTCTTAACATGCTTGCTCTGCCGACGGTCGGCGCGCGACGGCACCAGCAAATCCAGCGTTTGGATCCCCAGGTCGTAGCGATCGATAAACTCCTGCGCCTCCTGGTCACAAAGCGCGCAGGCGCCCGCAATCGACACGACCTCTGGTTCCGAATCCCCAAAGCGCGGGTCCGGGATGTGCGCCAAAAGCGCCAGCGCAGCGTTATGTGAAACGATAAAGTACCCCATGACGCGAAGATAGCACGCGCGTCGGCGGCCGTTGGCGGTCCTGCCAAGTTTTCGGCAAACGACCGGCGGATTTTTGCCGCGACGCGTCCAAAGTGCTCATTCGTCGACGTCTAGCTGCAAATCCGTCAAGCTTTTGGCAAGGTTGCCGCTCAACTGACCAAAATCTGACCATTTGCTTGCCCATTTGCTTGACGGCGCGCCCTCGCCAAAATGCTTCGCGACTTCTCAGGCGGTCGAAGTGCTCGTTTAGCGACCACACACCCAGCGCTGGGGTATCCTTGGAGCACATGCACCGCAAGCCGCACAAAGGAGCCGCCATGCGCACCGAGCTCGATGTTCCCTTTTCGCACAAAGACGAGGCCAAGGCCCTGGGCGCCAAGTGGGACCGGGCCAAGAAGATCTGGTACGTGCCCGATGGCGTCAACCCCGAGCCCTTTGCCGCGTGGCTGCCCGGCGTGGATCGCTCCGACCCCAGCGCGCCCTACATCTACCTGGTACTGGGCAAGCGCGAGTGTTGGAAGTGTCACGAGCAGACAACGGTCGCGGCCTTTGGCATTCCGTATTGGGCGGCCGAGGACTCGGGCAGCAAGGCTGCGCCCGGCGCTGTGCCCACCATGGACGACACGGGGCACATCGCGATCGACACCGCCCGCGCCAACGCCATAGCCATCGTCCCCACGCTGGGCTGCGTACCGGCCGAGATCCGCGATTACCTGCGCGAGCGCTGCGGCTACAAGCCCGTAACGTCGCGCACCACCAAGACTGCATCGCTCTCCAGCACCTGCACCGGCTGCGGCGCGCTGCAAGGCAGCCATTACCTGTTCGAGGAGCCCACGTCACCGTTTGCGCTCACGGCCATCAACAAGCTGCCCGCGCTGGAGTTCGTGCGCGTGGAAGTCGCCGGCGTCTATGGCATCCCCGCCACCCAAGGCGACTTTGACCAGGCGCTCTTCACCTGGGCACGCGACCACCACACCCATTTCCACAAAACCCTGTGCGAGGGGATTTACCTGTAGGACAAAACTCGAAAAACGAGTCCAGATTTCCTCGGAAATCGAGTGCGACAATCCTCGAAAATCGAGTATGCGCAGGTAGCTGAGTTGTTGGTGTAACGCAGAAAATGTCGAATCACCGGGTTTGCCCGACTAGATATTCAGTCTTCGAAGCTATGACTCCGCCTCGTCATAGGCAATGGCGCATCCGCAGGTTGGGCATTGCTGAGGATAGACCGGGAGACGCAGACCCGTTCGAGCCCGCGGGTCAGTAGACTGCTTGTCGCGAATGTCGATGAAGTTGATGTCTAGGCATGGAAGGTCTGCGCCGCAGCTTGGGCAGGGCAGACAGATTTGGCTGCAGGTGGCCTCGACGAGCGGGAACAGGCTCCGGTCCATTAACGCTCGCGGTAGGTTTCCGTACACGCCTCGCGCGATATCGCTTCGCCATCCCATGGTCTCCCCTTTCCTGTTTTAACCGTTGAGGAGAGGATGGCAGGATCGAATGGCTTCGAATGGTGGCCTGTTGCGATCCGATCAATCGACATGATCGGGTTACAGCGGACCGCACCCGACTAATACGGAGCAACCGCCTCCGCCCGACGCCGCGATTCCGAGAAAGCGAACTCAGCTCGATGGGCTTCGAGGAATCGGGCGTTAGGACGCAAGCGATGTTCGTCCGGCTCGCGCAGCACCGAGCCTGCAAACGTCGCATAATCCGTATGCTCCAGAAGGTACGACCCGCAAAGTTGATAGTCGCCACGCACCAACTCAAACGAAATCAGATGGGCGTCGAACAGCGAATGTAGGTCACGGCGCAGCAGAATACCGTTGCTGACAACCTGCGACTTGGGACCCGAATAGTTCTCAATATGCGCAGCTTCGAGCGCTTCGCTGACATTGCAGCCCGAAACAGCACACTTACCGGTATAGGCCTCAAAGAGCTGAGTGCGGAAACGCTGCTGGCCGATTCGCTCACGGCGCAGCGCGTAGCGGACCTTTTCTTCGTCGCTCGCCGAGGCGCCGGAAAACTCCGCCGCGATTGGATCGTCCTTCATGTAGCTCATGTCGGGGTAGAAACGTGCATCGGGTCCGCCCTTGTGAACGGGGCCATGCAGTACAAACCAGCTGTTCTCCGGCTCGTAGCGCTCAACGAACGCTAGGCCGAGCACCTTGTAGCCAGCGCTCGTTGCAAAGAACACGCCAACGGGAACGCCGCACTCCATGCAGTTGATCATTTTTTCGTTATAGCGTTGGTCGCGCCAGCTTTCAACCGAAGCACTTTGCGATGAATACTTGAACACCCACGTGCCGTCCTCAAGATAGAGCGGGGGAACATCGGAATAGCTCCCACTTGTAGAGCTATGCACCGAAAGCGCAAAGGTCTTTTCCACAGGATGCTTGATGTGTCCACGACCCGGCCAATAAATACCTGATTGACGCGAAACGCAAAAGGTCTCAGAGCCAATCATCATGCGATAAGGATACTGGGGGCTATCAGCTTTAATGTTATGAGGAAGTTTTTCCCAAATCTCGCCACGCTGCTCCTCGCGCAAGAACCACTCCCAAGCCAAAACATACTCAGTCGGCACAAGGCTACAAGCGCGGTCGTAACTCGGCCGAGCAATCAGCGGAACACTAGAAGCGATGCCGTCCATAAGGAACCTCCAGGAAGAACAGTTCTCCACATTATCGCCTACGCAGCAATGGCACCGCACGAAAAAGGGCCCACTTCCCCCGAAGTGGGCCCTTGGGCTAGCCGTATTTAAGCAAACGTTGGCATTATGGCGTTGCGACACCGGCGAGCTTGACGCTGACGTTATAGGTCGTCGGGCTGTTCTCGATGGATTTGCCGTTAACGCAATCCGCGTCGGTTCCTTCCATCCAAATGTAGACGTGAACGGCAATGCCCTTGTAGCCAACACCAGTTGCAATGGGGTTAGTGTCCGCAGCAACCGAATAATCACCGCTCGTGCCCTTAGTGGCAACCCATCCGTCCGTGCCGCCAGTATAGATGTGCCTATAGGTCGCCTGCGCGAGCGTCGGCTTACCATCAATGTTCTGGATGCTCGTCCAGCCAGCAATGGCGGTTGCGTCGTTACCCTTGCCCTTCTCATCGCTCATGGCATACACGACGCGCAGGTCCTCCGGACCGGTGCCCGACTTACCGTTATCCCCAATCGCCTGCGTGGTAATCGCAACGCGCAGAGAACCAACCATGGTCTCCGAAGCTTCGCCGCCCACGGGCTCAATCGTTACGGGCGCACCATCAGATGCATCGAGATAAACATCAGCCGTACCAGTATCGGTAATGGTGTAGACGATGTAGTCGCTTTTAATGAAAGCGTTGTACTTCTTGCCAGCAACCTCATACTCGCCCGGCAAAGCCTTGGCAGTCGTTGAGAAATTGGGCGTTGAATAGTCGGTTACCAGGCCTTGGTTGTCCCAGCCGTTGCAAACGTACCAATTCTTAAGGTCGTCAGTCGAGGACGGGCTGAGCGTGGCACCCATGGTCTGGGCCTCAAGCGACTTCTGCTCGCCACCATGTTGGGCGCCGTTCTTGAGTTCATCGATCTGGAGGATGAAACCATTGGTCGTCGCGCTAATGGTTGACGTGGTTGCGGAGACCTTTGTATTCGCAACGTACCACGCATAGGTCGCTGCCGACAGGGCAAACGCAGAGAGGACCACGCTAACGGCGGCCGCAACAAGTTGTGTTTTTAGGCTCTTAGACGATTGCACGTAATCCTCCTTTCAAAAACAAAACGGGCGCCCGGCGCATAAGCCGGGCGCCCGTTAAAACGCATGGGATAGCTTAGTTTACCTAGTGACAGCGTTGTTTGCGCCCGCCACGTCTTTGCCCTGGGTGTTGACCGGGGTGGCGGTAAACGAGATATTCACACCAACATTCTTAAGAGAAGTGAAGTTATCGGTGTAAACTTTTTCGGCAGAGCCGTCATAGAAGACATAGGCCGTAACGTTAACAGAGCCACCAGCGTCAATCGCGTCGGCAAGAACGCCGTCGGTGTTGTTACCAGTAACCGCAGTGTTGTCGAAATAAGCGCTTACCAGCGCGCCATTCTCCGAGACCTTGTACACGCCCCACTTATCACCGCACACCAGCAAAACGGAGACGGCGTCTTTGAGACCATTTTCGTCGGTCGCGCCAGAGCCCGTAACTTCAACCTTGGAGACTTTAAGACTCTTGAAAGAGCCGGCCTTTGCATCACTGGTGCCAATCTTAAAGGTTTCTGCGATGGCAAACTCTCCGTCAACGGCGGCCTTAGGATCGCCAACATCATAGCGAGAATGCTCAAGAATCGTAGCTTCGCCCTTTTTCTGCGCATATGCAGACTGGAAAAGCGGCTTGGTAGTTTCGGTAACGAGAGAGCCTTCCTTACCATTCACGACCTGCGATGGGTACAGATCCTTAGCCGCTGCGCCGGCAACCGCGAAGGAAATGCTCGTGTTGTTGAGCTCTTCGTCGGTCTTAGCAATCTTCAGGAACGGAGCGTTCGACTGGGCAGAGATCGTTGCGGTCTCGGCCTTAACCGTGTTGTTGCTCACAAACCATGCGAAGGTGGCGGAGCCGAGGGCTACGGCTGCCACGAGGACCATGGCGATGGCGGCGCCCATCTGCTTTTTTAATGCCTTGGTATCCATGCGGACCCCTTTCTTTCCCCATTCATCCCAGATGACCCTCGAGAAGCCCGGAAGGGGAGCCCGCGCTTTCGTGTTGGATGTTGCTTGCCCATCCTTTAGACATGGAATTGAGAATACCATAATTCTTACGATTTCCTTATGAGTTTTCGGCAGCCCACATTCCGGCAGATTCATAGGTCTACCTCGGGTTATATGTGGTGCCATGTGAACATCGTTTACCTTATTTGATCTCTATCCCGCAAAGCCGTAAGTCCCTCTTAAGCCTTGCGACCGCAGCGCCACGTCATCGCATACATCCACTTTCCGCCAAGCTTCGCCCTAGCCCTTCCCCACTCGCTATACTGGTGTGGCACGTGTCATTTTTGCCTGCTAAACGGGCTATTTGTTGGGAGGGCTCATGCCTGCCGCCACTCAACCCAAGGGAAGCGTTTCCGTCGGATCGATCAAGCCGGTGACGCGCAAAGCCGTCCGCTGCCAGCGCGAAGTCGCCTGGTTGGTCACGCAGGCGGCCGGCAAGCTCGTCGCCACCACCGACGACGTCAACGCCCCCACGCCCAGCTTTGTGCTGGCGGCGGCGTTGTCGTACACCCGCGAGCAGGAGCAGACCGCCCAGGAGGACGGACACGCGATTGACTACGAGGCCGTCATGAGCCCCGACCTTGCGAGCTTTTGTGCGGCCGCAGGACTGCCCGCAGCACCCAACGCGCTTTCGGACGCGGGCTACATGTTCACCCTCTCGGGCGCGGACCTCATCCGCGACGTTTACGCCTACTGCAGCGACCTGGGTGAGCGCATGGGAGACGCGGTGCAGGTCAAACCGGGCTACGCGATCAAGCTCGCGCTGCGACTGTTCCTGCTGGATGCCGCCACGGGCAACGGCAGCGCCTCCAAAGACAACACTTGCGCATAGCAAAAGCGCCGGGCCGGGAAATCGATCCCGGCCCGGCGCTTGTTCGTTCTACTTGTCGCCATCTTTCACGGGCGAGTTCTTTTGGTTGCGACGGTTACTCCAGGTCACGTTGTGTTCCTTGTAGTAATCGGGCGCCTCGTTGCCGCTCGCGCTAATGGGGTCGTTGCCGGTCAGGGTGTCGGCAATATCCTGCACGAACTTAACAAACAGGCTCGAATCGTCAGTCTCAGACGAATCGAAGTCAAAACCGAACTCCACCGCGCCGCCAATAATCTTGTCCACGCACTCCGGGTCGTCGCCGTCCAGCCAAATGACCACGGTGTACTTGTCCACGTCGCCCACGCGGAAGTTCGCGTGGCTGATGGTCGTCACCACGTCTTTGGACGCAAACGGCTCGGTGTTGGGCTCGGGATTGCCGTCGGCCGCGGCAGCCGCGTAGGTGGTGGGCTCGCCATTGCGATACACCCTCACGCGCGCCGCCTTCTCCACGCCCTTGCTGGCGCTAACCACCTTAAGCTTGGCACTGTAGCCCAGATCGGTCTTGCCGGCGTTACGGATATAGAAGGTGTACGCCACGTAGTTTTTGCCGTTGTGGCTGCCGTCGACGTTATCCAGGTTGTCGGGCAGGTCGTCGGCGGCGATATTGGTGCCGTTGTCCACGGCGTCGGCCGCCAGGCGCGCGGTGGCGTTGTTAAAGTCGCCGTTGTCGGCAATGGCCACGCCGCGGCGGAACAGCTCCAGGCGGTTGAGGTTGATGGTGAAGTTGCCCATGTTTTCCTGCATAAACGACAGGGCAAACAGCACGCCAAAGGCAAGCGCCAGCACCACGAGGGCCTTTTGCAACTTGTCCATGCGCAGCAGCGCCGTGCCGATGCGCTCCATGCGACGCTTGGGCATGTACATGGACACGACCGCGTCGGGGTCGATGTCGTCGAGGTCCTGGTCGGCCAGTGCCTGCTCCAGCTCCTCGATGCGTACGACGCCGCGTAGGTCGCGCTTGAGTTTGGGCTTGCGTTTGGGTTTGGGCTTGCCAAAGCGCTTGCGGGAGGCGGGGGCCTGGTCGGGCGCGGAGTCCTCGCCGGGCGCGTTCTCGGCATTGGCGGCGGGCGCGTCTGCCGACGTGTCCACGGTCTGGCGCTCGGCCTGGCGCTCGGCCAAATTATCGGCCACGCCCTCGGCTTGGTCCTGCGCCAAATCCTCGGCCAAATCCTCGGCGGCTTGATCTTTGTTGTCGTTACGCTTGAACAGTGCCATGGCGATCAGATCTTATATTTGGTGCGGATGTAGCCGACGTATTCTTTGACGAACTCGCGCTCCATGTCGTCGGCGTAGCGGAACTGCAGGCCGCAGACGTTGCGATACAGGCTGCCCTTGGGCGCGCGGCGCACCCAGCACACGATGCCCAGCTGCTCGGGCAGCTCGTGGCGCTCGCCCTGCAGGCGGATCGTGGGCATTTGTACGGCCAGAGCCTCGCCCACGTCGGGGTAGTCGTTGAGGTAGACGGCCAGGCCGCCGGCCGAGACGTCGATGGTCATGGCGTCCTCGGGCTCAGGGGTCGGCGCGTTGTCGCGCTGGTAGGTCAGGCGCATGGCGACCTTAAAACGCTCGTCGCGGCGCTTGACGAAGCTGCGCTGCTCGGCGACTTTGCGCATTTTCCAATAGGTGCGGATGCCCTTTTTCTCGACTGCCTCGGGATAGCCGGCGAGCACGAACGTCTCCTCGCCTACTTTGTACTGCAGCAGCAGCTTTTGGTTTTCGTCCATGAGCAGCGGCTTGCCGGCAAGCATGGGCGCGCTCATAAGGAAGTACGCCTCGTCCAGGTCCTCTTTGTACGTGGCGAGCATGTTGAAGTCGGTTTTTTGGCCCATGGGCACGTCGAATGCCACCTGAAGCTTGGTCCCCGGCGCTATCTGTTGCTCTGCCATGTATTCTCCCCTAGTCGCGGGCGCCGATATCATCGTCGTGCGCGATGCGCATTGGGCTATTGTAACTGCTTTGCCGCAGGTTTCGATGTGCGCTGCGTGAAATGGCGCGGATGTGAGGCGCGGCAGCCGCTAGCGCATCTGCCCTGCACGCCCTGTTAGTCGATACTTGCGGTTACGGCTCGTCGTCGCGGCCGTAGGCTCTAGCTTGCCCTGCGCGATAAGCGCATTGACGCGCGTCCTAACCTGGGAGACGGTGAGTCCCGTGCATTCTGCCAGTTCACGTGTTCCCAGTTCGCCGTTGCGCTTGAGTGCCGCCACAATTAAGTCCCCGCCATGATCGATTTGCTCAACCTTCGCTCGGTAGAGGACAACCTTAAACCGGTCGAAACCCGGGCAAAACAATGGCTCGGCCAGACCGTGCGCACGCATGGCATCGAGCATCATTGGAATGCCCGATCCGTTGCCTTCGGCAGGAGAGCCCGCACCGTCGGGCAATGGAACAAGCGACATGAGCTTCACAAGCGTCGCATTGCGACATCGGGAGCTGCCGTCAAACAGGTTCTCGCGAGTCTTTCCTCCGTATAGGCCGCCGGGGTTCACCACCTCGATACGATCGTCAAAAACGTCGACGGCGATCGATTGCCCACAGAACCGATCCCCGTATTCCCTGTGGATAACCGCGTTGGCGATTGCCTCACGCAGGACCTCCTCGGGAATCTCCAGCGAGTCGATACGCGAAATGCCTTGGACGGTCACGGTGCGGCGCAGGTTTTTGGCGACAGCCGCGACAGCATCCGAAATCATCTCGCCCAACGTTCCCTCGCAGATCGTACGGTCCATGAACCTCAACGACCCCGCCGCGCCCTTCTGCGTTCCGGCATAGACCGCCACATCGATAAAGAGCTTGGGATAGAACTGCTGAGGATAGGCACCCGCAGCCAGGAGCCCGGCTTTAGTGACATTGCCCTGGGAGTCGAGGAAATTCAGGCGCTCCAGCTTCGTTTTCTTGTCCGGCGCGTCGCGCATCGCACGGGGTGTCAGTGAGAAAGCACGCTCTATCGTGCGGTCGACCAGGGCCTCGTCAAGATCGCCTGCGACCGCGCCGGGCACTGCATCGCGATCACTGGGGCTCGTCCGTTCATACGATGACAAGGACAGGACCTCGGTCGACGAGAGCGGAACATCTTTGTCGTCGATGCGTTTGTAGCTGCCGCCTTGAGCGCCCCGCTCTATGACATAACAAGGCTTGCTCGACGGGTCGAGCTCCTCAATCGTGATGACCAGAACCACGGTGCCCTGGAGCTCCACGCGTTCAATGGTGTATTTGGGCGGATTGGCCAGTTTTCCGCGACCGCCGGCATCACCCATGCCCGCTACGAATTGGTTGAGCACCTTCTCGGTCTCAAAGTTCTCAACCGGGACAAAGCCCGCGCGCTCGCTCACGCCGAGCACGATAATTCCGCCAGCGGTATTCGCGAATGCGCTAACTGTTTCCCATACGTCGCGGGAAAGCGTCGTGGCGCTCTCCTTGACCTCGACGTTAAGATCGTCCGAGCCCATGCGCCTTAAAGACTCGAGCAGACCGGTCAGCTCGTTTTCGTTCATCTGCATGTCCTTTCGCTCGGCCCGGCGGAGAATGCCACGAATAGATTTCCTTCGTCTCTCAGTTATCTCTCGTAATTATCTCTCATCTTACTGCTATCTCTCATATTAGAGATAATTGAGAGATGAAAGATAAGATGTCTGCCATCTGTTTCATGTAAACATGTTTTTGCTGATAGAACAATCAGTATTGAGACAATACCATGATTGCTTGTCTCTTTGCTGCTCAGTTATCTCTCATATTTATCTCTCGTCTTTCGGTTATCTCTCATATTAGTGACGAATGAGAGACGAGAGATGCGTGAGTGGTGCATGGGCGTGGATTATTGGACGGTCGGAAAATCCCTCAAATAAAAAACGGGGCCGGCCTTACGCCGAGCCCCGTTTTCAAACGGTCAGTTAGTTATCCAACGCGCGAGCATATCAGTCAACATTACGCCGCCGCGAACACTCCCAAGCCCGTTCCGATGATGCAGATTGCGAAGATGCCCAAGATGATCCAAATGGTCTTGACGCCCTTTTTATAGAGGGCAACGCAAGCGAACGTTGCCAGCAAGGGCAGCAGACCGGGGAAGATCGAATCGAACAGATCCTGCAGGACAATCTCCGAACCACCCACGTCAAAGGTCAAAGCCGTGGACAGCGAGACCTGTGCCGCAATCATGGCGCCGATAACGGTCATTCCGAGAACACCGGCAGCATGCGTCATGCGAGACATAAGGTTGCTCTCTTCGGACTGCTGCAAAAACTTGGTTCCCAAGTCGTAACCCAGATGGGCGGCGACGATACGCGTTGCAAAGTTAATCACGGAGTAGATGAGCGCGTACACGATGGGGCCGAGCGGGTTGCCCGTCGAAGCGATGCCAATACCAATGCCGGCGGCAACCACGCGGAACGTACCCCAGTAGAACGAATCGCCGATGCCGGAAAGCGGTCCCATAAGGCCGACCTTCATGGCGTTAATCGAGGACGTGTCGAAGTTCTTATCGGCAGCCGCCTGCTCTTCCATCGAAACCGTTAGGCCGGCTACAAACGGAAGCACATGAGGCGTGATGTTAAAGAACTCGGTATGGCGATCGAGCGCCGCATAGTAATCGTCGTCGTTGGGATAGATCTTTCGCAGGGGCTTCTGAATGGTGTACATGAAGCCCATTGCCATCATCTTGTCGTACGACTGCGAGCACTGGCTCGTAAACTGGCGAAGGAACATGCTCCGATACATATCGGGAGTCATAATCGCGTCCTTCTTGGCCTCTTTGAGGTCGGTGTTCTGGATAGCCATTAGAAGTCCTCCTCTTCATCTGCAGCAACTGTCTGCGGACCGGACGAGCCCTCGCGGAAGGCCAGGAGCAGCGCGACGCAAATGGCAGCTGCGGCGACGCCGACCACGTCCATCTTGAGGTAGATGACCATAATGAAGCCCAGGAACAGCCAGGGAAGGAGCTTGTTATCGCCCATGGTCCTGATAAGAAGAGCGAAGCCGATGCAGACCATGACGCCGGACGCAACGTTGAGGCCGTCCATCACAAACTGCGGAATCGCGTTGAGCGCATTGTTGATAAGGTCGGCACCAAAGAACAGCGAGCCAAACACCAGCAGTGCAGACGGAATGCCAATCGACAGCGGCACGATGGTCAGATGGTACAGATTCGCCTTGGCAAGATCGCGATTTGCCAGAGCGGTCTCAATCTTCTTGCAGGCAAAGGCACCCGGAACGGCGTAGCAGAAGTTGCGCCACACCTGAAGGAAGACGGAGACGGGAAGGGCGAGCGCGACGGCAGTTGCCGTGCCCGTACCCGTAATGACGGCAAACGCGCAGCCAAGCACGCCGGAGGCATAGACCTCGGGAGGAACTGCCGCGTCGACCATGATGGCGCCCATGAACATGGACTCCAAAGCAGCGCCGACGATAACGCCCTGCTGGACATCGCCAAGGATCAAGCCGACAAACAGGCTCGTAAACAGCGGACGACCAAGCATCGTAATGCCAAATAATTGCTCGTCCATGGACGCAATAAATGCGACCAGTGCAACTAGAAGATACTGGACAACCATTTCGATCAACCCCAGAAACAGGTCTGCAGGCGAGGCATTCTGCGCAGCTCGCCTGCAGACAACCGCAGCAATTTGAGAGGATTAGTAGTTCATCTGGTGATAGTAACGACGCGTGGTGAGCGGGTGGTTACGGACGTGCTCGAGATGGCAGCTCAGACGCTCGGTGATGGTGTAGGTGACCATCGGGGAGACGATCTTGCGGAACTCGGGGTCGCTGAACGGCAGCTCGACCTCGGCGGTGTCAAACTTGTTCACGCGGACGTTGACGCCCTTCTCGTCGGCGAGCATGTGAGTGAAGTTGTCCACGCGGTCCATGAGCTTACGGGTGTCGTCCTCGCCGTAGAGCATGATGAGGCTCGTGCCTTCCTCGCACAGCTCGATGGTGCCGTGGAAGAACTCGGCGGCGTGGATGGACTTGGTCTTGATCCACTGCATCTCCTCGAGGATGCACATGGCGTAGTCGTAGGCCTCACCCCAGAGCATGCCGGAGCCAATCACCATGTGGTAATCGGTGTCCTTGAAGTCCTCGGCCATGGCGGCGCAGCGCTCGTCCTGAGCGTCCTTGGCCTTGATGAGGTACGGAGCGATGTTGCCGAACTCTTCCATGAAGGTGTCGTACTTGGGGAAGGCGCCGGCGTTCTTGAGGAAGCGGGCGACCAGCGTGATCTGGTAGGTGTAGATGGCCTCGCACAGAACGTCGTCCTCGGCGAAGCTGAAGAACTTGTAATCGGCGTACTCGGTGGCCGGGGTGTTGTCGTTGGAGACATACATCAGCGTGCGGGCGCCCTGCTCCTGGCAGAACTTGGCAGCCTCAATGATCTCGGGGGTGGTGCCGGTACGGGTGGAGAAGACGCAGACAGAATCCTTGTTGAAGGTCTTGGGCGGGCAGGCGAGGAACTCTGCGGCGATCTCGCAGTGGACATCGACGTCGGCCGTGGTGGTCTCGACCCAATACTTCATCGGGAGCGTGTGGGCCCAGGTGCCGCCGCAGCCGATGAAGAAGATGTTGGAATAACCCTGCTCGCAGACCTCGTCCACAGCAGCCTCAATCTGAGGACGGAGAGCGAGGGCATCGCTCACAACCTTCTCGTAACGAGGCTCATCAAAATTGAACATCCCTTACTCCTAACTCACTTGGATGAACCCTTCATTCATCCCATGACGTTATAATACTTTATATAACTAACTATGCAAGAACTATTTCAGATTTTTTTGATTTTTCTTTAATAAAAAGCCCGCCGATCAAATGATCGACGGGCATAGGCATAGAGCATTGGTTCAATAAATGCCGAGCATCAACGTGTTTCCGGCTAGAAAACGTCCTTGGCAAACACCTTAGCGTCATTGGGGACCTGACGGATTTCGATGGCCACGCCATCGCCCAGGAGCTCTTGGATATGCTCGGCATCTTTCTCGGTCGCAAAGATCGCAGGGGTCGGATGAAGCGTGGTCTCAGGGGTCTTTCGGGTTCCGCCCAGATTGATCTCTTTGATGTCTTTGCAACCCTTAGCGAGACGATAGACATCTTCAATCGTCTCAGTGATGATAAACAGCGAATACTTGTCGGTAACGCCGCTGTTGAGCGCCTCGATAGCAGCGTCAACATCCTTGATGACGAGTTTAACGCCGTTGGGGCGGGCGAGCCTCAAGGCCGCCTTCCTCATGTCGTCTTTTGCCACAGCATCGCTGGCAAGCAAGATGCAATCTACATCCAAAGCGTGAGTCCAGGACATGGCAACTTGGCCGTGAATCAGTCGGTAATCAACTCTCGTAAGCTTAATCATCGTTATCATCTCCGCACGTGATAAAGGGAATGACAGGTGTGGCCCCTAGCTAGGGCTCGAACCAGAACTAACTAGAACTCTTCTTCCTCGGCGCCGGCAAGCATGTCCGCCGCCTCGCAAAGCTGAATAAACGAACGCGATCCCTCGACCGCGGCTTTGGCCTTGTCCGCATCCAGGGAGTCCAGCTGTGTAACCATTTCCACCAGCAGCGGCAAGTTCATTCCAGCGATTAACGTAAACGATCCGTCGGTCTGCCTCTGAATGAATTCGTTGTTTACAGAGCCGCCAAAGATGTCAGTCACGACAAACCAAGAGTCGGCAGGGTCCCTCGTCTCCATCCATGCATCAATCAACGCCGCGACGTCCCTTGAATCGTCATCGACATAGGCGCACAGGCACTCGATTCGGTCGTTGGTGCCCATCAGAATCTCCAGAGAGCTTTTCATGCCTTGGGCGAGATAACCATGACTCGCTAGCAATATCTTATTCATAGTTCTCCAATACCAATAGGACGTACTATATTGTCATAACAAAGTATATTAGCAATCTACCCTACGTGGTGTGTCTATTTTCCAAATCCGCGAACGGTAACAATTGGTCGGTAAATCGACCAATCTATCGCTAATTTACAAATAGAACTTCAGTCGCTCGGTGCAGTACACCTGACGGGAGATGAAAAGCGGCTCGCCACTTGGGGCATAACGTCTATCGACAAACAGAAGCAGCGAAGAGTCCAGCTCCACGTTAAGGTATGCCGCCTCGAGCTCGCTCGCATAGCAGACCTCGAGCGTACGCGTGTTGGGACCCATCTTGATCCCCTGGCGATCGAGTACCGCCATCAGCGAATCATCGAGGGACTCATGCTCAAAAAAAGAAAGCGCAGCGGAATAGCTATTGGTTTCCAGCATCGTGGGCTTGCCATCCACAAGGCGCAGACGACGGCTACGCAATACCTTTTGGGTATCGTCTACGCCCAGGAACTTCGCGTCTCGCAGACTTGGGAAGTCCCAGCCCATTTCGAGAACCCTGGTAGACGCCTGTTTGCCCGCAAGCTGGCACGAATGGGTAAAGCTCTCACGGTCGTCCGCGGCATACATCTGCGTGTCCGACGAAACGAACGTGCCCTTGCCGCGGGCCCTCTCAACAAGCCCAGCATCTTCCATTTCTTTAATTGCGGAGCGAACCGTTATTCGGCTCACGCCAAATTGCTCGATAAGCTCCGCCTCGGTCGGAAGCTTATCTCCCGGGCGGTACGTGCCGTTGGCGATTGAATCAGAAAGCGCACGAACAATCTGTTTGTACAGGGGGATAACGCTATTTGCCTCAACCATATCAACCATACCTTTACAAGGAATCAGCAGCCTATAGATAAATGACTTATATTGTATTAGAACTTTTTAGCACTCCACGCCATTTCCTATAATGTTTTAGCAAACGAGGGGTTATTTTGCGTAAGCGGTGTAGAGTCCATCCATTTCCGCATACAGCTTCAATCTGATGGCGGTATATGCA
>ERZ840096.1296-NODE-1296-length-27413-cov-84.757877_pt1 | contig 27413 bp, 31 predicted proteins | sample MGYA00519878_ERZ840096 | MGnify/ENA primary metagenome ERZ840096 (study PRJEB31850, sample SAMEA3708865) | human gut metagenome | biome: human gut; feature: human-associated habitat; material: faeces | place: China | collected 2014 ...
GTGATCTTGCCGAAATCGGGTACGATGCGGAATGGCTTGTGCTGGGAGCGGACGATGTGGGAGCCCCGCACGTCAGAAAGCGCATCTGGATACTTGCACATGATCCCCACGCCAACGGCTTGCAACGCCCCCAACAAGGGGAGCCATTCACGGGGACCCAAGAGCCTGATGGATGTAGCGACAACAGGCTGGATGCCGGGGATGATGTGGCCAACAGCGACAACGAAAGGTCTCGACGGAGGGTCGAATTCCCGGAAAGCCTCTTTGAAAAGAGGTGTATGGATCGGAACTCCAACCGCTTCCGGGAAGAATCGGAGCAAGAAGTTTCGGGAGGGCAACAAGCCGCCCAATCCATACGAGTTCGTAGAGATGTTCCCAAGCCCCCTTGCCTCGGATCACAAGAGACGTGGCCCAAACAGCAGGCAACAGGGATTGTCCGAATTTGTCCGGATGTTTCCTACTCCAACCGCCAGTTGCGGCGGCAAGGAAATCAACCGGGCAACAGGGAAGAAATTGATAACTATGGTTTCACAGTTTCCAACACCCCGCACCAAGGGGATGTGCGGGGGGACGGGGAGTTTTCAGAAAATGAAAGACCTGGAAACCAAGGGAATTATCACGCCGGACGAGCGGAGACAAATGACTGCGGGGAATGGTGGTCAGCTGAACCCGACGTGGGTCGAGTGGCTCATGGGGTGGCCGCTAGAGTGGACCGCATTAAAGCCCTTGGCAATGGGCAAGTACCTGCTGTGGCGGCAACTGCATTCCGGGTTCTGCTCGGCAGAATCATGAAAAACAACCCCCAACTGACGCTTTTTTGATATGCCACGCAAACCAACATCTTTAATTCCACGGACGCACCGGGAACTGTGCGAAATAGCAGAACGATGGCTTATGGGAACTAAACGTTGCCGGGTAGCGATCGCTGAACCGAATTGCATTATTACTAACGAGCAGCCTGACGCCATAGGGTTTGGCGGATATGCGAGCGTTCTTGTGGAGGCAAAAACCAGCCGAGCGGACTTTTTGGCAGACCTTAAAAAGCCGTTCCGCATCCATCCTAAAAAAGGAATGGGTATGTATCGGTATTACATATGCGAGCCGGGAGTCATCACTTTTGATGACGTGCCGGGACTTTGGGGATTACTGTATGTTCTCCCTGGCGGAAGGGTTCGGGAAATCCGACCCAGCGGCCGCTTCCCTGATATAAACCGCGCCGCAGAAATAAGCCTTTTGACAGCGTGTCTATACATCCAGAAACCGTTAAAGATCAATACTGTTCAAGGCAGAAAAATACAGCTCTCACCCACATTTGGCGAAGGAGTAAAAGAGAAAGAAGGGATATAGTATATATGGCCGGAGACTGGATCAAGGTTGAACACACCACACCTGACAAACCCGAAGTGGTGAAGCTGGCCGGCATCCTTGGAATTGATCAGGATGCCGTTGTCGGCAAGCTGCTTCGCCTCTGGATTTGGGCTGATCAACAATCCGTTTCTGGTAACGCCATTACCGTTACAAATTCGTTTCTCGACCGTCTTGTATTCTGCCCCGGCTTCGCCGCTGGGCTTGTCAAAGTTGGCTGGTTGAATGGACGCGAGGGCCTCCTTTCAATCCCCAATTTTGACCGCCACAACGGCCAATCCGCCAAAAATAGGGCCAATACGAACCGCCGTGTTGCGAATAGCAGAAAAGCTCATCATGAGCGAGTTGTAAAAACATGTAACGAAAATGTAACGCTTGAACCGTTACAAAAACCGTTACCAGAGAAGAGAAGAGAAGATACTACTACTACTACAACTACAACCGGGCGCGAGGTCTGCCAATTTCCGAAGGATGTTTCCGAGGTTGACCGTTTTATGGCCGCCCAGGTTCTGCACCCAATCGGAGACGAGCTGACCCGGTGCGCGGAACGGTTTTTCAACGAGCAGTCCGCCGTTGGATGGCGAAACCGGCACGGCGTCCCCCTGGCAGACTGGCGGCCCATGGCTCGCCAATACGCTGCCACCTGGGCCCGGAACAATGCGAACCCGCCCGGGCTGAAACCCGCCAATGCCGCGGAATCCCCGACAAAATCAACGACTAAACCATCAAGACGAGATGACCTCTGGAAAGATTGACGACCCCATTAAACCCCAGGGAGGACTGAAAGAAGTTAATCTTGAAAGCCTCCTGGAATCTATCACCCTGCTTGCCGAGGACGACGGAAGAAGCATTGAAGAGCTGGAAGCGGAAGCGCTGGATGCTGAAAAGCAGCGGGAAGAAGAACGCCGAGCGGCATACGAACGCCTTGGCCTGATTGACCGCGGTTTTCCCCGCCGAGCTATTGATTGCCTTGACGAAGTAACCGGGGAACCATGGAAGAAAGCCCTGCGTGATGCCTACCGCCTCGTTTTGACGCCTGGGAGTATCATTGTACTGAACGGGCGATACGGCACCGGGAAAACGGTATTGAGCACGTTTCTTGGACGCCTCATGTACAGGCGAAAGAGGCGAGTTCTCTATACCAAGGCCTATGATTACACGATGGACTTGAGAGAGACGTTTAACGGCAACGGCTCGGAATCCGATGTCATGAAGCGATACAAGGCCCCGTATCTTCTGGTGCTGGACGAGTATCACGAGGTCAAGGACACGGACTTTGCAGGCGCCGCGCTGGAAAGGCTCATTGATTATCGGCACCAGAACGGCAAACCGACCATCATCATCTCCAACTACAGCCCCGCCGCCCTTGAAGATCGACTCGGGCCGGCCATTGTTTCCCGCATCCACCTTTGCGGCACCATCATCACCTGTGATTGGAAATCCTACCGCGAGATCAATTACCATCCCCGGGAATAGCCCTGGAATCTCGTATACCCTGGAATCTCGTATAGGTCTATTCGTCCGGCAATCCGTGACGGGTGATTAGCTCCATCAACAGCTCCATCGACGGACTCGTTTTTCTGGACCCGCCCAACCATTGCCATACAGCCATTTCTGTCACCCGCAACATCTGCGCAGCCTTTTTGACCGCAGAAGTTTTGGATCGCAAATGGTATCTGGACTGGACCCAATCAACAAATTCTTGAGGATTCATATTTGAGCTTCCGATTATTTGATTTGCTCAAATCGCCTCCCAACAGGGCCACATCTCATGATATCCCAACGCTGATAACCTTCGTCGTCAATTACTTCGTAGCAATAATCATTCCAGTATTTTGCTATTGCATTGAGCGCTTCGTCTTGTGTTTGGTAGGTATAATAGCATGGTTCTTCGTTGACATCTTTGATGTAGTACGCAGCCAGGACAACCGCAAATTTGTGACCTTCCGGAAATTCAATGATGCGGTCATACTTGGTAGAGGAGATATCTGATAAAGACGTATCTCTAAACTTTTGAGGGATAATATATTTTTTCATGTGTTTGGTTTGTGTTTAAGCTTTCCCTACGGTCAGATCGACAATCCCGCGGGCCCATCTAAAGTCGGCGCATTCCAGGATAGCCCCGTTAAATCTGGCTCCGGTTAGATTGGCCTTGTAAAAATTGGCCCATTTCAGATTGCACCCGGAGAAATCGGTCCCGGTTAGATTGGCCCCGGTGAAATCGGCACATCTCAAGTCGGCCCCTGTGAAATCAACTCCGGAACAGTCGGCGTCCTTAAAGTCAGCCTTGATTAAGTTAGCACCCCTAAAGTCGAGCCCCCTGAGGTCGAGGTCTTCAAATTTGGCCTGAGCGCCGCCTTCTTCCTCGTTCAGCCACATTTCGTGCAGTTTGAGAATTTCTGTTAATTCGTTTTTAGTCATTGTCTTGTTCTTTCTGATTTGGTTTTATTTTAGTCCCAATCTACAACCACATCGTATTCTTCCGCTTTTTCAAGGATGTCTCTCACATCAACAAAGTCTTTTACTTCTTCCGGAACATTGCCGCTGACAAATCCATGCCTTACGCCGTGGACTTCCCGCACCGGGCAATAAAAATTATAGGTTCTTCCTTCTTCGTCATAGTTTTTCACCACTTCTCCGGCAATAGCTATTTCATGGCGGTGAAAGGTGAATATTTCTCGGATTTTGTAAGTTTTATCAGCGTTCATTGTTTTAGTCTTTCTGGTTTGGTTTTGGATTGTGTCTCCGGTTGGTCCCTTACCTCCCATCAACAAGATCAATATACTAAACAATGTTTAGTGATGCAAGAGAAAAAATCTTGTTTTGACGCGCTACTAAAAAAATCTTATCGTCCCGGAAGGAAAAAGAAACCTACCACCAAAAGAAAACCGGGGCGGCCGAGCCTCTACACCGAGGAACTGGCCGCCGAGATAGCCACCCGTCTTGCCAACGGGGAAACCATGAAATCCATCTGCTCCGATGACCACATGCCGGATGTTTTAACTGTCTGGAGATGGAGACATGAGCGGGAAGAGTTTTGTAAAATCATTCAACGCGCGCGGGAAGCGCAGTCGGAAGCTATGATTGACGCCTGTCAGGAGCTGGCCGACGAAGCCGCGAAAGTCGCCTTGGACCCGGAATGCGGCTCCGCCTCCGTCGCCGCGAAGAAGCTCGCCATTGAAACCCGGCTGAAAGTCGCCGCCCGATTCGCGCCGGAAAAATTCGGCGACCGGGTCCGTCAGGATGTCGCCGGCGTTCCCGGCGCGCCGCTGGAACGGAAAATCACCCTGGACCCCGAGCAGCTGGCCCAGCTGCAGGAAGACGAGAAAACCGCGCTGGAAACCATCGCCGGCAAACTCCACGCTTAACAGACCAGGACACGCCTCCCCGTCAGCTTCTTCCTCCGCCATGTCCTCCGCCTGGATCCCTATCCCTGGCAGGTGGAAGCCATCAAGGCGTTGTCCCTCGGCAAGCTGACCCTGGGAGGGAAAAGCGTGGCTCTGGTTGCTCCCAACGGATCCGGCAAGACGAGCAACTGCATCGCTCCGGCCATCCTGTACTTCCTTACCTGCTTCCCGCGGGGTCAGGTGCCGGTTACGTCGTCGTCGTGGATGCAGGTGGAAAAGCAGCTCTTTCCCGCGCTCCGCCGCTACATGGACAACCCTTTCTTTGACGGCTGGACATTCAACAAAACCGAGATTCGCACGCCGGAGGGAGGCTTTGCCGTGGGCTTCTCGACCGACAACGCCGGCCGCGCGGAAGGATGGCACCCGAAAATCTCGCCCGACGTGGACCCCGTCTTTTACGTCCTCGACGAGGCTAAAACCATCCCGGACTCCATCTTCACCGCCGTTTCCCGCTGCACGCTCTTCCACGCGTTCATTACCTCGTCACCTGGGGCCGATTCCGGCACCTTCTACGACTGCTTCCACAAAAATTCATCCCTCTACTACAAGATCCGCGTCAAATACGAGGATTGCCCCCACATTGAGATCAATGACCCGGGCAAGGCCGAGCGCCTGAAAAAAGAATACGGCGAGCAGTCCTCCTTCTACCGCTCCGCCATCCTCGGCGAATTCACGGACCTCGACGGTCAGTCCGTCATTCCCCGGCGCGCCCTCATGGATCTGGTCAACAACCCGCCTCCCTTTCTGGACACCGGGGAGACCTGCGGCGGCTTCGACTTCGCGGCCGGAGGCGACGAAAACGTCTTCGCGGCCGGGCAGGGCAACCGATTCTTCATCGCCGACCACTGGTCGGACCCGGACACCGTAGGAGCGCGCGGACGGTTCCGCCGCAGGGCGTCCGAACTCGGCATCCCCGCCGACCGCATTTACGCGGACGGAGACGGCCTTGGACTACCCATCATTGACGACTTCCGCGCCGAGGGCTTCCCGGTGCACTCCTACCGGGGCGGTTTCCCGGCAGACGATACGCAGGCCTTTGTCAACCTCCGCGCCCAGGCGTGGCGGGCCCTGGCCCGAGCCATCGAAGAAAAGGAACTCATCCTCGACATTGACGAGGACACGATTGAGCAGCTGGTAGCGCCCCGGCTCCAAACCGACGCGATCGGCCGCGTCAAAATCGAAAGCAAGGAAGACATGGCGAAACGGGGCGTCCGTTCTCCCGACCGCGCCGACGCCCTCGTCATGGCCTGGCACGCGCGCCGGCACAGCGGACTGGCCCGGACGCTGGGAGCCTGGTACGCCCGGCCCGTGTCATCAAAACGCGCTTACGGGAGATATTAGGGTTGACAATATATCAATATATCAATATATGACGATATGTAAACAATCGCAGGGTGGTGAAACGTTATCACGCGGGTTTCCTGTGCCCGAGTAGGGGGTCCAATTCCCCCCCCTGCAACCACCATTTTTTTCTTTCGCCGCAGGTTTAACGCATTAAGAAATATCCTCAACGCCCCGAAGCTGGTCGCCCAACAGGAGACCAGAATCAAGGAACTTGAAACGGATCTCACCCGGCGAGCCCTGACGGAACAAAGCCGCAAGCCAGGCAGGCCCCAATGGTTCGAATATTGGGATCCGTTACAGGGAGCCGACCTGCAAACCCTGATTGACGCCCGGAACGAAGCGCGGCGGGGAGCCTTTGCCCGCCAAATGCTCATCTGGGACGAGGTCATCTACTCGGACGGGCTGCTGGGAATGCTCTACTCCCGCCTCATTGAAAGCGTCTCCATGCAGGGCTGGAAGATTGACGCCGCGGACGACAGCCCGGAAGCCCAGCGTCAGCAGAACGCGCTGGAAGAATTCTATCACTCCGTCACCGGACTTCAACAGGCCTTTGGGCAGCTGGCCTCCGCCATGTTCTACGGTTACGCCCACCTCCAATACATTGAGGACGCCTGGGGCCGCCGCTTTGAATTCATCCCACAGCGCTATTGGGTGAGGCCGGGAGTGTTGAACGAGTGGCAGTTCAACCCACAGTGCTATATCGGCGTCGACACCGGGGAAAGCGTGGAAGACGAAACGCTCGTCGTGATGGAACACCAGTATCCCATCCTGTTCCCGGCTGCCCGCGCTTCTTTTGAGCGCAACCACGCAAAAATCACGTGGGACAACCACATGGACCGCTACGGAAGCGCCCCGGTCATCATCACCGCCCCCAAGGACGCGAGTCCCGCCGTCATGGACGCGCTGGAACGGGCCTGCGAACAGCTTAAATCAGGCGCCTCTATCGTGCTGCCTCCTGACTGCAAGGCGGAACCGCTCAAGGCGTCCAACATCAACGAAAACTATTTTCTCTCGCGCATCAACATGGCCGACAAGGACCAGGTGCGTTTTGTGATGGCCGGAACCCTGACGGTCCTGAACGAATCAGGATCAGGCACGCTGGCCGGGTCCGCCCATACGGACAGCTGGAATGCGGTGGTATCCGCCGTCTGCTCCAAAGTGGCGGAAGCGTTCAACACCGCCATCAGCCCGCTTATATTGGGAGACGGCGAACCGCTGGCCCGCCTCCACATCACCTTTGACACCGTCCAGACGCCATTGCAGAAGGCCGAGGAAATCGCCGCCCTTGCGGACGGAGGCGTCCGTCCGGAGAAAACCGAAATCGAAGAAAAGATCGGCATGTCGATCGAGGACACGAGGGAGCCTGTGCCGACGGCGGCGGCAGTCAACAGGGAGTCGGGAGCCTCCCTCATTCCGCCCGACGCCTACGAGCAGCTTCAGCAAATGATTTACGCCGGACTCATGAAAGGATTTACCGATGATCAGTACGAAACAAATCAATGACCTGTCCCGACCCGCCAACGGCTGGTATCACATCGAGAAAAGCGGAGACCATGACGTCGACTACGGTGAAGGACCCGCCGTGCTGCGCATCGACGAGCAGGCGATCCGGGACATGGTGGACGACTTCAACGCCCGCACCTTTGACGGGCCGGGCATGCTCATCGACGGCGACCACCTGAGCCACGACCTTTCCCGCGATACGCGGGCTCTCGGATGGCTCAAGAGGCTGGACACCTACCGAGACCCTTCCGGTACGCTGGAACTCTACGGCTTCATTGAATGGACTCCCCGCGGCCTGAAGATGCTCGAGGACAAAGAATATACGCAATCTTCTACGGAATACGGCGAAGGCATGACCTTTACGGACGGCGTTTACCGACCGTCGCGCCTGACCGGCTTTGCCCTGACCAACCGACCCCGCATCAAGGGAAAGCGGCCGCTGGTCAACCGACAGACTTCCCCCGCCTCCGACGAGGCCGGGGGCGACACCAAACCACAAAAGCCCCGCGAAGAGGGGGAAATAACCCAGAACACCAATATGGACAACGACGATAGAGAATATCCGTCCAAGGAAATGGACAAGGCCCAGCGGGCCCTGTTCGATTCCCTGCTTGACAAGCTGGATGTCGAATTTGACGGCACCGACGATATGAGCAGGGCGATCCTCGGACGACTTGATGAACTGCTCTCGCTGGAAAAGCGCGAGAAAGACCACGTGAACGCCGAAGTGGACGACGCCGTCAGCACGTACGAAAACGCGCTGGACGAGGAAGAACGCGAGGAATTTACGGAAGAACGCCGGGAAGAGCTGAAAAACTCTCTCCGGGAAAGCCCCGCCGCGCTGAACGCCTTTATCCGTGCGCTCAACCGCCAGGCGGCCCCACAGAAACAGGAGCAGCCGGAGCAGAAGAAGCTTCCGCAAAGGACGCCTCTGAACCGCCGCGTGACGCTGAATCCCCCTGATCCGTTCCGCAAGAAGGAATCCATTGAAGGATTCAACAACCGTGTGAACGAACTGATCAAGGACGGCATGAAGCGCTATGACGCCTACCAGAAAGCGACCGAAGAAGGCTTCATCGTCTCCGCCAACCGATAATTTAACCTATATCAACCAATGCCATCAATCAACGTAACACAGAAAAGCGCCATCGTCTATTTCAACGCCCCGGAAGGCGTTGACCTGTGCGGACAGGAAGGAACCGTCGTGGCGCTGACCGCCAATCCTGACATCCCCGAATTTGTTGGGACTCCATTGTCCGCCATTCCTACGCAGACGCAGCTGCTCGGCGTCGTCCTGCAGGGACAGCCCAACAAGGGGACCTGCGTCGCCGCGCTCGTCGGCATGTATGCCGGCCTGATCAAGGCGGCTCTATCCGAGACGCCCGGAACCATCAACGCCGGAACGCCCGTCACCATCACGGCCAACGGGACATGGAAGGCCGCCGTCAGCGGCGACACCGTCTATGCCCGAGTTATTCATGCCCAGTGGGAACAGGGCCTTGTGGAAATCGGCTTCGTCCCGTCCTACCAGGTCGCCGCAGCCTAACTATTAACCCCAACCAACAGAAAGACCAAGAACAAGGGCTACTCCATTTTGCTCCGCCGTTCAGTTCACCGATGTCCTGACCTCCTATTCCGCGGGGTCCGGGAACACAGAAGAGAACTCCATCATCAGCCGCATCGCTCCGATCGTCCCGGTCTATGACCTGAATTTCCAGTACAAGGTCTGGGACACGGAATCGGCCTTCACCGTCCAGCCCATCCAGGTGGGACCGGGCGAACCTCCCCGCCAGACCGTCCTGCGCGGAAGAAACGAAACCGACACCCTTCAGGGCTACGGCTTGACGCTGCCCATCCCTGACGCCTTGCTGGGCGTCAACCGGGAAAAGGCGCAGGCCATCACCCTGGCGGAATACAAACTCATCGAATCCCAGTTTGTGACGTCGTACGAATACGAACGCGCCAAGCTTCTGATGAGCCAGCTTCCGGCCGCTTCCGGGATGGGTGACTGGGCCAACCAGCAGAAAAACCCGTTGGCGGATCTGGACCAGGCGATCCTGTCCATCAACGCCGCAACCGGACACATGCCGAACACGATTGTCTTCGGCATCAACGCGTGGCAGCTGCTTCGCTCCAACACGCTCGCGCGCCAGGTGGTTTCCTTCAACAGCGTCGGCCTGTTCAACGAAGACCTGCTTCGCATGGCTCTGATCCGGCCCATCCGGGATATTTACATCGCCTCCATGCCGTACCGCGACGCTTCCGGCGACGCGAAAACCATCATGGAAAACGAAGTCTATGTCCTGTACAAGGAAGATTCCCCGACGCAGTTCGACGCCTCCGCCGTCAAAACCTTCGGTCTTTCCGGCCAGCTTCGCCGCGAAGTCATCACCGAATACAAGCCGACGCTGGCCTTGACGCTCGTCACCAACCGCGTCTACTCGCTGACCAAGCTGACCAACCCCGGCGCCATCGTCCGCATCGACGCGACGGCCTCCGCCGATTAACCCCCAACGTCCGCCTCCATCATGTCCGCCTTTCCCGCGTGGTCCACGATTTCCACCGATGAAGCTGATCGTCTGCTCGGCCTCAACACCGCCGAACGCGACGCCCTGGTGACCGCCGGGGAACAGCGCAGCCTGGACTACCGGGACGTCATGATGGAGGCGGTCAACGATGTCTGCATGACCATCCGCGGGGCGCTGGCCAACAACCTCGCCCTGCGGCAATCCCTACAAAACAGCGGCATGTACGACATTCCGCAAAGCATGCGGTCCCTGGCATGGCCGCTGATTATCCGGCAGCTCTACCTGCGCTACCAGCTCAACCTGACCGAGACGCGCCAGAAGGCCGCCGAATCGGCGGACGCGATGCTGGCTCTCTATGCCCGGGGCGACATGCTGCCCGAAAGCGTGGACGGATCCGCTCCCGCGGACCCCGCCTACATGATGCCGCGCTACACGCGCCGGCCCTGGTTCAACCCGATGCGAAGCACCTACCGATGATGACCGCCGCCCAGAGAGAGATGATCGCCAACGACTACGCCGAGCGCGCCTTTTTCGTGTCCGGCGTGGAACCCGGCGTCATCCTGTCCGATTTCGAGGACAAGGCCGCGAAAGTCGCATCCGGCGCCTTGAGCTACGAGGAAGCGCAGCAGGCCATCCGCGAAACCCTGCGCCAGCAGGGCTACCGTCCCCCGGCGACGGGTCAGGGAGGCATTCGGGATTTGTCCTCCTGGGTCCGCATCCAGGTCGTGATGGAAACCAACGCGGCCATGGCTCACGGATACCGGAACTGGTACAACTGGACGCAGGATGAAGACACGGCCGCCTTCAAATTTTACCGCTCCCAGGGCAGGGAAGACCCGCGCTATTGGGCCGAACGCTGGAACCGGGCCAGAGCGGGGCTGGAAGAAGAAGCCACGGAGGCGGTATCCTCCGGATTCATCCGGGGCGAGACCGTCGGCTATGCCCTGGCGTCCTCCGATATCTGGATCCGTCTGTCGCGGTTCGGCACGCCTTACCCTCCCTTTGATTACTTGTCCGGAATGAACATTGCTCCCATCGGAGCCGAAGAAGCCCGCGCTGCCGGGCTGGACGTTTCCAGCGTCCGTCCCGCTCCGGCCAGCTTCAACGCCACACTGGAAAGCAATGCCCAGGGTGTGACGGAAGCCAACAAGAAGAAGATACGCGGCATCCTGAAAGACGCCCTGCGCGTCAGCAACGAAAGCGACGGCAATACCACCTTTGTCTATACCGACCCGAACGGCACGCGGCCTTACACGGACGCGGAACTGGCGGAACTCCTGTCCGGGGATTTCCCGGAAGAGATCCCCTTGCGGCAGGCCCAGGCCTTCCGCCTGGCGGCAGCCGGGGGAGCGGTGGCCGGAACGCTGGCATCCCTCTACCTGGACCGCCTGCTGGACCGCCTGTTTTCCGAACCGGAAGGCGTCTGGTTCGCCCGGCCCGCTGATGTGGCTGCCGCGTCGTCCCGCCAGTTCATCCCCGTCTCCCGGAAGGAAGAGGGGGAATTCACCTGGCGCCTTACCTCCGGGCACGTCAAAAAAGTGGAAGACGTCGCCGGAGCTCTCCGCGTGGAACTGCCTACCCCTTACGTTTTGCCCGTCAAATGGCTGTAACCGTCCATATCGACCAGGCCGCGATTGACCGGGCGTTTGCCGAGATGGAGCCGTCCGCGGCCCGGCACAAAACAGCCATCCGCAAAGCGGGCGTCGCCCTCAGCCTGCTTATTCAGGAAACCCTGCGCCAGCAGGGCAAGGACTACTACGATGGCGCGGCGGACGCCACCTCCATGGAAGAAACCGCCGAGGGCGTCAGCGTCTCCATCGCCTGGCGCGGCATCGGCCTGCACTGGATCGGCACGCAGGGCTATCTGGGCGGCCCGCTCCGGCCCACCGGGCGCACCTCGGAAATCACGGGACAGCCGATCCAAAACCTCGCGATTCCCACCATCAACGCCCCGCGCGGGCATGGAGGGGCCCGGAGCATTTACAGCGCCGGGTTCCGCAAAGACGATTTACAATTCATCCCGTCCAGAAACGGAGGACGCAACGGCAATGTGACCGGAGTCCTCATCCTCAAGACGGCGCAGTCGTCCACCGGAAAGAAAGCGGCCCGGAAGCTGTTCAGCAAAGGCGCCAGAACCGGGGACGTCCTCTACGTGCTGTGCCGCGAAGTCACAATCCCGCCCACGCCGGGGATTCTCCCGACGCTGGACCGGATGGCGCAGCGCGCCGCGGAAACCTACCTCGCCAACATCGGAAACGAATCATGATCCCCTCCCTTGACCAAACCATGTGCCGGCGCATCATTGAGCGCCTGCAGAGCCTCGGAACATTGGACTGCCATATCTTTGAGCGGCCCTTTGACCCCCAGTACGCCGCCAATGACATCATCATGTCGGCGATGGGCAACAACGGCGTGGTGCTGGTGTGTCCGGGAGACGCGGACGAATACCAGGACGGGCACGGGCAGACGGAAGCGCCGACCATGTGGCGGCAGTATTTCATCATTGCGGCCGTCTACCACAACGCGGCCCTGTTCCCCCCGGAATGCCTGACGCCCGACTACTACCTGCGGGCGGTAGGCGACGAAATTGAAGAAGCCCTGTGGAACTGGAACCCTTTCCCCTTTGCCGCGCCTGCGATGATGAAACCGAAAATCAAAGGCCGTTTTTCCTCTTCCGCCGTCATCGACGGCGAGAAGCGGCAAATGAACGTTTTGACCGTGGATTACCGTGTCCCGGTTAATATTAACATGAGAACCAAGCCAGAATTCTATGAACAAAGCATCAACAACTGACAAGAAGGCCGTGCGGAAGAACGTCCCGAAGCCGGACGAATCTTCCGAAACCGCCGGCAAAACGCCGTCCGCACCGGACGAAAAGAAGAAAACAACTGACAAGAAGGCCGTGCGGAAGAACGTCCCGAAGCCGGACGAATCTTCCGAAACCGCCGGCAAAACGCCGTCCGCACCGGACGAAAAGAAGAAAACAACTGACAAGAAGGCCGTGCGGGTCATTCGCACCCGCGCCGAACTGGACGGAGGGCTGGTCATCAGCCTCTCCATGAAAACCGATACTCCGGAACTTCCCGCGCCCGTCGCGGAAGCTCTGCAAACCCTCAACCTTGTTGACATCAAATGAGCAAAGCAACTGCCGCCAATACCGAACCGGACAAAAAGACGGAGCAGGCCGCCGTCATTAACACGAAAATCCGTTTTCTTGCCAGGAAAACCCACATAGGGCGTTCAACGTTCTTGAAAGGGGCGGAAATCCGTGTTACGAAAGAACTCGCCGACAAACTGGAAGCCGACGGCAAGGCAGCCATTATCTACTAACTTTTTTCAAGCATCAGGGCTACTACATACGATCCTATCTTTACCAACCGCAACGTGACGCCGCAGATTACCGGCGTTCTGGCTATTTTCCTCCCCGACGGCATCAAGGTGACCGAGGACGAGGGAGCCTCTTACGTTACCGGCCCCGGCCAATATCCCGAACCTCCCGCCAATCCTCCGGCCGATCCGACAGCCGGGCCCGAAGCGCCTTGGGTGAGTTTCGGGCTGCTGGGCGCGTTCCAGTCCGTTGCCACGCAGGTCGAGGGGGAAGTGACGCGCTTTTACGGAGGCAATCTTGGCTACCGGCAGCAGCGCAAGAACACGACGACCGGCAAGCGGATGACTTTCACCACGCCGGATATGTCGCCCGAATACTTCCAGCTGGCGTTTGCCCTGGGGGCGGCTCCCGCCAACGGCGAGGAATCGACCACCGTCGGCCATGGCGGGGATAATAAAATTTCCGGACATATCCGTTTCTGGTATCAGAACGACGTGGGGACGGTGTACTTGACGGGCGTGGCGCACGGAGATTTGCGCCTCCTGCAGGACCCCGAACACACCACGGCGATCGCTTCACCCCAGTTCGAGTTCGAAATGGATTACCGCGGCGACTACAATTTCACGCCTTCCAATGTGCAGGACGTGACGCCGGTGCCGGGTTCCTGACGTGTTTCACCAGGGGGAGCGCTGCTCCCCCGCATCCTCTTTTTTTCCAGGCAGCAGGCAGGTAAATACGATATCCGGACCGTCACAGGGCTGAACCAGTCCCTGGTCGTCCGCGTGGTGGATTTTCAGGGCGATCCCGTCGATATGAGCGGCGTCACCCTGCGCGGCGCTGTCCGTCTCAAGACGGGCGTGACGGAGTTCGGCTTTTCACGCGATGACGAGGGCAATGGCGTAATTTCCTGGGCTTCGGTGCCTGCGGGCATGTGGTCCTATGACGTCTTCATGGACGACGGAAACGAGGAAAGCCCGTTCCTTTACGGATGCTTTGTTTCTTCGGGCCGGGTGACGCCGGACTTGCCGGACGAACAGCAGGCCGTGGCGGGCGCGGTCGTCGTGCAGCTGCCGGAAGGAAGCGGCTGCGTGCAAATCATGCTTGATAACGCGTCCAGCGCCGCCTGGTACGCGGAGCAGGCCAAAAAGTACGCCGAGAATTTTAATCTGTCCGTGGGTCAGGTCACCACCGGGGAACCGGGGACGCCCGCCAACGCGGAAGCCGTCAAGGGAACTGAATCAGGATCCTATCTGCTCAATTTCACGATTCCCCGCGGGGATGTTGGTCCTCAGGGACCGTCAGGCCCGCAGGGTGAACGGGGTGAAACCGGACCCGAAGGGCCGCAAGGTCCACGCGGCGAAACCGGGGAACGCGGGCCGCAGGGCGAAACCGGGGAGCAGGGACCGAAGGGAGATACAGGACCGGCGGGGCCTCAAGGCCCGGAGGGCCCCCAGGGGCCGGAAGGTCCGGCAGGCCCCCAGGGGCCGCAAGGGGAAAAGGGAGATCCTGGTACTCTGACATCCAACGTTGGCGATGTGAATATCGGGGGAGCCCTGACAGCCGAATCAGCTACCGTGAACGGGCCTCTGGTGGTCAACAACCCGGACGGCAGCGGAAGCGCCGGCACGCTGAACCAGATTTACGGGATCACCCGGTTTTACCAGTCGGTCGATCTTCGGTCGGGCGGATGGCTGAGAGGGACATTCATGGTAGAGACCGGAATCCTGAATATCAGCCAGGGCGCCAGCTTCAACTGCGCGGGGACATCCACGTTTTCAAGCGCCATCAACGCCAATGGAGGCGTCAACATCCCGCTGGCCGTGGGAGCGCCGACCAATGAATCCGGCGTCAACCGCCTGTATGCCGCGGGCATGGGAGGCGCAGCCAATGCTTATACGGCGGCGGCTTTCCTGAATACGGACACGCTGACAACTACCGGCACGGCAACGGTGACTAAAACGGTTCCCTACCAGATGGCCCGCATAGGAATTTCCGCGGGCGCTCACACGACTATTCAGGCCCCTTTTGAAGGCCCCAGTTCCCAATGGAATTATTCTTCCTGGGCCGGCTTTTCATTTGTCTGGCGGGCCACGGCCGCGGCGAAGATAACGATGGGCATCGGACGGGGGGCGAAAACAATCAGGACAGACCTTACCACCGACTCCTACACGATTATTCCGGGCAATGACCTGGCATTTAATTCCGGGGAGATTCTGGACATCACCTTTGACAACGTGCGCGATACGGCGCGCAACGGCTATACGGTGCGCGTGCGTGAAATTTATGCGCTGACGTCCGCCGATGGATGGCAGGTCAAGACGACGACCAGCTTTATCCCGGCGACGCAAAACGAGCCCGTCCCGTGGACGGTGTGCAAGATTATTTACCAGCAGCAGACGGTTGCCAACAGCAGCGTTTATGAAAACCTGGGAGGCCTCTGGCTGCTGGTCACGGGGGCACAGACCAACAACCTGTTCAAGATCGCCACCTGCCGGGGCGTCTCCAATTTTGAGACCGGCGTCGGCATTTCCAGGTGGGTGACGGATGTGATCAACACCACCAGCGGCACGGCTTCCGTTTATGCGGGGCCCGGAGAATATGCCTACTACCAGCCGGGCAATGTGAACCCCCTCTTTTACGGGTTGAACGCAATAGGAACGAATGCCGTTGAATCCGAGGCAACCGCCGCTTTTGAAGATATTAACGTGCCGATAGAATCATGAATAATTCCGAGATACAAATACAGTTCCCGAAACCCGGTCAATGGGATGAATTCGGCCTGGCGGCCATTTACCAGGACGAGGAAGGGTACACCCGCATAGACCGCTATACGCAGGACGAGATTCCGGCGAACCAGACCCCGGCCATGGCCGCCGTAGTGGCCGCGCTGGTGGGATTGGGTGAGGATTGGCAGGCCGTCCAGGTGTGGGCAACACAGGATTGGTATTACCCGGATCCTGTCAATGAGGATGACCCCATTGTGGGAGTGGAGGCGGTGTATCTGGCCGTGGAAGCCGTCAATCCACAGGGCGGGCGCAGGATTTTTACGGACCGCGACTACCCGGAGTTCGTCATTACCGCCCCCGCCGCGGTGGCGTTTTTCAAGCATTTCACTATTAAATAATATGAGTACGAATAAAGAAAAAGTGAGTTGGCTGACTGGTCTCCTGACCGGTTGGGGTATTAAAGAGAGTTGGGCAAAAGTCATTGCCGGAGCTGTGATTGGGGCCTTGGTTGCCGCGGGGATTCTGACGCAACCCGGCTGCGGCCATTCCGTGGACGTAACGCCGGACAAGACGGTCGTATGCAAGGACGGCTCCTGCCTGGTGCTGGAACCGGGCCATATTTCCTATTCACAGGCGCAACCCGAAACGGACGTTCCGCCCGTTGTGCAGGTAATTCCTTCCAAGAAGTAACACCATGTGCAAACTCTCCGAAGTGCCGGCGCGTTTCATGGATTTTGCCAAGGCATCACCCGTGTTGGCCTGCGTCATGCTGTCGCTGGTCATTTGCGGCGCGTCCTGCTGGTACATCGGGGATGTCATGGGACACCATAATGACCGGCTGTGTGACCTGATGACCATGCAGACACAGGCCCAGGTCGAGACGGCCAAGGCGATTCAGCTGCTTGCCGTCAGAATAGAAAATATAGAAAGGAAACTGGAAAGGTGATTGCTTCTTATCCCAGACGGTTAAGCTCCCCATGCGCTCTTCCGAGAAAAAAACCTGCCAGTTTCGGATTGCCTTATATGGGCTCAAAAAATAAGATCGCCGCAGATCTGGTGAATATTTTACCAGAAGGGCCGGTATTTGTTGATCTTTTCGCGGGTGGGTGTGCCATGACTCATGCGGCATTATGGTCGGGGAAGTGGCCCAGGGTCATCGCCAATGATATTCAGCGGCAATTTCCTGATTTATTTTTTCGTGCGGCAACAGGGCGTTTGACAGATTGTGACCGGAGGGCTGTTGATCGGGATGAGTTCAACCGCGTGAAAGATCATGATGCGGCGGTCGCCCTCTTATGGTCATTTGGAAATCACGGTGAATGTTATTTATGGAACGCAGACCTTGAGCCAGTAAAGTTGGCGGCGCTCCGTATGATCATGTCCGAAAACAGAGAGGACCGTCTGGCCTGGTTTAAAAAATTCATTCAGGGCTTAAGGGATGCACGGGCTGAATTGAAAAGGAGGAAGGAACAAAGGTCTTCTATTTTGGACCAGATTGACAATATTGAAGAATGGCTCAGAGGTGAGCTGCGCGCTGCGCTGAAAGCGTCTGGGAAAACTCAAGCGGAGGTAAACCGCCATTTGGGGTCTCAAATGGCGGGTCATTATTTTGGATCCAGCCAATGGGCATTCCCCACACGGGAAGAGTTTGAAAAGCTGCGTGAGATTTTGCCAACCTTGCACCCCGTTGATTATTACGGTCAACATCTGCAAAGCCTGGAACGCCTGGAAAGATTGGAAAGCCTGGAAAGCCTGGAAAGCTTGGAACGTCTGCAAAGATTGGAAAGCCTGGAAAGCGATGTCTATTTGGATAAGAAATTAACAATTAGCGGGAAAGATTATACTGAAATAACAATTCCGGAAGGTAGTGTGGTTTATGCCGACCCTCCTTATGAGGGGACGGAAAGATATAAGTCCGGACTTTTTAACCATGATCGCTTTTGGGAGTGGTGCCGGACGAGAGATTTTCCGGTATTCATTTCAGAATACAAAGCTCCTTCTGATTTCGTTCCCATATGGGAGAAAGCGAAAACGTGCCACTTTGCGGCAAATAATAACGCAAAAAAAACGATTGAAAAGCTCTTTGTCCATCAACGGTTTAATTAACAGTAAAGTTTTTCTTACCAGTTCAATCATATTAACAACCAACCATTAAAGGAGAATATTCATGAAAATAGCCATTGATATTGGACATGCCAACAACACCGGAGCCCGCGGGAACGGTCTTGAAGAACACGCCGTCGCCGTGACGATCGCCGAATGCCTCGCCCCCATGCTGCGGCAGCTGGGGGCCAAGGTGGACGTGATTGACTTTCCGGGCATGAGCAATGCCCAGGATTTGAACGCCACCATCAAGGCCGCCAATGAAGGCGGCTATGACTTCGGCATCTCACTGCATTGCGACGCTTCCGACAATCCCCAGGCCCATGGGGCCCATGTGTGTTTTTACCCGGGCAGCGTCAAGGGCAGCAGGCTGGCCATGTGCATTGCGGAACCTCTTTCCCGCCTGCTTCCCGGCCGGGCCAATACCGTCCAGTCGCGTCCGGGCCTCGCCGTCCTGAAAAGGACCCGCTGTCCGTGGGTGCTGTGCGAATGCGGATTTATCACCAATCCTGAAAACGCCGCCCTGATGAAGGACCATCCCGGACGCATTGCCGAAGCCATTGCCGAAGGGGTGAAAGACTACCTCAACCAGTAACCGCCCATGACCTACCAGGCCCCCTACGCAGCCCGCTACGTTTCCGCCGCCGGCAACCAGATCCAGCTGCTCAACCTCTGGGACGATACGCCGGAGCCGCCCCGCTTCGGCGGTTCCATGGAGGCATTCGAAACGTCGCTGGTGGACGGCCCCAGGGCGTTCGCGCAGGGGCTTGGGAGTGCCGTGGAGCAGCGCACCATCGCGTTTTACCGCTGGTTCGTCGATTTTCAGGATATGGCTGCCTATCAGGAGAATCTGGCTCTGTGGCTGGCCAGCAACCAGAACGGCTATCTCTACCTGCAGTTCGCCGAACAGCCGCAATGGCGGTTTGCCGCCGTCATCACCGGCTACCAGTTTGAAACCGAAAACTTCGTCCCGCCTCCGTCTCCAGAGGACGGCTATCTGTGCCTGCTGGTCACGCTGACCATGACCGTCACCGACAGGACACCAGACAATTCCAACTGGGTTTTTGCCGTGACACCCGCTTCTTTTGACGTGCCCGTCCAGGGGGGTGAATATACCGTGAACGTGGAATCTTCGTTTACCCCGGGTCCGGTCGGGCAGGGGTGGCAGATAGCCGAAGTCTCCGAAGGGTTGACCGTCTCCGATGTGGTCAACGGGAACAACGGATCATTCAAGGTGGCAGTCTCCGCCAATGAAGGAGACGAGGACAGGACCATGTCGCTCCAGGTCATTCAGGACGGAACCGGGCAGGCTGTTGAGGTTGAATTTCGTCAGCCGCTTCCTACTTTCTCATTCAGCCTTTCTCCAACCCAGGTACAGGTTCCCGTTACTGGCGGAAGCTACCAGGTCCAGGTGACTTCCTATTATGACCCGGGGGCAGTCAGCGTTGACTGGACGCCCAATTCTCCCAGCTCTTCCGTTGTCATCTCCGATATCACGAACGGAAATAACGGGTCCTTCACGTTAACCGCGGCGCCCAATGAAGGAGGGGCCGGCTCCGTCGTCGTTTCCGCGACACAGGCGGATTCCGGTTTAAAACAGACAATCCGCGTATTGAGGGCAGGACTGGTCACCCGAAATCATCAGCTTCCCCCGCCCGGAGGGGAATACTCGGATAATCCGATGAGTTATTCCTCATGGAGGTTTATTCCCTCGGACGTTTATCCGGACTTCCCGGAAGGCAACCCCGAAGGAAAGGGACTGACGCTGCAGGAAATCATCACGACGAACCCCACCAGCTCCAATTCCGGCACGTTAACGCTTTACCGGGTGGAAAACGGGTCTGCCTCTCTTCTAGCGACCAGCAGCGAGGCGGTTTCCACCGGAGAGGGCGGAAACGTGAAATGGACGTTTTCTCCCGGCGTGGAAATCCGCTCGGACTGGCAGCTGGTCGTGGAAAACCAGAACGGCATCTATGAGCAGCATGCCATGCTGGAAAGCCCCCAGTCATTTGACGGTCTCGGAGACGAGTCCTATCCCGCCGCAGCCACGGCGCCCGGACGTACGTTCGGATTATCCCTCGTCATCCGCTACACTTCCACCGAATACCCATCTTAACAGCATAATCCATCATGAACGAACAACAACAAAACGGAATAGAACGGCTTTTCGTCGAATTGGCCGAAGAGTGCGGCAAGAACCCGAACCTGAACCAGGCGGTGCAGGAATTGAAGGAAAGCGTCTTTACTGCCTCCCAAGATGCCGGCGTCGATCCCTCCCATGCCTTCGGAATCATCATCCGCGATATGATGATTCTGGAATCCTTGCAGAAACGCGTGGAAGAATCCCGGACGGCGCTCACGTCCGGGAATTTGCCCGCTTTCATCATCGAAGAAGTCCGCGCTCAACGATAACACCCTACCATCCAGACCACCATGGCCACCAAGAAAGAAATCGAAATCAAGCTCAAGTCCACGCTGGACGGAAAAGGCGTGGAAGAAGCGAAACAGAAAATTGACTCCCTGAACAAGTCTACGGAGCAGCTGGATAAAGACAGCCAGCAGGCAACCCGGAGCGTGAAGAACATGGGGCAGGGGGCCTTGCAGGCTGCCTACTTCTTCGATGACTTGCAGTACGGCATCCGGGGCATCATGAACAATATTCCGGGGCTGGTGATGGGCTTCGGAGGCGGCGCAGGTCTGGCCGGCGCGATGTCGCTTGCCGTTCTGGCCGGGGCGAAGCTTTACGATTGGATGGGGAACACGGAAGCGAAATCCAAAGAGCTTGCTAAGGCGATTGAAGAGGAAGCAGAAGCATTTAGAAAATTAAAAGCAGAGGTTGAAGAGACATGGCGGCAAAATCAAAACGAGCAAATTTTAAGAGAAGCTTTAGATAGTGCAAAGAAAATAGCTGATTATCGAAAGCTGGAATCAGAAGCCTTAAAATATTCTCTGGATTATCGTAAAGAATTGATTTCTTTAGAATCAGGAATCAAAGACGATGAAGCAGAAATTGCCCGATTAAAGGTAGAAGAAGATTTTGCAAATGGACTATTAGGAGAAGGATCAGATGCAGAACGAAGAAAAGCACGTTTGTTGGAAGGAATTGAATTAGATAGTCGTGCAAGGAGAAGAGGAGAAATAGAAGAATCAGCAAGTTTGGATGTATCGGATGCAGTAAATAAAAGAATAGATGCAGCACGAAGACAAAGAGAAGCTAAGGCCGCCTTGCAAAACGCATCTATTAATGATGATATAATGACCCTGGAAGAGAGACGAGCTGCAGAAGTTTCTGTAGAAGAACAGACTAATTCATTGAGAAATGACTTATACGATTATTTAATATCTTTAAGGGATAAAGAAGTAAATTTAGGGGCTATTAGGTATAAACAAGTTAGCGATAAAAATATTTATGATGCAGTATCTCAATTTGTTGGCGGTAAAAATATATCTGATAGAAGAATTTCATCCTTGCTTGATAAATATGGTTATATCAACGCAGAAGATAGAAGAGATAAAATATTTAACACAGAAGAAGCCATAGAGAAGAGTGATATTGCCCTTGAAGATAGCGGATTCTCTTTAGGTAATGGAACTTCTGGCGAAGGTGGATATAGTAATGCCTATGCATCTTATGCAAAAACTATAGAAACTCTTGAAAAAGAATATGAAGAGGCGGAAAAATCTCTAATAGAAGCTATAAATGAAGAAGAAAAGGCAACGAGAAACTTTTCTAATATAAAAAAGAAAAATGAATCGGAAGCGGCAGTTGATGAACAACGAGGGAGGACCGCTCAAGCGCAAGAGAGAAAATCCATTAGAGAAGAAAGACAAAGAGAAGATGCCGAGAATGAAATTAAGGGGCGAAAAAAAGATATAGATAAGAAAACAGAGGAACTTAAAAAGAATAATGAGTATTTTTCAGAGGCTGTAGATAGGTTTATAGTGGAGGCTGGAAAATCTGCCACTGACCAACAAAAGGCACTTGTTAGAGCTGCATCTGAAGCTATACGTGGACAGGTGAAGAAAGCCGCTTCCGATGGAGTAATAGATTCTCGAGAATATGAACAAATTGGAATAGCGTTTAGAGACGCCTTAAGACAACAGGGCATTACTAATCAATCTATATTGAACGGACTTTCCGGAAACATGAAAGAAGCTCTATTACTGATTAACATTCAATCAGGAGAACTAAAAAATCTAAAAAACGGTTTGGATCAAATGAAAAAAGACTTAGAACAAGCTAAAAACAATATAGAGGGCTTAAGAAGAAGAAAGCATTGAAAAAAAATGAGGATATTGTAAATTCCCAAATTTATGCGGTATCACTATTTTTCCGGAAATGTTGTGAAGGGACCTATTGTTCTTACCGAGTTAAGAAGGTTAGTCGAGAGAAACATAATTTCTCCCGACACGTTAATTTGCGCAGAAGGTACAAAAAAATGGGTCAAGGCTTCGGAATTGTTATTTTCTTCTTCATTATTGAGGGAAAATAGTGGGATCATGCATTCCCCTAATAAGGTTCCAACTTGCAAAGAAAGTCATTCTGCTCTTGCCACAGTCCTCGTATTCTTAGCAACATTGTCAGTTGGTGGTGGAGCAATTATGGGAATAGCAAGTTTTATATCAGGCTTATCTATGGCTGGAATAGGCTATATCGTCGGGGGGGTAATTGGTGGAATTATGTGGTATACGTTTTATGTCCTATTAAGCAAAAATAAATAACTAGGACAGGTAAACGCATTGCCGAACCAGGCAAGATACGGTAACATCAAGCCATAACATAACCATTTTACAAGCAGCAGGAACCACGACATCACCATCAATGACTTGCTGGGCCTCAAGCCGTCGAGCCTGACCCACGACCAGCAAAGCTTTTCCTCCTCCGCCATCACCGCGGTTTATCCCGTGCGAACGCTGGGGGAGGTCTTACCCTTCCAACAGTTCGATACTGTCTCCATCTCCCAAAACGGGAACACCATTCTTTCCGGCCTCGTTTCCAGCATCGAAAAGACCTACAGCGGCTCTTCCCGTGCGTGGAAAATCGTCTTTTCCGATCCCTGGTATTGGCTGGACAACTGCTTTGCGCTGGATTCCGAATGGAAGCCGGTCTTTTCCATGTGGAATAAAGTCAGCGGAGGGGGCGGCATCATTCCCAAGATAAGCATTGCCTCCGCACTCTCCCGGGTGCTGAACCTCGCCAAACACCACCCGGCGGACTACGAGCTGCGTATCAGCGACGACAAGATGCTGATTCCGTGGAACGCCTCCTGCGATACGCTGAGCAGCCTCCTTCAATCCATCCGCCGCTGGTCGCCCCGCATGGTTTCCTACTACGACTACAGCGGCGCGCGCCCCAAGCTCATCATCACGGACTATGACGCCCTGACGCCCATCGCGCTTCCCTTGCAGCCGACGGCGACGGTCAAGTCTATGGATGTTTCCCTGGTCCCCCGGGGCGACCTCGTACCGCCCTGCGTGGCTATCGTCGCGGAAACCACCGGCAGCAACGGCTACCGCGTCTCCTACCTGTCCAAATACCCGGAAGACGGGGACCCGACCTTGCCGCACTCCATTGTTTACCGAACGTCAGTAGACTTCTACTACTCCAAATACAGTTCTACGGGGGAGCCGGTAGAAGATCCGCAGCCGGTGCAGGGCACCAGGGCCGGCAGCCTGTCTTACCAGCGCATGAAAGTGACGGGGACCAGGATTGACCAGAACGACATGATCAACAGTTTCTGGAAACATCATTTCCCGTGGATGAAAGATGTAGGAGCAATCGCCGTCTATGACCAGGATCCGACCATCACCGGGAAGCCCTGGGACGGAACGGAGGAAGACAAGCCGCGAGGCTACAACACCGCCGCCACAGGCTATGAACTGACGGACGGGCAAATTCATACCAAATCCATCCGCCCGCAATGGTGCAACGCCACCGTCAAGCAGCGTCTTGCCATCCCGGAAAGCGCCCCGGCCAAGTGGAGGGAGAAATTCAAGAATGTGGGGACCCTGCAAGGCGTGCCCTGCTTCTGGGAAGAATTCTCGGTGGATCTGGTCACCATGGACCGCCCCTACGCGAGCTACCCCATTGACGGCATCTACAACGGGGAACAGCCCTCCAACGGCCCGGAAGAAGGGGAATCGCCGGAACCGTCGGAAGGAGTGCCCTATGGGGACATTGCCAAAACGGTATGGGAATCCATGCAGGAATTGCCCTGGGACGGCTCTATTTCCTTTGTCGCGCTGGGAGAAGCGCAGACGCGGCAATACATGGGCCGGCGCGTCTCGCTGCTGGGAGGCAACCCAGAGTGGCAGAACATCAACACCATGATTCAAACCGTTTCGCGCGACCTGCAGACCAACGCGATTTCCCTGTCCTACGGCGCGCCAAATCAACTTGGGGTTGAAGATTTGCTTTCGCTCAATGAAATTAATTCCGTTTCTAACATTTCTTCCACGCTGGAAAACATGCAGGGGGCGCCGGAATCGACGGAATACGGCTTTGACCCCAAGCCGGAATCCCCCACCATCAGCCAGCACATCACCAAATCCACGGGAGAATCCACGCCCGCGCCGGAATACGGCTTTCAGGTGCGCTTGCAGAAAGATACGGAGGGAGCCATCACCGGGGCGCAGATGAAGCCCGGCGCGCTCTATCTGAACGGCTCGCTGCTCGGCAAATATCCGCAGGGGGGCGGTTCCGGTTCCTCGTGGGTGACTATCCCCCAAACCAGCGGGGAAGTATGGCTCAACGTCCACTTCGACCAGGACGCCAAACTGACGGGCGCGGACGTATCTGGCATACCGGGGACCGTTTATCCTATCATGCTTGCCCAAGAAAAACCGGGTGTCAACTTCGACTATTCCTTTCTGATAGCCGACATCGAAGACGACCAGGTGACGCAGTACGCGCTGGGCATGATCCAGATACCCGTCTTCGGAGGCACCTTCTACCCCTACGGACCAGCTTAACAAACACCATGATCAGAATCTATCTATTCACCTATGCCGGAGACGCGGAGGAAGCCCTCGTTTGTGTCCGATGCGCCGCGGCGGCCCTGCCTGAAGCCGTCATCACGGTGGTGGACGACAGCGCCGCCCCGGTGCCCCCGGAGGCCAGGAGGGCTCTTGTAGCGTATGGGGCGCGGTATCGCCGGAGCTCTTTCCCCCGCTGCGGCAACCTGCGCGGACCGGAATGCGTCCGGGGCATCATTTCCACGCTGGCCGGGGAAGCGGAGGACGATGACGTCATCGTCAAAATCGACTCGGACACGCTCTTGTTGTCTGGGGGATGGGTGCGTGACATGCAGAGCAACGGGCTGGCGTTGCACGCCTCCGGCTACCAGGTCCCCCGGAACCCGTCCGAACGCTCCGCCTATGGGCCGTGTTACGCGATCAGCGGACGGGCGGCCAGACTGGCGGCTGAGGAACTGATGGAGGCTGACATCCCTCCGCTCGCGCCGGAAGACCTGACGATCTGCCGGACCATCCAGGGGCTCTTTCCCCAGGAGAAGATCCGACTTGATGAGCCGTGGACGCCCTTCTACCGTGAAGGGAAGTGGACGGCATGGAACTGGTTCAGCATCGCCGTAACGCCGAAAAAATACGCCGAATTCTGGATGGTCACCTTCGGCAACCCGCGCCCTACGAACATTCCCAAATCCGAGCGCGCCCGCGCCATGGACGCCTTGTACCGTTACCGGTTCAATAAGGAAGAAGACGGATCATCTTGTTGATGTCAACAACATGATCGTCTTAGGGAAGGAAGGCTAACGGGCCAAGCCGACGGCAATCTTGCTCATGGCCTCCTGAACGTCCGACGAATCCGGGCGGAAATAAACCCGTTCAATCTCTTCGGAGTCGTGGCCGACGATGAAACGGCACAAATCCGGGGACACCCCGGCCAGGCGCAGGACGGTCACGGCGGTCGCCCGTAGGCTGTGGAAGCTCTTTTCCGAAAGCCGGTGCCGGTCGCCTCTCATTTCCCCGGGCATCTCTCTGATGATCCCGTACGTTTTCAACAATGTCGTGAACTCCGTGGAAAGCTTGTCCGAACGACCTCCGGCATGGGCATGGCGAAGCGCGGCCAGGGGAAACACGTAATCGTTCACCCGGTTGACCAGACGCCTTTCCAGAACCTCTTTCAAGGGCTGGATGATCGGCTTGTTCATGCGGCGCCGGCTCTTCTGCGTGGTCATGAACAGGAAGGAGTTCTTCAGGTCAATCTGGTCCCATTTCAGCGTCGCCAGGTCTCCGAGGCGCTGGCCTCCGGTATAGAGGCACACCCGCACCAGATCCGGCCATTCATCCGGGAACCGTTCAATGATGGTGTTCACTTCCTCCATCGTGAACGCGCCGCGCAGCTGCTTTTCCGCCTGGTGGTCCGCCCGGGAAGGCATGACGCCCCGGAACGGATTCCGGGAAAGGATCTCCCGGTCTACAGCGACATTGAACGCGATGGACAGCGTGGACACATAGCGGATGACGGTTCCGGCGGAAACGCGCTCCAATTCCGTTTCTACAAAATCCTTCGCCATGCCTTTATTCAGGGCGGCCAGCGGCATATTCCGCCGGTCCCCCAGGAACGCCAGAAGCCTGCGGACGGCCATGCCGTCCCGCTCATAGGCCCGCTTCTTGTTTTTCCTCCCGTCCAGCCAGTCAAAGAGGAACCGGGTTACCGTCATGCCGTTCATGGTGGCTTTCAGCACGCCGGCCTGGTCCCCGGCAATGGCCTTCACCTTGTCCAGGTCGAAAACCCCGTACCGGGCTTCTTTCTCCATCTCCTGGGCTACCAGCCGCGCCCGGGCTTCATTCTGGGACATGATTGATTTCTTATTGGCTCCCGGAAGAAGCGCCTTGGGAACCACGTCGATGCCGGTGGTTTTCCGAAGCTCTTTGCCGTCCAGGGAGCGGAAGACGGCCACCCATTTGTTGTTGCGTTTGATGATGCCTGCCATAGTGCTGTACAGTCCTTAGACAATGTACAGTCGCATGTACAGGGCGCTTTTTTCTGTCAGGGGCTTTCAGGTGCGCTCAAAACTGCGAAAAACGTAGGAAAATCAAGGGTCATTCCGTCACATGCTGACGAGAATTGGCATCGCGTACGGGA
>ERZ840096.1303-NODE-1303-length-27274-cov-9.731732_pt1 | contig 27274 bp, 24 predicted proteins | sample MGYA00519878_ERZ840096 | MGnify/ENA primary metagenome ERZ840096 (study PRJEB31850, sample SAMEA3708865) | human gut metagenome | biome: human gut; feature: human-associated habitat; material: faeces | place: China | collected 2014 ...
GTTTTTTCAAGGCAAGGAAGGAGGGGAAGAAGGGGGACACATAATATATATACGCACATGAAAATATATAGCGAAAAATATGGCTCCCCAGGAGAAAGAAAAGCTTACTTTATAAACCGTTAATTTGCCTATTGCTTTTCAGAAGCTATAGAAAAAGTATATTTCTGCAAAGCCGGAGATATAGACTCCCTAAGTTGGCTGCTGATACTTTTCATTCCTTTCACAGACGGATGTCCCCATTGTTTGTCAATATCGTGCAAATGAATATTAGTAATATTATAATGGCAGCATATTTCATTCATTGAATCAGTTATATCTTTTGAAAGTTCAGAATTGGTAATATTATATACTGCAGCTTTAGGATATCGCTCTACAATGTAAGCCAACAAACGGCAAAATGCAGGACGGAAACTATAAAGATCCGCTTTTGTCCAACCACTATATTGGAATTTCCCCATCGGAACCCCTGCCCAACTATCATTTGTTCCACCAAAAATAAAAATAATATCCGGATTACCCAGATTATACATACGGGTAACAAAAGACCGGTCAGAATAATCTTTCTTCTCATAACCTGTATGACAAATAGTAGAGCCGGAATAAGAATTGTTACATTCTAGCTTATAACCATTATCATTTATGAAACGATACCACCAAGTCTCCTCTACTTGTCTGACATCGTTTTCTTTTTCTTCACCGGGAACACCATACCAACAAAGATTAGTTTCCGGAGTCACATAAGCATAAAAGGTAGAATAAGAATCACCCAAAATAGAGATTTTCTGTTGGGAAAATGCTTCTGAAACCATCATTAGGAACAGCACCAAAGAACAAAAGAAGAATTTAATGTTCATACAATTACAGCAATATTAAAATTAATATCCAATATTTTTCTATACAACAAATGTATGATTTCTCTTTTGACCGACAAAAGAGAAAGTGAAAATTACTATGCAATCAGTACATTCAGTCTGAAAAGATTCGCCTTTCAAGGTGGTCACGTTCTATATTACCGGAAACATCTCCGGGAAGAATGGAAACGCTGTTTCCCCATCAAAATCCCATTATTACCGACAAATACCACTTTCCCGACCAGTCATTCTCCAGACAATACTTCAAGAAACATACAGAGATGTCACATAAAGAGTACAGAGCAAAGAGAGGACAAACAAAAGGAATTCAAAACTGAAAATAAATGAACGGCTGTATCTCTGAACTTTTCATCTGGATAACCAGATAAATCATGACCACCATCAGTACCGCCTTTCCAAGTAAGGGAAGGCGGATAACTGTCTTTGTACAAGCACGTTCCCAGCTATCAGGCACGAAATGCAGGAAATATCCCAATGCCATCAGAGCAAACACCTCCCAATACCCCTCTATCAATTGCGGGAAAAGTTGTGGACGGAAAGTTGTGAATATCTGGTTCAGCATATCCATGGATGTGGAAAACTCTGCATTGCGAAAGAAAATCCAGCAGAAACAGACAAAATGGAATGTAATAAGGACACCGAAAAAACGGCGGATTCCATGACTTTTCTCTCCTTTTTTACGTCCGCTCAGAGTCATCCAGAACTTATGCACCGCAAGAGCAATGCCGTGCAACATGCCCCATAAAACAAAATTCCAGGAAGCACCATGCCACAAACCGCCTAAAAACATGGTGATGACAAGGTTAGCATACTGGCGGATTTTACCTTTCCGGTTTCCTCCCAAAGAGATATACAGGTAATCGCGCAGCCAACTGGAAAGCGAAATATGCCACCTCCGCCAGAACTCCGTAATAGAAGCGGATTTATAAGGAGAATCAAAATTTATATTAAAGTGGAATCCCAAGAGCAAAGCAATTCCGATGGCCATATCACTATATCCGGAGAAATCACAATAAATCTGCAGGGCATACCCGTAAACGCCCATCAGATTCTCCACCCCAGAATAAAGAGTAGGATTATCGAAAATACGCTCTACAAAATTGACACTGATATAATCTGATATTACCGCTTTCTTGAAAAGCCCGCTGACAATAAGAAAAATGCCTCGCCCAAACATTTCATCCGACACAAACAGCGGACGGCGAATCTGCGGAATAAAGTCTTTGGCACGGACAATAGGGCCTGCCACTAATTGTGGAAAGAAAGAGACATAGAAAGCATAATCCAAAAGGTTGGTCAGCGGTTTAATCTCCTTGCGATACACATCAATGGTATAGCTCAACGATTGGAAAGTAAAGAATGAGATACCTACCGGCAAGAAAATATCCATCGCCGTGAAAGTGCCGCCTACAAGGGAAGCAAAAATATCACAGAAGAAATTGGCGTATTTAAAATAACACAATAATCCCAGATTAATCATGAGACTCAATACCACCCACATCTTGCGTTTCCAATGTACCACGGTACATTCCATAAAATGAGCCAGAAGAAAATCGGACACCGTGACAAGGGCAAGCAAAAAGAAATATGTACCGCTGCTTTTATAATAAAAATAATAGGAAAACAACGTTACAAACATCAGACGGGCAGTAGCACGCTGCTGCAACAATAAATAAACTACTATAAAAGCGGCAAACAGCCAGAGGAACAAACCACTGCTGAATATCATCGGAGCCTGCGAATCATAAACAAAGATGTCGCGCAAACGGACTAAATCTATATCAAATGCCTTATCGAACATAATCATTGTAAGCTTTTATAAGAGCCTGGTAAAGCAGTTCACCTTGCAACACATAACCATCAGGCATGTAATGCACATGGTCAGGACGCATCAGCCCGGCCTCCTGCCAATTGAGGCAGGCACGACGTGTACCACCAAGTATGTTATACATATCCCAAACCGCCAGCCCATTCTCATCGGCATATTTATGAATGGTTTGTACGGCAAGAGCTGTACGCGGGTTTATCGAATAAGTACGGCGACGACGACGCATGCGGAAACTTTCGTAAGAGCCGGGAGGAGTCGTCAGCAACATAGGCACGCCAGGCAGACTGTCACGAAGCAGACGGACCAAATCATCCATCTGGCGATAATGCAACATAGGATTATAACGCCGGTTATGACTTTCATTGGTTCCGAAAGAGAGTATAACCAAGTCGGGATGCAAAGCAGCAATCTTTTCAATGCGGTCAGGACGAGTGAAAGTCAGACAAAATGCACCGTTAACGCCTACATCCGTATAAGACAGCGCACCAAAAGTCCTTTGCATCAAGTCACCGGCAGTGCGAGGAAGGATATGCCCACGAATATGGCTGTCGCCCACATGAACGATACGGAGAGTATCAGCAGAAGCCCCCAAACGGAGCAAACGAAGTTTTTCCCAAAAAGGACGGAGGATACCGAGACTATCTGTAATCTCATTTTCTTTAAGCTCGCGAAAAGTGGCAGGAAAAGTAATGAAAGGAACAGTCACGGTGTCCGTACGCTGTCCATAAGAACAAAGAGTATCACAATCCGCCATCGCCTCCTGAAGGCGGGGGAAACCGGGCAGCATATCTTGAGCCTGGAGGGATTGTGTTGCCGCAAGCAGCATAAACACAACGCAGCAGACCGTGGATCGCAAATCGTACAGCCGCAGCTTCTTCTTACGGTTCCGTCTCATAGGCACGCCTCCTGTCATACTGTTCTTTACCGTAAACCAACGCCTCATACAGCAGTCCGGCAAGATGCTTGCCTCCACGGAAATTGATGTGTGTATAGTCATAATTTGCCATAGAGGGCTTGGCATGCACCATTCTTGCCATACTGCCCTCTCCCCCCATTGCCTCAAAAAGATTCCAGAAAGCAACCGCCTCATCGGCTGCCAGATTCTGCTGATATCGTACCAGATTCTTGATACCGGGCATTGTCCGCAGCTCACCTTCAGCCGTTTTATAATCACGGTCACCTACGCTGACAACCAGAATGCCCGCCTGCGGGAAAGCTTCTTTCAAATGTTCCAGAGTCGTCTGCATGCCGGCAATGTAACGGTCGTAGTTCCGCCCGCGTTCGGTAGCCACATTCAAGCCATATTGCAGGATAATCAGATCATAAGGACGCTGTTCATTGAATTCGCGCATCATCTGTATGGGAACGGAACGAAGCGAAAGCCCGGAAGTGCCACGCAATGAGAAGTTATCCACCGTAATGCCCGACATACCGTCCATGGCAAGACCATAGAAAAGAGTGGAATCAGCCCTCTCTACTGTCCACCGGACAGAGCCGATAGTACCCTCCACACTCATTTCCTGCAAGCCACCGGTGGGTTCAAAGGTCTTCGTAACCGCTTCCCCCCGGTTTACACGTACCGACAAAGTAGTCTCTCCCCGATTGAAGAAGAAAATGCTGGCACGCCGGCAAGTATCCAGCCGGGAAGCATAGTTTTTCTGTCCTTTCAGTTCTACGTATGCACCTGCATCCGGAATAAAGTAATGTCCGGATACTCCTTGTTTGCTACGGTCAAAAAATACCGAGTCCATCACACTGTGACTTTGCCATCCGCCAAAGGAATGACGTACCGTAGGACGGAACCCGCTTGTCATCGAAGTAATGGTCACAAAACCTACTCCACAACCGCCATAGCGTTTCTGGAGCATCTCCCGCAAATCGGCAGTCAGGATATCGGCTTCAATGAACGAGTCACCGAAATAAGCTATACGTACCTGACGGGGATTTTCCGCAAGCTCATCAAGTGCCCGGTAAAAGCGCACCATGCCACGCATCGTAGAATCACTGTAATCTTCCACACAAGTCATGCCGGCACGGCAAGTATCTACAAAAGCCGGCTTTACCTTAGGAGGCGGAGGAAGGAGACTGTCCGGCTCGCTGACCGGATCGGGAACGTGGCGTACATCCCCCAAGATATCCACACGCCTCATCACATGACCGCCTATCTCTATTTCCGGCAACAAATACATCAGCAATAGTGCCACTACCACGATGAATACCAACAGGCCCGTATGTTTCAATACATTCTTTTCCATAACCAATTCGGGCGCAAAGATAGAGAATAGGACGAAAAAATCCCCTTATACCAAAAGAATTATCCCCGAAGAAAACATCTTTTTACTCCGGGGATAATTACTGTTTATAGAATAGAATTTATCAAATGGTCTTTTCTATGTTCCAGACAAACGCCCGCAGTCCCAACTGCTCGGTCTGCTTGTCCATATTATGCAGCACTTCCAACAAGGGATCTACCCTTTCATCCTCCACCATCGCCAAGATGGCAGAGCACATGGAAGGCCATGCATGACTTCCATAATGCGGATCGCCTGTTTTGGAGCCACGCCCGCGCACCTGTTCCCAATAAGTAAAGCCACGGCAATTCAGCCTGTCAAGGGCAGCAATGATACGTTCGTAGTACGCTTGGTCGAATGTGATTAATACAGATTTCATATTTCTTTTGATTGATAATTGATTATGATAACTGTCTGCGCATTTTACGGCGCTGACGCTTGATCCCTACACCACCGAAAATACAGTACATGGTAGGAACGTAAATTAAGGTCAGGATGGTAGATACCGCCAAACCACCGATTACGGCAATAGCCATCGGGCTCCACATTTCAGAGCCTTGTCCCGTACTGATTGCCATCGGAATCATACCGAGAATAGTAGTCATGGTAGTCATCAATACCGGACGGAGACGGCTTTTACCTGCCGTAACCACCGCATTCAATACCGACTGCCCCCGTTCACGACAAAGGATAGTGTAGTCAATGAGCACAATACCGTTCTTCACCACAATACCAATCAACATGATACTTCCCAACAAACTCATGACGCTGAGCGTTGTGTTCGTGATGAACAGCGCCATCAGCACACCACTCATGGCAAAAGGAACGGAAAGAATCAGAATGAACGGATAGGTCAGCGATTCAAACTGCGCCGCCATTACAATGAATACAAGGATGATGATCAACACTCCCAGTGTACCCAAGTCACGGAACGAATCCTGCTGGTCTTCGAATGAGCCGGATACCTGGATGGTGACATCTGACGGAATATCCATCTTCTCGATAATGGCGTTACCCGCAGCCACCACGTTACCCAACGGAGCACCGGATATAACGGCAGACACCGTCACGATACGCTCACGGTCCTTACGTTCGATGGTAGGCGGAGCAAAACGCTCGACTACGGTTCCAATATCCTTGATGCGAACACCTTCACCTGCGGCATTATACACCAGAATATTCTCTATGGCATCCAAACTGGTTCGGAACTCGGGAGCATAGCGCACCTTGATGTCATACTCGTCACCATCCTCACGGTATTTCGACGCAGTGGCACCATTAATACGATTACGCAGATAAGTAGCGGCAGTAGATAAGTTCAAGCCATGCAACGCCAGCTTCTCACGATCAAAGTCCACCTGATATTCGGGCTGATAATCGCTGCGGCTGACATTGACTTCGGACACGCCTTTCACGTTAAGCAACTCACGTTTCAACTTAGCGGCAACACTGTCTGTTTCTGCCATACTGTACCCATATACCTCGAAGTCGGCAGATGCCTGGGCAGACATGCCAGTATTACTACCTCCCAGAATTACCTGTGCCTTACTGAATTCCGGATATTTCTTAAGATCCTCACGCATCTCGTCGCAGACTTTCTCCAACGTAATGGTACGTTCATCAGGATCTACCAAACTGATATTAAAAGAGATGATGTGCGAACCGTTATCCTGCATAGACGCCCAGGTATTATCCGAGTCGGCCTGGCCTACGGTATAGTTACATACCTTCATCACCCCCTTATATTTCTCAAGCCACTGGTTGGTCAGTTTCTCAGAGATGTCCCGTGCCACTTCCTTACGTGTGCCGATGGGCAATTCCAGCTGCACAGCAATACGGGCATTATCCTGGGCCGGGAAGAACTCCGTACCAATCGTCTTGGCACACAGCAGACTGAGTACAAAAAAGACCACACAGCCTACAAGCACCGACACACGGTGGCGCACTGCCCAGTTCAACATACGTGCATACCCATTGTCCAGTCCGTCGAGCACGCGCTCAATCGGCTTGAAGAACAGGGTAAACGCCTTCGACTGTTTCCTCTGCAGGCGGAGCAACTGTGAACAGAGCATCGGCGTCAGAGACAACGCAGCTACCGTTGAAATGAACATGATGGCACACATCATCCAGCCCAGCTGTTTGAACAACACTCCAGACATACCGCTGACCATGGTCAACGGAAAAAATACGGCAATCATAGTCAAGGTAGAAGCCACTACGGAAATAGCTACCTCGTTTGTTCCATGCACAGCCGCCTGCTTCGGGTCAGAGCCTCGTTCAATATGCGTAGTCACGTTCTCCAATACCACGATGGCATCGTCCACCACCATACCGATGGCAATAGAAAGAGACGAAAGCGATATGATATTGATGGTGTTCCCCGAGATTGCCAGATAAATGAACGACGCAATCAATGAAAGAGGAATCGTGATACAAATAATCAGCGTGGCACGCCAACGCCCCAAGAAAAGGAACACCACAATGACAACGAACAGCAGCGCATACATGACCGTTTCCGTCAAACTGTCGATGGTATTCAGGATGTTCTCGGACGTATCGACAATGACACCCAACTTCACATCACTCGGCAAGTTCTTCTGCAGACGGGGAAGCGCCTGCTGCACCTTCTTGGAGATTTCCACAGAATTGGCACCCGACTGTTTCTGGACCACAATCATGGCCCCCTGCACACCGTTATTATAAGTCTCCTGCGCACGTTCTTCCACCGTATCCACTACTTTCGCCACATCACGCAGATACACACTGGCACCGTTATAAGTCCCCACCACTACATCTTCCAACTGGCGGGAATCATCAAACTCACCTTCCACACGCAATGAATAGGTCTCATTACCGATGTCGAAGTTACCGCCCGGAATATTCCTGTTCTCCGCTCCGATTATGGAGCTGATGGTCTCGATGCTCAGGTTATAAGCCTCCAGTTTATAAGGATCGCAATATACCTGGATTTCACGCTGCGGTGCACCGCTGATGGACACCGTACCCACACCGGGAATACGCGCCAACGGGTTCACGACACGGTCGTCCAGAATCTTATAAAGAGCAGCCTGGCTCTCATTGGCCTGTACCGAAAGCAGCACGATGGGAATCATGTCCGTGCTGAACTTAAAGATGATGGGATTCTCCACGTCATCCGGAAGTTCGGAACTTACCATGTCCAACTTATCGCGCACGTCATTCGTCAGCACGTCAATATCATTACCGAACTCAAACTCCAATGTAATCAAAGACATATTCTCCGAAGAACGGGAAGTGATATGCTTTAGGTTACTGACAGAGTTCAACACATTTTCCAACGGACGAGTCACATTGTTCTCTATATCCGAAGCACTCGCTCCCGGATATGCCGTCATCACCATAATCGTATTCGTATCGATATCGGGATACAGGTCGATAGGTAGTTTTGACAGGGAGAACAGACCAAATATCACTACTGCCAAGAAGCAGAGCGAGGTCATAATCGGTTTTTTAACCGCACCTTCGTATAAACTCATGTTACTAATTTTGAATTGTGAATTATGAATTATAAATCGTGAGCAATGAATAATGAAGAATCACAAACGTAAACCGCAAGGTCATTCAACATTCATCATTCAAAATTCATAATTATTTCTCTACCTCTACCTCCATGCCGTTAGCCAGTTTCGCCTGTCCGGCCACTACGACCTGTGAATTATCGGGCACACCGGAGAGCAACTCATATTCCGTACCCATGCGGCGTCCCAGTTCCACTTTATTATAGGACACCTTACCATCCTTATAGACATATACATAACGGTCACCGGCACCGGCCTGTTTCACGATGGCCAGATCGGGAACAACCACATTGTCCTTTTTCCCGAAGTTGAGCGTTGCACGGGCAAACATTCCCGGACGCACCTTCTGGTCCCTGTTGGCAAGCTTGATCTCCACCGGGAAAGTACGCGTACCTGCATCGATGGTAGGATAAACCAAGCTGATAGTGCCCTCGAACACTTCATCACCATAAACATCCAGTTTCACGGTTACGGGCGAGCCTTTCTTCACTTGGGTAAAATAAGTCTCGGAAACATTGATAAGCAGTTTTACCGGAGTAATCTGTTCTACCACCAATACCGGCTGTCCACCGCTATACATGTCTCCGTTATCATAATTACGTGCCGTCACCACTCCATTGATAGGGCTGAGCAGAGAAGTATTCTCCAGCAAATTGTTGTAGGCCGTTTCTTTTACGTCCAACGCCATCTTGGCGGCATCCCATTCGGACTTGGAAGCACCGCCCACCTTATATAACTCGTCTATACGCTTAAATTCAATCTTCTGGTTATCCAATTGAAACTTGGTCTGTTTCAGATTGGCCGCATCCATGCTTACCAGCTTTTGGCCTTTGGCGACACGGTCGCCCACTTCCACCCAGATACGGTCAATACGCACAGGAGAAGAAGGAGCGATGTTGTTCTTCACTTCAGCCTCCACCGTAGCTGTATATTCCTGGATCTGTTCCACCGGACGGGCAGTTACTTCCGCCAGCTTCACTCTCGGCTTCTCGTCCACTTTTTCCGTTGCAGCCTTGTCGTTACCACCGCTACATGAGCCCAGCATTGCAACAGCCAGCAGGGCGATTAATTGAAAACCTTTTTTCATATCGTTATTCTTGTTTCTGTTCTTCATTGTTCACTCTTCATTTCTCATTTTCCACCCGGCACGTAATCTTTGCCCAATATCTGGTCAAGATCGGCCTTGGCTACCAGATAATCGTAGATAGACTGGTTATAAGTCAATTCGGCTTCGGTAAGCTGCACCTGCGAAGTGTTCAGTTCAAGCACCGTGCCCTTGCCCACTTCATAGCGCTTGCCCGCAATCTGCACCGCCTTCTGCGCCTGCATCACGTTTTCACGGTTGCTGACAACTTGCTCGGAACTGGCGGCCATGTTGTTCTGGAAACTGGTGACCTGCATATTCAGCTTGCGTTCCGTATCTATACGGTTCTGCTCCAGCTGGCGCATCTGGATACGGTTCGATTTCAGTTTCGTAAAATTACTCGCCTTATACAGAGGAATACTCAGACTGAAAACCAATGAGGAGCTACCTCCCCAATTGTAATTGAACAGATTCCAATTTTCATTGTACAAAGATTGATACTGATAAGAATAGTTCATACCCAAAGTAGGCATGAAATTGGTACGCAGCGACTTGATGTTCTGTTTCAGCATTTTCCAGTTCAAATCCAGCTGTTTCATAGTCGTGTTGTATTCCAGGCTCGTTCCGGTTCCGGCAAGTTCGTTGGCAAACAAAGCCGTCTCATAGTTGGTCAGATTATCGTCAATCTTGACATCCACGTCGGCTGTAACCCCCATAAGCACTTTCAGCTGCAATTTGGACAATGTCACGGCATTACTTGCCGAAATCACATTCGGCTTTATGCTGCGCATCTGCACTTCGGCACTGATTTTATCAAATTCGCTTACTGCACCTTGCTGGTACTTTGCATTGACAATGTTGAAATTGTCTTCCGACAGTTTATAGCTTTTCTGCAGCACTTCGTAAGAGTCCTGTGCCAGCATCAGCTGATAATAGGCCTTGGTCACCTGGTTTACCAAATCCTGCCGGGAAGCGCGCGACTTCTCCACAGCCAGTTCTATGTCCGTCCTGGTCATCGACATAGCCCTATACACACTGGGAGCAAAGATAGGCAGACTGATGCTGAGTACACCAGTCGCAGTATTCGAGTTGTCCATACCCATTTTGAACGACTGCCCGCCAAGATTCATTTCCGCGGCAGTGATGGTATGATTCAACGTACCGTCAATGCTTGCCTGTGGCAATAAACTCTGCCAGGTTTCTTTATGAGCCACTTTCTTCAGAGCGATCTCGTCCTCTGCCACCTTCATGGTGGGGTTGTCGCTCAGAGCGATTTCCAAAGCCCTGTCAAGGTTCAAGGTCAGGGTTTCTTTGGCCTCTTGTGCTTGTGTACGGCTACCGGCAAACAGTAGGGCAACCGTCAGTAACAGTGCCCTACCTACCCATTTTTTCTGCATCTTCATAAATTAATTAATAGCTTGATTTTAGTTGTTTTTATTATTTCTCATCCTACTCCTTCGGAACATGTTTCCTACGGTAGTCACGAATAAAAACTTCCAGCTCGGAAGCTCCTTTTTCCGTCGAAATACCACGCAGGAATGTGAACATAATGGACTCGTACACCTCCAGAAACGAATATCTGTCGCAAAGGTCTGTATTCATCAACATGTCCAGCTGCTCACGTACCAGCAAATTGACAATGGCAAAATTTACGTCATCACGGAACATTCCCTGTTTCACTCCTTCCTTGAAAAAATTAATGGTACCTTCCGAATTACGGTTATTGTCATTTTTCATCAATTCATAAGCTCTGGGATATTTCTTTATATCTTCGAAAAACTTTTTATTGGTGGCATGAAATTTCTCAATGCTGCGCAGGTAGCATTTCAACAAGACTTCCAACACATTGCTTGAGGTAGTCAGAACACCTTTGATAAACACGTCGGTTTCCCTTTGTTCTTTCAGGATACATTCTTCCAACAAGGTCTCCTTATCGGGAAAAACCTCATAAAGGGTACGTTTAGAGATGCCCAGGGACGCGGCAATATCGTCCATCGTTATACTCTTGATTCCATGTGTGGAAAATGCCGTCACGGCAGTACCGACAATTCGCTCCCGCAGTTCCAGCCGTGATGCAAGCTGTTTCGTATGTTCGCCCATTTTTGTTCCTTTTAAAAACTTAAAACTGATTATTTCTATTCATTATCGGAATAATACGGGACAAATATAGGAAGAAAACTCAATTCATCAATTGAGTTTCCTTCCTTTTATTCAATAGATTAATAATTATTATGCTTCTGGCGGATTTATTGGGAAGTCATCAGTAATCAAACTTCGTCCGGTTGAGGAAAGCGACCGTTTTGTGAATTTCCTTGTACATCACGATGTCATCTTTCACGAAAGGAACCTCCTTGCGGTACTCGTGCAGGAAACGTTCCAACAGGGGAGAGGTTTTCAGTGGACGGCGGAAATCGATACCCTGGGCCGCATTCATCAGCTCGATGGCAAGTATATGTTCCAGGTTATCCATGATGCGATACAGCTTGGTCGCCGCATTGGCTCCCATACTGACGTGGTCTTCCTGACCGTTGCTGGAAACAATGGAATCACTGCTGGCCGCATAACAGTACATCTTATTCTGGCTGACCATGGAAGCAGCCGCATACTGCGGTATCATGAAACCGGAGTTCAAGCCGGGATTGGCAACCAGGAACTCGGGAAGCCCGCGCAACCCCATGATAAGCTGGGCTACACGACGCTCGGACACGTTGCCCAGTTCCGCCAGCGCAATGGCGAGAAAATCGTACGAAATGGCAAGCGGTTGTCCGTGGAAATTACCTCCGGAAATGATGCGGTCCTCATCGGGAAAGATCGTGGGATTGTCCGTTACGGAATTGATTTCGGTCAGCAGCACGGAAGCGACGTAGCGGATGGCATCTTTGGTCGCACCATGTACCTGCGGAATACAACGGAAAGAATACGGATCCTGCACATGCTGTTTGGGACGTGCAATCAGTTCGCTGCCTTCCAACAGTTTGCGAAAGTGCCCGCCTGTTTCAATCTGTCCCTTATGGGGACGGATTTGCTGGATGCAGTCCATGAAAGGATCGATACGCCCGTCGAAAGCTTCAAGGGAAAGGGCGGCAATAAGGTCGGCTCTCTTGGAGAGGCGGAAAGCTTTGAGGATGGCAAAAACACCGTTGGCACTCATAAACTGTGTTCCATTAAGCAGCGCCAGGCCCTCCTTGCTCATCAGCTTCACAGGTTCCCAGCCAAATTCATCGAGCACACTGATGGCTTCCCGTTTCTTTCCCTTGTAGTAAACATCTCCCACACCGATAAGGGGCAGAAAGAGGTTGGCAAGCGGAGCAAGATCGCCGGAGGCGCCCAATGAACCGCGGTCATAGACAATAGGCATCACGTCGTTGTTGAAAAAATCGAGGATACGCTGGACTGTAATGACTTGCACCCCGCTATGCCCCAAGGAAAGGGCATGTGCCTTGAGCAGCAGCATCAGTTTGATAATGACCGGGCGGATTTCTTCGCCCACACTGCAAGCATGGCTCTTGATGAGATTCTCCTGCAAGGTGCCCAACTCATCGGGAGAGATGTTCTTGCTGCACAACGAGCCGAAACCGGTAGTAATTCCATACAAAGGTTCTTCGGACCCGGCAATCTTCCTGTCCAAATAGTCCCGGCATTTCTGTATCCGCTCTTTGGCTTCGGGAGCCAGTTCCAGCTTCAAGTTCTCATTGATAATGCGTTCGATGAGGTCGAAAGTGAGCTCACCCGAACCTACGTAATAGACATTGCTCATACTTTCAGTTCCTGATTGATTTCATCCAACAATTCCTTTTCCCTGGCACAGGCCAGGCGTTCCAGTTCGTCCGCCTCCCGCTGAAGCCGGTCCACAAACTCCTTGTCTTTCAAAGAGCCGAGGTTGATACGCACATTCATCAGGGCACCGAGCACGGCAGAACGGGCGGACATCATGGCTACACAAGCATCCGTAACCGCATTCCGGTTGCCCAGACGGGCCACATCCATGAGGATTGTCATCAGTTCGTAAGCATTGCGCGCCACCTGCATGGGAACAAGGGCGGCATGCTTGGTAGCCTCCTGAATGGCAGCACTGCGGGCCGCCTTCTCTTCATCCGTAGCCTTGGGCATCTTGAAACAAGCAAACACACCGTCGTAGGCCTCGGAGTCGCGGTCTATATCGGCCACGAACAGTTCCTTCTGGCGCAAGGCCACTTCGGAAATATGACGCATCAACTCCTCGTGGGGTTCGTAACCTTTCTTTCCAATCGTAAGGTTGGCAACCATGGCGGCCAAAGCGGAAGCGATAGCGCCGTTCAATGCCGCAATGCTACCGCCACCGGGAACGGGGTCACTGCCTGCTACTTTATTCAAGAACTCTTTTACTGCTAATTCTACTAACATAGTGATTAAGTTTAAAGTTATTAGTTATTGGAACGCAAATTACGCAAATTACGCAAATTCTTTGAAACGGTTTCTCATTTGTGTAATTTATGTAATTTGTGTTCCTCTCTCCCTTACAGTACAGGATACAATACCCCTTCCTTAATAGTGGTATTCACGCAATTCATCCCTATATAATAAGGTAGGAAATGATAATTATCGGTATTGAGGACAACGAAGTCGCCTTTCTTGCCGACCTCGATGCTGCCGATGCTGTCCGCACGGTTCAAGGCGGCTGCACCGTTCAGAGTAAGGGCGGTGATGGCTTCTTCAATGCTCATATTCATGTAAATGCATGCCAGGGCAAAAGTCAGAGGAATGGAGCCGGAGAAGCAACTGCCGGGATTAAGGTCGGTAGCAAGCGCCACAGCGCAGCCGGCATCTATCATCTCCCTGCCACGGGCGTACGGTTCTTTCAAGGCAAAGGCTGTCAGCGGAAGCAAGGTCGCCACTACCCCTTTATCTGCCATGGCACAGATATCGGCATCCGAGGCATGCAGCAGATGGTCGGCCGAAACGGCGGACAATTCCGCCGCCAGCCCGGCACCTCCCAGGGGAATGATCTCATCGGCATGGAGTTTCAGCTTAAACCCCATGCCACGGGCGGCAAGCAGCAGGCGGCGGGACTGCTCAAGGGAGAAAACTCCCTGCTCGCAGAAGACGTCGCAGAACTCGGCCAAGTCATTCTGCACCACGGCGGGCATCACTTCACGGATCAGGAAATCAATGTACTCATCCGTGCGTCCGCCATACTCTTCGGGCACGGCATGGGCACCGAGGAAAGTAGATACGACATCTACCCGTTTATGCTCATCGTTATTCAGGCTGCGCATGACACGAAGCTGAAGCAGTTCCGTCTCCCTGTCCAGCCCATAGCCGCTTTTTCCTTCCACAGTGGTGACACCCATGGCGCTCATCTGCTTCAGAAAACCTTCCGCCTTGCCGCGCAGCCGGATAAAGTTGCATGCACGGGTAGCCTTCACCGTACTGACGATGCCGCCGCCACGCTGCATGATGGACATGTAACTTTCGCCTTTGAGACGCCAGGAGAATTCTTCGGCACGTTCGCCGCCGAAGACAAAGTGTGTGTGGGAATCTACAAAACCAGGAAGCAAACACTTGCCGCGAGCATTGTAGTGCCAGTAATGCTGATAATATCCATCGCGCTCTTCACCACGGTTCTTGCCGACATAGGTGATGATGCCATCGGTGACTTCTACTGTGGCATTGTCCATGACGCAAAGTTCTCCCATCTCCCTGCCACGGCGGGCAGAGAAACCGACGGGGGTCACGACGCGGGCATTAAAGATGATAAGGTTTTCAACCATAAGTATGTTATATTAAAGGGTTGGAACACAAATTACGCAAATCTCAGGTACTTCTTTTTTTCTGTTCATTCGTGAATATCTTACGCTTAAACATCGCATGCTTACCAAAATTCAGAACATACCCTACTTCAATATCAGTAGCTCTCAGATAGTTTATCAACTGATATTCATGTTCAGGGCATAATGATTCCGCAGCTTTAAGCTCTAATATTATATTCTGATCAACAACAATATCAGCATAATATTCACCTACAACACGCCCTTTATAGCAAACTTCAATTTTCTTTTGAGCCTCACAAGTAAATCCTCTATTTATTAATTCAAAATAAAGAGCATTCTGATAAACCCGTTCTAAAAAGCCATAACCCAAAGTATTATATACCTCATAAAAAGCCTTCAAGATTTCATCCACCTCTTCTTTTTCAGTCACAATTCCAAGAATTTGCGTAATTTGCGTTCCAATATTTATTCTATTATTCTTGCTTCGAGCACTTGCTCCATCGAGAAATTCTCCAGTCCCAAGTAATAGGAAGCAGTGTCTATCAGCGCTTCCATGGGTACCAGCCCGATAATCTCGCTTCCCACGATGCTGACTCCGTAACGGCGCGCTTCAATGCGTACCAACTCAAAAGCACGGTAAAGTGCCGTACGGGTGAAGTCTGTCATGTTGATGGAAACCTGGGTAATCCCCCGGTCTTTCAGCTCCACTCCCATTGCCTTGCAGTAACGCAAACCTCCGCCGATGAAACGAATCTTCTTGGCGATGTCATGGGCAATCTCCAGGCTGGGAGTACTGAGGTTTATATTGTATGCCACCAAAGGCATACGGGCACCGATAGCCACAGTACCGGCGGTGGGATGCCGCTCGACAGGGCCGAAGTCCGGATGCCACTCCGGTTGTCTTATCTTTTCCGCCATTCCCTCGAACTCGCCCTTGCGGATGGCGGCAAGATTCTCGCGATGCGGTGCGGATGCTGACTTTTCATACAGGAATACAGGCAGATTATAGCGTTCCGCCACTTCTTCCCCTACTTCTTTGGAGAGGGCGACGGCTTCTTCCATCGACACATTCCTGATGGGAATAAAGGGTACCACATCCACCGCACCCATGCGGGGATGTTGTCCTTGGTGCGTATTGAGATCAATAAGCCGAACAGCCACCCCGATGGCCTCCAACACGGCATCACGCAACGGTTCGGGTTCGCCGACCACGGTGACTACCAGTCGGTTGTGGTCTTCATCGTTGCTGTAATCCAACAACTTTACACCCTGCCGGGCACGGAAAGGAGCTACAATCTTATCTATCTTCTGCAAATCGCGTCCCTCGCTGAAGTTGGGGACACATTCCATGATTCTGTCCATAATGTAATCTGTTTACCCCTCATTCCCTAAAAGGGGAACGAGGATACTTTCATTTATATTGTTTGAATTATATACCATTAAAAAAATCGGACGTCTCTCCCTTCCCTTCAAGAGAACGAGGGGTAGAAATGTACTTATTTATCAACTCCTCATCCGCCACATACGGTATCGTGATATGGTAGCCGTCGGCATGCGTACGGTTGAATTCCTCACTTGTCTCTATGGCATGCGGATTGCGCGCCCACGAACGGCGTGCCACACCGCCCATCACGTCCCACAACATGGCCGAGCGCAATATCTCATCCACCCTTTCGGAGCCGTCGCACACCATGCCGAAACCACCGTTGACGGCTTTGCCGATTCCCACACCGCCGCCATTGTGCAAGGCCACCAGGCTCATGCCCCGTGCACAGTTTCCGGCAAAGCACTGCACGGCCATATCTGCCATGACGTTGCTGCCGTCTTTTATGTTGGAAGTTTCCCGGAACGGAGAGTCCGTACCGCTGACATCATGGTGGTCGCGTCCCAACATGATGGGACCGACTTCTCCGTTGCGCACCATTTCATTGAAACGCAAGGCGATCTTCATGCGCCCTTCGGCATCTTGATAAAGAATCCGCGCTTGCGTACCGACCACCAGGTTGTTCTTCTCCGCATCACGAATCCAGTTGTAATTATCCAGATCCTGCCCGCGGCGTGTAGGGTCGATGCATTCCATGGCGGCATGGTCTGTCTTCACTAAGTCTTCATGTTTCCCGCTCAGACATACCCAACGGAAGGGGCCGTAGCCGTAGTCGAACAGTTCCGGTCCCATAATGTCTTCTACATAACTGGGGAAAATGAAGCCGTTCTTATCGTCCCCGTCCCGTGCAATCTCCTGCACACCGGCATCATAAACGGCCTTCATGAAGGAGTTGCCGTAATCAAAGAAATAGGTACCCCGGTTTACCAGCGCCTTGACAGCTTCGAAATGACGTTTCAATGAGCCGTCCACCAGTTTTCGGAATTCCGACGGGTTTTCGTGCAGCATGCGGGTGCGTTGTTCAAACGTCAGCCCGGCGGGACAATAACCGCCTTCGTAGGTGGCATGGCAGGAGGTCTGGTCGGAAAGCAAGTCAACCGGCAATCCTTTCTGCACAGCGTATTCCAATAAATCGACGACATTTCCATGATAGGCTATGGAGACAGGCCGGCGACTCTCCATTGCCTGCCGCGCCAAAGAGAAAGCTTCTTGCAGAGAATCCGTTACATGCCCCACCCATCCCTGGGTGTGACGAGTCTCGATGCGGGAAGCGTCCACCTCGGCAATGATAGCCACTGCCCCCGCCATCTCGGCAGCCTTGGGCTGTGCGCCGCTCATGCCTCCCAGACCGGAGGATATAAACAGACGTCCTTTCAAGTCACCGTCCTGCGGAATGCCCAGCTTCAGGCGCCCGGCATTCAGAAGTGTGTTGAAGGTGCCGTGCACGATGCCCTGCGGACCAATGTACATCCAGCCGCCGGCGGTCATCTGACCGTAATTGGCGACTCCCATCTGCATGGCGGTATGCCAGTCTTTCTGATTATCGTAAAGGCCCACCATCAGTGCATTGGTAATGATGACACGGGGGGCTTCGGGTTTCGACTTGAAAAGCCCCAACGGATGCCCGCTTTCGATGACGAGCGTCTGTTCACGCGTCAGCACTTCAAGGTATTGTTTGATAAGCCTATACTGCATCCAGTTCTGGCAGACCTGCCCCGTCTCTCCGTAGGTGACAAGTTCGTAGGGATAGAGGGCGATGTCGAAACAAAGGTTATTGTCGATCATCACCTGGAAGGCCTTGCCTTCGATGCAATTCCCTTTGTATTCATCAATGGGCTTCGCCTTCAAGTCGCCTTGCGGACGGTAGCGGTAGCCGTAGATGCGCCCGCGGGTACGGAGTTCTTCCATAAACTCAGGCGCCAGAGTTTCGTGCAGCTCCGTAGGGATATAGCGCAATGCATTCTTCAACGCCGTAGCCGTCTGAGAAGGGGTAAGCGTGTAGCCACGGTCGGGTGCCCGCCGGATGCCCTCAACGAAGGAGGGATAAGGAGGCAATGTGTTATCGAGGGTTATCTCCATAATAATTAGGATATAATAAGGTTACAAATTGTCAGCCATTACCTGCCGATATTTGCCGCAATATAAAAATAAATCCCGGAATTCGCAATAGAAGGCCGCAGTTATTTATCTTTTAGTCAAAAAGAAAAGAAAACCACCCCGTCCTGCAACCGCAGACATTGCAAAAGAGAAACAGCCATTGCCGGCAGGCTTCGTTGAAAAAGAGTATGCCCGTGAATGTCTTGTCAAAAAAAAGATGTATATTTGTAGGAATCTTGTCTGCAAACGGGGACAATAAATCTTGTCATACATAAAAAAAGAAGAATATGAGAAGTTTACTTTCCGGCATTATCGCATTAGTTTGCAGCATGTTTGCCTGCACAAGCTGTATGGACTTGGAAGATGATGGTTCCAGAGCATTTGCGGATGTGGCCATTTCCTATAGCAAGGAACTTGCCGGTAAGGAAAGGGGGTATTTCACTTTTTCTTACATGGAAAGCGATTGGACTGTCGATGCCAATGGCGTACAGCATATAGATAACGTCTCCGTCCGGGCGATAGAGACATACGATGTAGTCCATCCTCTCATCCGGGAAGAGGCAGCGTCCGGACACCCTAAGGCTACAGCTTTGCTATCATCCGCGCATTCCTGACGGATGGACAAAGACAAGCAGCGAGTGGCGCACCGTATCGTGCGACATCTCTTCCTTTTCTTCTCTCCTGCAATGGAAGGACTCGCTTACCCTTGTCATCGAAAACGGAAACAAGGAGAAGAGGTACCTAAAGAAAATGAGCAGGAACGACTTCCTGAAGCCCGGCACAGGGAGAAAGTAGCAAAAACATAAAAGACTATGAATCAAGGCATTCATACTGCAAAGACACTGCATACCGTTTGCAGTGACGCTGCAACCCGCATGCAGTACCACTGCAAACTAATGTTCAGTCATTCTGCAAAGTAGATGCAGTGACACTGCACAGTAGATACAGTGCCGCTGCAAAAGGTTTGCAGTAATGATGCAAGCTGTTGGAAGTAATTCTGCAAAATACGGCCTGCGACAGAAGAATGCACCCAAACAAGAACCGGCTTACCAAGCCAGTCCATATTCATAGCTGTCGAATTTCGGTTTTGTACTAATCCCGGCCCTGTTGAACACCCCGACTATCCGTTGCTGCTCTTCGGGGGTAATCAGCCGTTCGCCCTTGCGGCAGTGATAGTAATAACGTTCACACGAAAAGCATCCCATGACTCTGAGGCGCACTATGGACACCTGCTTCAAGGGAATCTCGTCAAAAAGGCGGGACATGCCTTTGGCATAACGCAGCGGTTCGCTGGAACGATAGCGCCCGCAGGAGGAGTAATCGGGCAAACGCTCCACATAGAAGGGATTCACCGCGCGGACTGTCTCCGGCTGCTCGTCTTCACTTTCGGACAGCAGTTGCGCCGCTATGGCACGCAGGCAGGTAGCTGCCTTCGGGCACTTGTCTTTGCCCGCAAAACAATAATCGTACCCGTTGGGCACATCTTGCAATAATATCATAATCTCAAGTCTTTAAATCTTTTTGTTCTTACCTCGAGAAAAGGGCATTTATCAGGCTACGCCATAATGATTTCAGGCACGAATCACACGGAACGACACGGCTGTTTCGCATAACCACGATACCAAAACCATGAAGTCCCTGTAATTCGTGCCTAAAATAAGGATGGCACCCGGACGGAAGACCTGCCGGAACGCCCTCTCTCCAGATTATTTTTCCAAAGCCAGTGCCCGCAGGTATCTGCCGACAACCTGTGCCGACTCGCTTGTCTCTTTCTCAAACTCCGCCTTCAGTTCCGGGTATCTTTCCAACAGTTGCAGCATCCGTTCTTTCCCCACGAACTCCGACTTGCCTGTCTCCGGATTCAATTCGTAATAAACACGGGCGTTCGCCAATCCGGAAGCATTGATGGCATCGCCTACTTCACCTCCTAACTTGGCGGCTGCACCGGGAGTCATCGTGCTGGTGGCAGCCTGCCCCACCGGCTGTGCACAGAAATAGACCTTACCCTTCACCCACATGGCAGGAGCGTACCACAACCCAAGACGATAGCGTTTGTAACGCATCTTCTTGCAGTTGACGTAAAGCGATGTGTCTATCTGTACAGCATAACAGCGGGATTTCAGATACTTGCACAGTCCCGGGTTATTATCTGCGGCAATGCGGTAATCGGCTCCTCCCATCAAATAAATCAGATTTTTCGTTCGCTTCTCAACTTTCAATGTGCTCACTGTATCTCCACGGTTCTCTACCAATCCCCTCAGATTGGCGTACATAATCTGCTGTGCCGCAGACGGCAAAGTCATGATTAATGCCCAAAAACCTAACAGCCAATACCTTTTCATTTCCTGCCTCCTCTTTCTGATACTTTGTTTTTCTGAGCTAAAATTACATTTTTTATCGGAAGCGCACAAAAAAATGCAGGAAAAAGATAAAAGACGAAAAGAATTCAACTGTGCAAAGCCCCAAGAAGCAACGGGAAATACATATCTTTGCCTGACTTAACCATATAGCAAGCCAATGGATACAATAGACAAGGTCAGCACTGCCTACCGCGACATGGCAGAAGAGGCAAGACGGGAACTAAACAAAGTACAGCAACAAATTTACCGGATCGGCACGTTACGCCTGCTGCTGTTTATTGCCGGGATAGCCGGAATCATCTATTTCTGGCCGGAAGGATGGGCCCTGCCGACAGGCATCGCAATCGTTACTTTACTGCCGTTCATGCTTTTGATCAAATATCACAACCGCCTGTTCTACCGGAAAGATTATCTGGAGAAAAAGGTAGAAATCAACGAACAGGAACTTGCTGCATTGAACTATGACATCTCTTCCTTCGACGACGGAAAGGAATTCGAGGATCCGGCACATCTTTATACTTATGATTTGGATGTATTCGGCCCGCACTCTCTATTTCAATATGTCAACCGGACCTGTACGCAGTTAGGGAAAAAACGCTTGGCTTCCTGGTTCAACAAACATCTCGAAAAGAAAGAGGAAATCTTGAAACGGCAGGAGGCCATCCGCGAACTGGCTCCCGAATTGAAGTTCCGCCAGCATTTCCGCATCCTCGGCTTGTTGCATAAAGGGAAAGCGGCAGATGAAGCCGAACTGAATGCGTGGGCCGCAAGTCCTGACGTATTCAGAACCAAAAAGTTCTTGCGTATTCTTCCGGCAGCGGTAACGGCCATAAACGTTGCCTGCATCCTGCTGATCTTTGCCGGAATTTTACCTGCCACCATTTATGGCTTCATCTGGACGTGTTTTGTCATCGCCGGTTTCAGCTTCACCGGCAAAATCACCAAGATACAAACCGTATATGGAAAAAAACTGCGGATTCTCGCTACCTATGCCGTACTGCTCCGCCTCATGGAAGAGCAGCCTATGCAAGCCGCGCTGCTGAAAGAAATCAAAGAGGAAATCGGTGGGGAAGAACAGGGAGCTTCCCACTCCATCCGGCAATTGAACAAGCTGATGAATGAACTTGACCAACGAAACAATGTTTTCATGTATGTCATCCTCAACGGTTTCTTCTTTTGGGAACTGCGCCAGATCATGCGCATTGAAGCCTGGAAGAAGCAATATGCCTCCGAATTGCCCCGTTGGCTGACTGCCATCGGACGGATAGATGCTCTCAACGCATTGGCTGCTTTTGCCTATAATCATCCGGATTATATATATCCTGCCATAGTCCAGGAAAAGGTAGGCCACAGCCCCTTCCGCCTCCGGGCCGAGGCTTTAGGACATCCGTTGATGCAACGCGACCGTTGTGTGCGCAACGGCATCGACATGGAGAAACAGCCATTCTTCATCATCATTACCGGAGCCAATATGGCCGGAAAAAGTACCTATCTGCGTACGGTAGGTATCAATTATCTCCTTGCCTGCATCGGCAGTCCTGTCTGTGCCAGCCAGATGGAGGTTTATCCCGCCCGGCTCATCACCAGCTTGCGTACTTCCGACTCATTGAACGACAACGAGTCTTATTTCTTTGCCGAACTGAAACGGCTGAAACTGATTATCGACAAACTGCAGTCCGGCGAGGAACTGTTCATTATCCTTGACGAAATATTGAAAGGGACCAATTCCAAGGACAAGCAAAAAGGTTCATTTGCCCTCATCAAACAGTTCATGGCATTACAGGCCAACGGCATCATTGCTACCCACGACCTGCTATTGGGTACGCTCATCGATCTTTTCCCCGAAGATATCCGGAACTATTGCTTTGAGGCAGATATCACCGATAATGAATTGACATTCTCCTATCGCCTCAGGCCGGGCATCGCCCGGAACATGAATGCCTGTTTCCTTATGAAAAAGATGGGGATTGCCGTTACCGACTAATCCCCACCTCCCAATTTAGTTAAGTCTATAGTTATCTTATCACGAGGTCATGCCATTGTGCTTTTCATCAGGAAAGCGGATACTGCAGCAGCCTCCCCTCCCGTGAAATAAAACACGGTTGTCACCGGAGTGTAAGTATAGGGAACAAACTGGAACAGTTGCACAGCTGCAAATTTGTTGTCTTGCGAAAGCATGATATCCATACGTACATTTCCGCTGGCATCACTCTTTATCTCCGATTCGCCATTCAGCATCTTGTGCTCAATCATTTCTGTCAACTTGCCTAAATGCTTCAAATCGAAGTATATACTCCGTTCTTTTGCCACACTTCCGGTAGGCAAATAGACGATCTCTTTTGATTTCCAAAACAAACGAAAAACACCGAATAGAATCAAAGCCGTACCTGCCACCATCAGTGTCATGCTGACTGTAGAAGACTTGTCATTCATCTCAAAAAGAGATACAAAAAGTAGAATTCCCACTACCAGCATAGTTACTGAAAAAATAAGTCCGGAAACACTGGTACGCTTTACAATATCGGGGTGAGTCGATGCAAAAAGGGTTGCATCAATAGTTTGGGTTGCCATAATTAGAATCTGTTTTAATGAATTTATTTAATATAGAAAATACAATCTTACCCCCTGCACACATCACTCGATGCAAACGGGATAAATAAAAACTGAATTCAATAAAAACACTAAATGATTATTCGCCTTAGCGTGAAAATGTAATATTCACACACAGGTTGACAACGATAGTATGCCGTAGAATCGTAAAGTTTTTCACGATGCAAGGATAGAGCTGCCTCTCGCTGGGCCAGTTTGTCAACCCAATCTTTCAATGAGAAAATATACTCAGTAGTAATAAAACGCAGCACACGGGAAAAAGACAATAATTGCGACTGCCCGGACATACCTGCCAATTCAGCATCCGGCAAATAAGGCAACTGAGGTGCCGATACACAAGTCTCTTCCTGCTGATATACGGCAACGTTTTCAGACATAGGCTTTCCTGCATCTGCTTCCCTATCGGCAAATGTATCGCTTGCTGTCTGCCAAAGGGACAAGACAAGCACCAAAAATCCTATAAGTCTTAAAAATTTAGCCATATCTACCTGCAAATATAACAGTTTCTTTCATAGGATTGTTTTACTCACACATCTTTTAATGTTTGTTCAATGATTTAGGGGAAATATAAAAGAAACGGTCTTCCTGACCTGCTTTCCTCGCCTTTTACCTATTTCCACAGCATCTGGCGGAATGAAGACAGAAATATACCCGGAAAAAGAATAACGGGAAAGAATAACGGGAAAGAATAACGGGAAAGAATAACGGGAAAGATAAAAATGGATACTCAAAGAATGGCATAAAAAAGAAGGCATCCGTGACGGGATGCCTTCTTTCTATATATAAAAAAGAATAGTTGAATTTATTCTGCCTTAGCTTCTTCAGCAACAGGAGCAGCAGTTTCTGCAGCAGGCGCAGCTTCAGCAGCAGCTTTCTTTGAACGACGGGTACGAGTAGCTTTCTTAGCAACTTTGTCCTTAGCCATGTTGTCGTTGTAGTCAACGAGTTCAATGAAGCACATTTCTGCATTGTCACCCAAACGGTTACCAGTCTTGATAATACGAGTGTAACCACCCGGACGATCAGCAATCTTCACAGAGATTTCTTTAAACAATTCAGTTACAGCATACTTGTCTTGCAAATTGCTAAATACAACACGACGGGAATTAGTCGTATCGTCTTTAGCCTTTGTAATCAAAGGCTCAACAAACTTCTTCAAAGCTTTAGCCTTTGCAACGGTCGTAGTGATTCTTTTGTGCTTAATCAAAGAACACGCCATATTAGCTAACATAGCGTTTCTATGAGAAGCAGTACGACCCAAATGGTTGAATTTTTTATTATGTCTCATTTTTTATTCTTTATCTAATTTATATTTAGAAATATCAGTTCCAAACGACAGACTCAGACTCTCCAGCAAATCATCAAGCTCGGTGAGCGATTTCTTTCCGAAATTTCTGAACTTCAGCAAATCAGTCTTATTGAACTGTACCAAGTCACCAAGGGTCTCTACATCAGCAGCTTTCAAGCAGTTGAGAGCACGAACCGAAAGATCCATATCAACAAGTTTGGTTTTCAACAACTGACGCATATGCAGAACTTCTTCGTCAAATTCTTCATTGCCGTCAACATCGTTGCTTTCCAATGTAATCTTCTCGTCAGAGAAAAGCATGAAATGATAAATAAGAATCTTTGCGGCTTCTTTCAGAGCTTCTTTCGGATGAATGGAACCGTCGGTAGCAATTTCAAGCACCAGCTTCTCGTAGTCAGTCTTCTGCTCTACACGGAAGTTTTCTACCTGATACTTCACATTGCGTATCGGAGTATAAATAGAATCGATAGGAATTACGTTTACGTCGGTACAATATTCGCGGTTCTCGTCAGCAGGAACATAACCACGACCTTTGTTAATCGTAATGTCTATCTGCATAGTTGACTTTGAATCTAAATGACAAATAACTAATTCAGGATTTAACACTTCAAATCCAGTCAGATACTTACCTATGTCACCTGCCTTAAATTCACTTGAATTCTCGATTGTAATACTTACTTTTTCACTCTCGAACTCTTCAACTACTTGCTTGAATCTCACCTGTTTCAGATTCAAGATAATGTTAGTAACATCCTCTTTAACTCCCGGAACACTGGAGAATTCGTGCTCAACACCATCAATCTTGATAGTAGTGATAGCAAAACCTTCCAATGACGAAAGTAGGATGCGGCGCAGTGCATTACCAACGGTAATACCAAAACCGGGCTCCAACGGACGGAATTCGAATTTACCGAATCTTGAATCCGCTTCCAACATTAATACTTTATCAGGTTTTTGAAATGCTAATATCGCCATGAAATTAATTATTATTTAGAATACAATTCTACGATCAAATGCTCTTTAATGTTTTCAGGAATGTCTGCTCTTTCAGGTACATGCAGCAATTTACCAACCTTAGAGTTATCATCCCATTCCAACCAAGGATATTTGCTGTGATTAAAGCCAGCCAATGAGTTAGCAATTACTTCCAAAGATTTAGATCTTTCACGAACTCCAATCACTTGACCTGGTTTTACAGCATATGAAGGAACATTTACTACCTCACCGTTCACAGTAATGTGCTTGTGACTTACCAACTGACGGGCAGCAGCACGAGTAGGAGCAATACCTAAACGGAATACGATGTTGTCAAGACGACCTTCAAGCAACTGGAGGAGAATTTCACCGGTAATACCTTTAGCTGTTTCTGCCTTCTCAAACAAATTGCGGAATTGTTTTTCTAAAACTCCATAGGTGTATTTGGCTTTCTGTTTCTCACGAAGTTGAACACCATATTCAGAAGTTTTTCTTTTTCTTGAATTACCATGCTGTCCGGGAGGATAGTTCTTCTTTGACAATACTTTATCTGCTCCAAAGATACCTTCACCGAATTTACGGGCTATTCTTGATTTTGGTCCAGTATATCTAGCCATTTCTTTTAAATATTTAATTGTTTATTCATGAACTTAATTTGTTGCAGCCGCGATTACAGAGAGAAATTAAATGTAATCCAAAAACAAAATCAAGATCATTGTGTAAGTTAAAGGTAAATTAAACTCTACGTCTTTTCGGAGGACGACAACCATTATGTGGAAGCGGAGTTACATCAATGATTTCAGTAACTTCGATACCTGCACCGTGGATAGTTCTAATAGCAGACTCACGTCCGTTACCTGGACCCTTCACATATGCTTTTACCTTTCTCAGGCCAAGATCGAATGCAATCTTTGCACAATCCTGGGCAGCCATCTGAGCTGCATAAGGAGTATTCTTTTTAGAACCTCTAAATCCCATTTTACCAGCAGATGACCAAGAGATAATCTGCCCTTCACTATTTGCAAGAGAAACAATAATATTGTTGAAAGATGAATGAACATGCAACTGTCCATTAGCGTCTACTTTCACATTTCTCTTTTTAGCTGCAACTGTTTTTTTTGCCATATCAACAATTATTATTTAGTAGCTTTTTTCTT
>ERZ840096.1335-NODE-1335-length-26632-cov-17.847575_pt1 | contig 26632 bp, 19 predicted proteins | sample MGYA00519878_ERZ840096 | MGnify/ENA primary metagenome ERZ840096 (study PRJEB31850, sample SAMEA3708865) | human gut metagenome | biome: human gut; feature: human-associated habitat; material: faeces | place: China | collected 2014 ...
GTGATCTGGGTGTACACCATCTTTGCCCACTTCCACACCATCCCGGCGCTGTACCTGCTGTACCCGTGCAGCTGGATCCTGACCGCGCTGGCAGAAATTGCCTATTTCGCCAGCTGTTACAAGCGCGCAATGGCTATTTTCCGCAAGCCCGCGGCGGCGTAAAAGGAAATATGATATAAAAAGGGCTGCTGCACGGTTTGTGCAGCAGCCCTTTGTTTATGCTTTTGTCAGGGGGTCAGAGCGCAGCTCAGATCTCCTTCTTCAGGGTCTCGCCCATGATGTAGCCGTAGGTCAGAGCGGCGTCGAAGCCCATGCCGTACTGCTTGGCGTCCTTCTCCTCGATGGAGCCGCAGACGTCGCCGGCAGCGTACAGGCCGGGGATGGCCTTCTTGTCCTCGGTCAGGACGTGGCAATCGGTGTCGATGGCCAGACCTGCGGTGGTCAGGTAGAAGGTGGGGTCAACGCGGATAGCCCACAGACCGTCGCGGGTCTCGATGTAGGGGCAGTTGCGGCGGCCGAACTCATCGGGCTCGCCAGCCAGAGCGGCGGCGTTGTTGGCCTCGATGGCGTCTGCCAGATTGGGCAGGTTCAGCTCCTCAGAGGCCTTCTCCACGCTGTCGTAGTGCACAGCCTCGCCCTTCTCGAACATGGCAACGTAACCGTTGAAGCCGTAGGACTCGCTGTCGCGCAGCTTGACGGCAGAGGACTCGTCGAACACATAGTAGAAGGTATCGCCGTTGTCTTTATTCAGCTTTGCTTTGGCCATGGTGTAGTGGTTATCGGAGACGATGTTGCCGATGTTGTCGCCCTTGATGTTGACCATGATGCCGGGGGCAGACTGGTGGATGAAGGCCAGCTCGAACTTGCTCTTGTAGCTGGACAGGAAGGCGGGCAGAGCGCGGTTCTCGCACTCCACATAGCCGCCGGCGTCAATACCCATCTGGATGCCCTCGCCGGTCATGCTGGAAGCGCAGTTGAAGAAGAAGTCGGCGTAGTCGGGGCTGTACTTCTTCAGCATTTCGGGGTTCTTGGCAAAGCCGCCGGAAGCAAGGCAGACCGCCTTGCCGCGCAGGGTATAGCTTGCGCCGTTTTCGCCCTTGGCGTGGAAGCCCACAACACGGCCGCTTTCGTCCTTGATCAGGTCGGTGACGCTGGTGGAGTAGATGATCTTGCCCTTCTCGTACTTCTCCACGCGCTGTGCCATGAACATCATGGCGTAGCCTGCGCCGCCCTCGTAGCAGCCGGGTGCCAGATACGGGGTGGAAGCGCCGTACTGGGTAGCGCTTTCGTAGTTGCCCATGGTGTTGAAGCCGATGCCGATGCCTGCCATCCAGTCCACCAGATCACCGGCGACGGTGTACTGCTTGGTCATGTAGGGCATTTCACCGTTGAAGAACTCGGTGCGGTGGTACTTCTCCATGGTCTGCCAGAAGTTCATCATGCCCTCCAGCGTGCCCATGGCAGAGCTGCGGAAGCTGCCGTCCACATCGTAGTTGTACTGCAGCTTGGAGCCTGCGGTGGCAACGCCGCCGTAGGTCATGGACATGGAGCCGCCGGGGATATCGCGCTTCTCCACCAGAATGACGCTGTAGCCGGCCTCCAGCAGGCGGCAGGCGCAGGTCAGGCCGGAGGTGCCGGCACCCATGATGACGACATCAGCCTCTTCCTCGATGACCTCGTTGGAAGCAGCGATGGTGACCTCCTTGGAGAAGTCGTCCACGTTATAACCGGCCAGCTCGATGGCCTCCTTCACAGCTGCCTTGACAGCCATGGAGGTGATGGAGGAGCCGCGCAGGTTGGGCACGTTGACACTCTGGTGCTCGACGATGGCGGCGGGGATGCGGGAGCAGGCATAGTTGCCGATGCCGATGGTCTCCTCGTGAGACAGCACCTCACAGGCAGTGATCTTGCCGTCAAAGAAGGTGGTGGCAACGTGCACCCAGCTTTCGTGACCCATTGCCTTGGTGACGTACTTGCCGTCCACCGGGGAGGAGGGCTTGGTCACAGCGGAGGAAGCAGCAGAGGAAGCTGCGGAGGAAGCGGGAGCACCGGTGGTGCTGGAAGCGGAGTTGCCGCAGGCGGTCAGCAGACCGGCAGCAGCTGCGCCCATGGTGCCCACAGCGGCACCGCGCATAAAATTGCGACGAGAGATCTTAGCCATAAGGTTCGCCTTTCTTTTTCTTTTCTCTTCTTTTTTGCGTTTTTCCTGTTCCTTCGTGCATTTTGAACATTGATACGATTATAGCAAAGTTTTGCCCCGGTGTGAAATACAAATTTGTGTCAGAATTTATCAAATCTCTTTATAAATTGTTTTCCCTTTACGGCCTGTGCGGAATCCTGTATAATAAAGATGACCAGCTTTTTACACAAGGAGGGGCGCCGTTCTATGACGATTTACCAATTGGAGTGCTTTATTGCCGTAGCAGAGGAGCTGAATTTCAGCGCAGCTGCCGAGCGTCTGTTCACCACCCAACCCGCCATCACCTACCAGATCAATGCGCTGGAAAAGGAGACCGGGCTGCACCTGTTCGAGCGCACCACCCGCCGCACCAAGCTGACCGCTGCCGGGCAGTCCTTTTATCTGGACATGGTGCAGATGACCAGCTTTGGGCGACAGGCGCTGAAGAAGGCGCAGGATATTCAGGACGCCGACCGCTCCCACCTGACCGTCGGGCTGCGGCAGCTGTTCGATTACAGCACCTTTTCCAGCATTCTGGCCCAGTTCCAGCACCAGTTTCCCAACGCCTGCGTAGACGTTGTGCCGCAGGACAACCGCCGCCCGCTGGAACAGCTGCGCTCCGGGCAGCTGGATATCGGCTTTTTCTACGCCACCGAGCACTCCCGCGACCGGGATATCTCCTTTACGCCCCTGTTCGCCCTGGGCTACCATGTGCTGATGAACCCCAACTCTCCCCTTGCCGACCGGCGGGCGCTGCATCTGGCAGACCTGAAGGGGCAGAGCGTGGTGTCCTCCGGCGCGTTCGACAGCTTTCTGTCCGCCTGTCAGGGACCTTCGCTGGAGCAGCTGGCGCAGGTGGGGGTGGATTGCAGCAAGATCACCCCCAGCTTTGAGGGTGCGCTGATCATGATCCAGATGGGCACCGCCATGTCCATTGTGCCCTGCCTGCCCACGGCGGTGATCCCGGGCATCGTCAAGGTGCCGCTGCTGGATTTTCCCCCGGTGACGGTGGAGATCGCCGCCATGCGCCACGCACCCCGGCTGGAGGTGCAGTCCTTTATCGAGATCGCCAAGCAGAAATACGCCCATCACCCCGACCCGCTGCGGATGGAGGCGCTGATCTGAGGCACAGCTGCTACTGTTCAAAAGTCCTCTTGTGTCATAGGGCTTCGCCGCCTGTTCTGAACAGCCGCACTGCCCTGTAAAAGCAGAAAACCGGACAGCCTGCGGGCTGTCCGGTTTTTTGTGCTATCGAAAGGTTTTACTGATAATCGTGGTTGAGGAACAGGGCCTTGATGACCACCACCTCGTCATATTCCTCCTGCTCCACCTCCACGTCCGCGTTCAAGGATTTCAGGCGCGTCTTGACCGCTTCCAGTGCCTCGGGCACGGTGACAGCGCGGCCCTCCTCCACGGCGTCCATCATCTGCTTGAGCACGATGGGGTGGGCGTACCAGCTTGCCACTGGGAACGCCCCGTGGGGGTAGTGCTTGACATACTCTGCCATGGCGGCTTCGGCCTTTTCAGCACGCTTCATGATGGCGTTGTTGTTATTGTGGGCGGTGGGCAGCATATTGTAGCTGGAAAACAGGAAGATGGCCGCAAAGCCGAACAGCGCAAAGTACACGCCGTAGCTGCCGGTGTGGCTGAACACGGAGTACAGACCGTAGGCCGCCGCCACAACGCCCAGCACAAAGATGGCCAGCGCCACATAGCGGTACACCGGCTTGCTTTGCAGCTGCGCACGCTTGCGGCGCTGGGCAGCGCTCAGCTCGGCGGAAAGCTCCGGCTTTGCGTCCAGATACTCCTTTGCGCGGCGCAGCACGGTAAGGCTGTGCTGCGCGTCCTCGGAAAGCTCCGGCAGCTTGCGGGCGGCCTTTTCGGCGGCCTTTTTCTCCAGTGCCTGCTCTCCGGCAGCGCTCAGCAGATGCAGCTGCGGCTGCTCCTTGGCAAGCACTTCCAGCAAAGCGTCCACATCCCGCTCGTCCTTGAAGTTGCACTGCTTCTGCTTGCCGCCGTCGTACTCCACCACAAGATACGCCATGGAGGCAAACACGCCCTTGCCGGAAAAGCCGCCGGAGCTCATAGCCACCCGCTTGAACACCCGGGTGATGCTGCCGTAGGGCAGATAATAGCGGCGGTCGATGTAAAAGCTGTTCAGGTACAGCGCCTTTTTGCCTACGCCGCAGGGGCCGATCTTCCGGCAGGCTTTTTTGTCTGCCTCCAGCTCCTGCGGGTCAAGCTTTGCCATGCCCAGCTGTGCGGGTTTGAAAATCATGGGTAGTTCCCTTCTTTGCTTTAAATTCTACGCCCCTATTTTCCCACGGGACGGGGGCAATTGCAAGCCCTGATTTTTTCAAAAAACAGCGCCCGCCGCTGTACGGTCAGGCAGCGGCGGGCGCAAGTTACTTACGGAAATATGGAGCCGTCAGTTCCTTATGCCTTGGAAGTAGAGCTCTTCTTGGTAGCATGGAGGAACAGAGCCAGCATTGCGATGGCAAAGACGATGCCGATGGGGTAAGCAACGGCGGTGTTGTAAGCCACCAGCTTGCCGTCCGCATAGGTGTTGATCATCTTGCCCAGGCACTCGGGAGCCAGCACGAAGTAGGTGCAGGACACAGCGCTCATGAAGGTAGCAGGCACGGCGGTGATCCAGAAGTTCTTCTTCTCCTTGAACAGGTACATGGAAGCAGCCCACAGGACGATCATAGCCAGCGTCTGGTTGGTCCAGCTGAAGTAACGCCAAATGACGGTGTAGTTGATGAAGCCCAGTGCGTTGCCGATGCCAAGGAAGGCACCAACGCCCAGCACGGGGATGCAGAGCTTCAGGCGGTTTGCGTAGCTGTCCTGATCGATCTTGAGCCAGTCGGCCAAGGTCAGACGAGCGGAACGGAAGGCAGTATCACCGGAGGTGATGGGGCAGATAACGACACCGATCATAGCCAGTGCCACGCCGACATTACCCATGGTCTTGAGGCAGACGTCGTAGATAGCGGCAGACTGACCGGCAGCCAGAGCCTCGGCCAGACCGACCATCTTGCCATCGGTGATGGTGTACAGTGCGCAGCCAGCAGCAGCCCAGATCAGAGCGATGATGCCCTCGCTGACCATTGCACCGTAGAATACGAAGTGACCCTGCTTCTCACTCTTCATGCAGCGAGCCATCAGAGGAGACTGGGTGGAGTGGAAGCCGGAGATAGCACCACAGGCAACGGTGATGAACATGAAGCTCCAGATAGGAGTGTTGGAGGGGTGCATATTGCTGAAGTTTGCCCAGATCTCGGGGATGGTATAGGCGGGGTTGGTGAAGATACCAAAGATAACGCCCACAGCCATGATGATCAGGCAGATGCCGAACACAGGGTAGATCTTACCGATGATGGCATCAATGGAGATAAAGGTTGCGATGAAGTAGTACACCAGAATGATGATCAGCCAGAACAGGGTGGTGGTCAGCACGCCGGACATACCGCCGTTCTTGCACAGGGTAACGATCAGGCCTGCGGGGCCGACTGCGAACACGGTACCGACCATGATCAGCAGCACCACAGAGAACACACGCATGATGTTCTGCATCACGGGGCCCAGATAGCGGCCGGTGACCTCAGCGATGGAAGCGCCGTCGTTGCGCTCGCTCATCATGCCGGAGAAGTAGTCATGTACGCCGCCGGCAAAGATGGTGCCGAAGGTGATCCACAGGAACACCACGGGACCCCACAGAGCACCCTGCAGTGCACCGAAGATGGGGCCCAGACCTGCAATGTTCAGCAGCTGGACGAGGAACAGCTTCCACTGGGGCATCACAACGTAGTCAACGCCATCGTTGATGCGCACAGCAGGAGTTTCGCGGTCGTCCGGTCCGAACGTGTTGTCCACGATCTTACCATAGACAAAGTAGCCGATGATAAGGAGCGCCAGACACAGTAAGAAACTAATCATACCAGAAACCTCCTTTTGAATTTCAGCCGCCGACAGCTTATGCCATACTGCGGCTATGACCGATCTCTGGCTTCATGTTAACACCTTTTTCATAATTGTGTTAATATTTTTTAGGTATGGTTCCCATATCAAAAAGTATATGGCCGCTTATTTTATTTGTTTACGCAAACTTTTATTTTGCGGCGATAACACGTTTTAATTCGTCGTTTTGTTTCTCAAAAATTTTCTCCCGGGAACGGTCAAGCTCGCCCCCGCCAAACTTTGCACCGTCTTTTTGTGCACTTTGCTTAATCGTTTGCGATTTTCTCCCCAAAACGTGGAATTTGAGACGAAAAGAAGGGAAATCTGTCCTCTCAGGTGGGGCACCCGTGAAAATGGGCTAGCAGAGCGTCCGCAGACGCTCCGCTAGCCCGAAAATATAAATAATTCTTCCGCTGCAACAACGACGACCGCCGCCAGCGGCGGAAACAGGGAGGAGTTGTTGGGGCAGCGGCCAGCAAGACGCGCGTGCCGCCCAAGGCACGATGCGGATGCTGGGTGCCGCAACCCGGAAGACACGGCGCGCATTTCAAATCTTCTTCCACCCGCTGTCCTTGATGGTGGCATCTGCCTGCTTGTGCAGCAGTTGCACAAACAGCTGCTCCTCCGGCTGCAAAGGCTCCCGCTCCGGGTACACCAGTACGTCCCGCATCTGCTGCTTCTGCGCCGGGCAGTTATGCAGTGCCAGATGGTACTGCTCCAGCGCGCGCTGCGGCATGGGGGACGACCACATATAGGCCGTGGGCAGATTCTGCAAAATAGAGAACTGGCTGCACCGCTCATACACATGGATGCGGCGGTTGGGGTTCGCCTGCCAGCGGGAGACGGTGCTCTCCTCCCCGGGCAGATGGGCGTCGCCGTGCAGCACCTCGATGTAATCGTTCAGCTCGTCCAGCTCGCGCACCTGCCGCCGCGCCAGCGGGCTGTCCTGACTGGTGAGCAGCAGGTAGGAAAACTCCATGATAGGCTCCTGCCGCAGACCGTGGCGCTGGCAGTAGCGCAGATAGTAGTCCTCGTCCTCGGCGGCATAGCGCAGCAGCGCTATGTGGTAGCCCTGCCGCAGCACAAAATCCAAAGCTTCAATGGCACCGCTCTCCCGGATATGCACCCGCAGCTGCTCGCTGCGGGCTGCCTGCTGCAAAAAATCCACCGCCGCATAGGAGGCGTAGGTGGCATGGGTCAGCACCACCCGCAGCTCGGCGCAGCTGCGCTGCTGGTGCGCCTCCTGCTTCAGCTCGTCCACCTGCTGCAGCACCCGCTGCGCCTGCCGGATGAACCGTTTGCCCTGCTCGGTGGGGATCATACCCGTGGAGGAGCGCTCAAAGATGCGCAACCCGTATTCCTCTTCCAGATTCTTCAGCGCCTTGCTCACATTGGGCTGCGCCGCGTACAGCTGCTTTGCCGCCGCCGACACCGACCCCCATTTCATGATGGCTACCAGATACCGCAGTTCCGTAATATTCATGAACCCCTCCGCGTGGTTTGCAGTCGTAACTGTATTGTAACAATTTCTCCGCGTCGCTGTCAAGCGGGGGAGTTTTTTGCCCGCAGCCGCCGGGCGGCGGGACGATTTGGAATGCGCTCCGCGTTGCTCTGCGCATAATCAGCGGAATTTGATTTTTATATTTGTGTTCCAGAAACGCCTGCGGGCGTTTCTGGAACACTCTTTCACCAGAGGGGTCGTAACGGCAAGCGGCAGTTGCAGCGCCCGAAAAGCGTCCCCTGCGGGAAGGTAGATTGCCGCGAAGCAGCAAGACGGAAGGGGTAACTCCGCAGCGCGGATGTTTCCACAGGAAACAAGCGCTGCAAATGCCGTTCATCTTTGCAGCCCCTCCCGTGAAAAGGCGTTTGGAGCGGCCCGCAGGCCGCGACAAACGCGAAATTTAAAACAATTTTTCCGCTGAAGATGCGCAGAGCGGAAGCGGAGCGCATTCTAAATCGTCCCCCTCCCCCTTGCACCAAAACCCCCGGGTGCTATATAATAAGGAAAAACACAAAGGAGGGGCTGTACCATGCCGGAATACCGCGTGCTGCGCATTGACGAGCAGCTGTACGGCTGCGAGGAGCTGCCCGCCGGGCAGCCGGTGCTGTGCGATGTGACCCTGACCGATGCCGCCGGGGCTGCCCGCATTCTGCCCTACCCGGACAAGGAGCTGACCCGTCTGGGCATCGACGAGGGGGACACCGTCTGTCTGCTGTCGGACGGCACCCTGCACAAGCTGTAAGGAGTAATTTTATGCACACTATCTATTTCACCCGCCACGGCGAAACGGTATGGAACGTAGAAAATAAGATCTGCGGCATGACCGACAGCCCGCTGACCGCCCGCGGGCAGCAGCAGGCGCGGCAGCTGGGCGAACTTGTCCGGGACAGCGGCCTGCACATCGACGAGATCTTGTACTCTCCCCTCTCCCGCGCCGCCGACACCGCAAAGGCCATTGCCGCCGCAACCGGTCTGCCCGCCCGCTGCGAGCCCCGCCTGCGGGAGCAGTGCTTTGGCAAATACGAGGGCACGCCCCGGGACGGCGCGGAGTTCCGCATCTCCAAGACCCACTTTGCCGACCGCTATGTGGGCGGCGAAAGCATGATGCAGCTGGCGCAGCGCATCTACAACCTGCTGGACGAGTTGAAGGCGGACACCGGCAAGACTTACCTGCTGGTGGCGCACAACGGCATCGCCCGGGTGGTGCACTCCTATTTTTACGATATGACCAACGAGGAATACGCCGCTGCGGGCATCAAGAACTGCCAGCTGGTGGAATATACCTTTGAATAACAAGAAAGCCGCCGGGGCCCCGGCGGCTTTCTTGTTATGGTGCGTCAACCATGACGGTAATGGAATTTCTGGTCTTTTGTCATGAACATATACACGGTCACCGCCAGCGCGGCAAGCTCGGCGGCGGTGACAGCCAGCCACACGCCATCAATGCCCCACAGGGCGGGCAGCAGGAGCAGCGCGGCAAGCTGGAACACCAGCGTGCGCAGAAAGGAGATGAGAGCACTCGTCACGCCATCCCCCAGCGCTGTGAAGAAGGAGGACGCATACACGTTGAAGCCCATGATGAGGAAGCTCAGCGCATACAGCCGGAAGGCGCGGTTTGTCAGCGCCAGCAGCTGGGCATCGTAGCCCACAAAGATACGCGCCACAAAGGGGATGAGCACCATGGATACGGCGGTCATGGTCACAGCTACCACGGCGATAAGGCGCAGGCTCTTCTGATAAAGGTTATGCACCTCGGTGTGGTTGCGCGCGCCGTAATGGAAGCTGACGATGGGTGCGCTGCCCACGGCATAGCCCACGAACACCGCCACAAATAGGAAGGCAGCGTACATGATAACGCCGTAAGCCGCCACACCGTTTTCTCCGGCAAGCCGCAGCAGCTGGAAGTTATACAGGATATTGACCAGCGACATGGAAAGGTTTGTCATCAGCTCGGAAGAGCCGTTGATACAGGCATCCCACAGCACGCGGCCGTAAAACTGTGTTCTGCACAAGTGCAGGCGGCTGGTATTGTGGTGGTCGATAAAATAGAACACCGGCAGCACGCCGCCCACCAATTGGCTGATCAGGGTGGCAATGGCAGCGCCCTCCACGCCCCAGTGCAGCATACCCACCATCACCACGTCCAGCACCATGTTGGTGCAGCCTGCACCAACGGTGAACCAGAAGCCCAGAAGCGGCTTTTCGGCGGTGACGAAAAAGCTTTGGAACATATTTTGCAGCGCAAAGGGCGGCAGCGCCAGCATCAGGATGCGCCCGTAGCGCACGGCGTAGTCCAGCAGCTCGCCCTTTGCGCCCAGCAGCATGGCGACCGGGCGCAGGAGCAGGATGCCCAGCACGGCCAGCACACTGACCGAGATGAGCGCTGCCAGCAGAAACATGGTAAAATAGCGGTCGGCTTTTTTGGGGTCGCCCTCGCCCAGCGTGATGCCTACGATGGCGCTGCCGCCGGTGCCCAGCATAAAGCCGACAGTGCCCAGCAGCTGCGGCAGCGGCATGATGAGGTTGACCGCAGCAAAGGCCGTTTTGCCCACAAAGTTGGAAACGCACAGGCCGTCCACGATGCCGTAGATGGAGGTGAACAGCATGGTGCCGATGCAGGGCAGCACGAACCGCAGCAGGCGGGAATAGGTAAAGTGGTCGGACAATTGGATGGCTTTCTTTGGCATAACTCCTCCTTTTTTGAACTCTGCACATACAAAAAGGCCGGATAAGAACCACCGCTCCGGTGCGTTCCCTCTTCTGCTGCGGCACTACGGTGCCCACAGCCTCCGGGAAGCGCGAACGATGACATCTTATCCGGCCCTTCAATTACGTTGAAACAGCCCTCCGATGAGCGAAAAACAGTATAGCAAAGTTTATTTTTGATGTCAAGCTCCGTTTTGCATCATTCTGCTGCAAAGTGTAAAACACGAAAAAAGAGAACACCCGCTACGAATGCGGCGGGCGTTCTCTTTTTTGAGCAAGGGTGGGGTGACGATTCCCACATCTCCTAACAATGGGCGACGGCTGCCTGTTCCGTCCTCCGTTGCTCATCTCTATCCACTATTATTATATCATAGGAATTCAAAATGTCAACACACGATAACGCGTCAATATTTTTTCAAATTTCCCTTGTCGATAAAGCTGCGGACACGATTTGGATTTAATCTGTAAACCGACCTTGCAAAAAGTTGTCCTTTTGTAGATACCCGTACCGCAACTTTGACAAACACATGGTCTATTTCTACTTCTCGGACATATTCAATGGAGTTATCCTTTTTATTTTGCGCCACATAATCCGGTTCTCTTAAAATATCCGGGATGTACTCTCCATATAATGCAAAGTCCTCAGGATGGCGTGTTGTCATGTGCCCAATGTTGGAATCGCCAAGAAGAATATCTTTTCCTTCCGGCAACTCCAATTCCAGCAGTTCAATCACACGTTTTGTCAGAACTCCAACTCGTCTTGTTTTTTCCATTCTACACCCTTTCTTTTATTTCTGCCGCAAGGCGGACAAAGGGCGCGATGGCGTTGGCGTCGCCGTGGCGGACGATGGAGTAGGTGATATCGCAGTAGGGCTGGATGGCGGTGCTCTTTTCCACGGTGGAGATGAGCAGCACCTGCAATTGCAGGCGGCGGAACAGTTCCATCATGGGGCGGATGCGGTCGCTGGTCATTTTACTGAACGCTTCGTCCAGCAGCACCAGACGGATGCTGTTTTCGCTCTTCTGGTAGATCTGCAGAAGGCTGGCGCAGATAGCCACATAGAAGGGTGCCTGATTTTCGCCGCCGGAGGAATCGCGGCTGACGCGGGACAGATACGCCTGCTGCCCGGTGACCTGATTGGTCACCTTGATATCGTAGTCCAGATAGGTGCGGTAGTCCACATAGTCCGAAAGGGTGGCACCGGCAGCGGTGCGTCCCTCCTGCCGGGCGCGGGTGTTCTCGTCCACATCCGCCATGATCTTTTCCATCAGCTCGTCCACCTGACGCTCGTAGGCGGGGTCGGCAGTGGCGGCAAGGTTGTCCAGAGAATCGCCCTCGGTCATCTGCTGGTTGCCCTTGTCCACGATGACCTGATAGAACGCCGCCAGCTGCGGGTCGCGGCTGGGCTCCAGCTCAAAGCGGTAGACCTCCTCGCCGTAGGTCAGCTGCTCCATGACCTTGTTCAGCTCCCGGAACTGCCGCCGGGCGTTGAAGATATCGTCCTTCATGCGGAACAAAATATCCTTGCGGAAGCGGTCCTTGCAGTCCCGCTGCGCCTGCTCCAGGCGGGCGGCGTAGCGCTCCAGGTCGATGCGCACAAGGCTCTCGTGCTGGGCGCGGTACTGTTCCAGCCCGGCAAGCCCCAAGGGATAATCGCAGACGTAGCGCCGGTTGTATTCCCGCTGCGCCGGTTCAAGGGTGCTGTTCAGGTAGACGGTCAGGGCATCGTCCAGCTTGGCCTGTGCCTTTTCGGCGGCCTGCGCGGCGGCGCGGGGAGATTTGTCCGGCCCGGTCAGCGCCTGCTGACGGCTGCGGGAGAGCGGCTCCACCAGCGGGTGGGCGGCAAAAAAGCTCTCGGCGGCCTGTGCGCTCTTTTCGGCGGTGTCCACCGCCTTTTGCTGCTCCGCCTCGCAGGAGGAGATCTGTTTTTCGCACACGCGCAGGTCGCCGCCGGTCTGCTCCACGGCAGTGCGGGCGGCCTCCCATGCGGCCTCGCGCACCTCTTCCTCTTTATACAGCTGCTGCAAAAGCGGGTTCTCGCGGCACTCGGCCAGCTTTGCGGCCTGCTCGTCCACCGCCGCGCGGGCGGCGGTCAGGGCGGCGCGGGCGTCCCACAAGGCGGCAAGTTCTTCCAGCGTTGTGCCGCGCAAAAGGGTCTGGTACTGGCTGTATGCGGCTTTCAGGTTCTGCTCTGCCTGTGCGGCGGCGCGCACCTCCTCGGCAAGGGCGTTCATCTCCCCTGCCAGTGCCCCGGCGCGGGCGCGGCGGGCTTCCAAGCCGATATAGCGCTGCGGGGTGCGCAGACGCTCCAATCGGAAGGGATGGTGGCGCAGAAGGTCCCGGGTGGCGCTGTCGGGATAGTTTTCCAGCGTGTCGGGGGTGTCGCAGCAGACGATGCGGCGCAGGATGGTGTCGGCGTACTGCGCGGCCAGCGGGTTTTCGCTGGTGACCTGTGCCGCCAGACTGTCGGCGGGAGCAGTGTCGGCGCGGCGGTTGGCCTTGCGCAGACCCGGGGTGTCCAGCAGGCTGATGGGCCCAACCTTATCTTTCAGCGCCACAAAAGCGCTCTTTGCGGCGGCGTAGTGGGCGGGCGGCACAAGGATATCAAACCGGCGGTCGCCCAGACAGGCCTCCACGCAGTCCTGCCAGCTCTCATCCTCCACGTTCAGCAGCTCGCAGAAGATGCGGGCGTCCGGCTCCATGCCACGGCTTTTCAGTTCGGCATTCACGGCGTCCCGCACCCGGGTGGCGGCGTCCCCGTGGGGGTACACCCACTTGCCGCCGGATACGGCATCCAGCTCGGCGCGCTTTTCGGTCTGCTGCCGCTGCAGGGCGGCGGTGTGCTGCCGGGCGGCAAAATAGGCTTCCTCCAGCGGCTTTTCCTGTGCGGTCAGCCAGTCGGTCAGGGCGGGCAGGGTGTCGGGGGTCAGGTCTGCCATCTTCTGCCCGGCGGCAAAACCGCTGCGGCGCAGCACCGCCAGCAGGTTGCCGGTCTTTTCGGCGGCTTTTTCGGCGGTGTCGGCGCGGCGGGCAGCGGCATCCAGTGCCGTCTGCCGGTGCGCCAGCTCCTCGCTGAGGGCGTCCAGTGCGCGGCCCTCGCCGCTGGCACCGGCGGCGCTGTGGGCGGTCAGGTAGGCGCGGCGGGCCTCCGCTTCGGCGGTCTTGGCCTCGGCGTAGCGGGTGCGCAGCATTTCCTGCTGGCGGCGTCCGGCGTCTACCCGCTCCTGCCAGACAGCCTTTTCCCCGGCATCGGCAGCAGCCCGCGCCAGCAGGGCGGCACCCCGGTTCACAAGAGCTTCGGTCTGTTTTTCGGTGGCTTCGCGGCCAAAACGGACGATCTCCTCCAGCGCATCGGCGCGGGTCTGGGCTTCGGCCAGAACGGCGTGCAGGTTTTCCAGCTCCAAGCGGTCACCCTGCAAGGCTTCCAAGTCCAGCTCCGGCTGCGGGAGGATGTACTGGTACAGAAACTCCCGGAAGTTCGGGATCTCGTCCATGCTGGTGCCCATCTGGAACACCTCGTTGAACTTTTTGCCCAGCGGGCTGGCTGCGCGCCCGATGCCCAGTGCGCGGCATATTCTGTCCCGCGCTTCGCTGGGGCTGCGGGTGTAGGAAAGCCGCCCTTCGGCGGGCTTGAAGTCCTCCTTGGCGCTGGGCGCACCGGTGCGCGGGTCGATAAAGGGCAGCTGCTCCAGCGTGATGCCGTCCTCCGAGATGTACCACGTCTGGTCGCCGGGGTGCAGCTCCTGCATGGGGCCCTCGGACTCCACCCGTACCGCGATGACAAAGCTGGTGTGCTTGACGCTGTCCCAGAACTCCGCCCCGATATACGCCACGGTATGCCCCGGGCGGCGGTAGGCGTTCTCGCCGCGCTGCTTGGCGTGGACAGAGCCTTGCAGGGTGCGGCCGCTCTTCTTATTGCCCAGCGCATTGAAGTTGCGGTTGGTGGTAAGGCAGTAGCGGATGGCGTCCAAAATGGTGGTCTTGCCCACGGCGTTCACGCCGATCATATAGGTCAGGCGGGCGCAGTCGAAGGTGGTATTTTCAAAGTTGTGCCAGTTGATAAGTTTCAGGCGCTTGAGTTCGATCATGCTTCACCCTCCCCTGCTTCGGTGTCTGCGCCCTCCGGGCGCTCGTACAGGCCAAGCTCGGTGCGGGTGCGGGCGCTCTCGGCGGCGGCATCCGCAAGGTCGGCGTCCGGCAGCGCCAGCAGCACCGTGGGGAACACCTCAATGCGGCTGTCCAGCCCGGACAGCCGTCCCACCGGCCGCGCCAGATTGTACCGGCGCAGGGTGCGCATGAGCTTTTCCAGCGTTTGCTGATCCAGCTTGCGGGGCAGGTTCATCTTTTGCAGCTCTGCCTGCACCTCTTCCACGGTGACCAGCACCTCGTCTGCGCTGGCGGCAAGGCTTTCCCGCTTTTGCAGGTACAAAAGCCGCAGCACCAGCAGCAAAATGCTTTCGTACTTGAGCAGCCGTGCCTGACTGCCCTCGTGCTCGTTGACCAGTGCCGCCGCCTGCATGGGTGCGGGGTACAAAAGCACCGCGTAGCCCAAGGGTTTGAACACCGCACGCACCTCGTTGAGGTGATCCTGAATATACAGATATTTTGCCCGCTGTTCCTCTACACCGCCCAGCACGAAGCAGTGGTTGAGCAGATAGTTTGCGGTCTCTTCCAGCAGATCAATGGTTGCCATCCGTGTTTACCTCCTTGCGGCGGGTCAGGACAAAATCCTGAAACCGGAAGCCGCCGCGCTCCACCCAGTTTCCGGTCAGGGTGATATCGTACTCCCGGTGCGGCGACTGGGAATAGGTGTGCAGGCCGATGATGCCTGTAAAATCGTTCGGGTATTCCTCCACAAGAGTGGAAGCGTTCACCTGCCCGCGGGCTGCCAGTGCCTGCCGCGCCAGCAGCGCCACGTTTTCCTCGGTGACGGCAAGGCGGGCGTAGTCCAGCAAAAGCTGCTGCTCCTGCCGCAGCCGGTCGGGGTCAAGGGGTTCGGTGCGCACCGGGGCAAGGGGTGCTTCGGTGCGGGGCGCGGCGGGGGGATACAGCGGCTTTGCACCGAACACTGCCGCCTGGTACAGGTGCAGCCGCGCTGCCACCGGGCCGTCGTCCGGTTCAAACAGCTGCTCCGGGCTGCGGATCTCCTCGGCATAGCGGCGCAGCAGGGCGGTGACGCTGCCCTGCGCCGAGCGGTCGCTCAGCAGCAGGAATTGTGCCCGCTGCACCGCCCGCTTGCGGTAGCGGATGTGGCTGGCGTCGATCTCCTTCATCAGGGTGCTCATCTCTTCCAGCGCGTCCCGCTGCTGCTGGATCAGGGCACGCACCCGGGGTGCAGCTTCGCCGGGGGCGCAGCGCTCCACCCGGGCGTAATCCAGCGCTAAGCGCGGCAGCTGGTTCTGCTCGCAGTCGTCCAGTTCTTCTTCCAGATAGGCGCGATAATTGAACAGGTTATCGCTGGTTTTAAAGCGATGGTACGCCGCCGCCACCACCTTTTCCTCGTACTGATCGAACAGTTCCAGCACCTCCTGCGGGGTGCGGTTATGGGTCAGGCGGTCGATATAATGCCCGATGGAAGCGTTGAGAGCGCGCAGGGACTTGTTCAACGTCTCAAGGTCTGCCGCCACCTCCCGCAGCACGTTCTCGTAGGGGCTTTTTTCCTGCCCGATGCTGCCCAGCAGCTGCCACGCCTTGTACAGCTTGCCGGTGTAGGTGACCACCCGGGGGTTCAGTATCTCTTCCAGCGCGTCCAGCAGCGGGGTGACCTCCGGCATAAAGGCAAGGGTGGGCTCGCTCTCATAACTGCCGGGCTGCTCCTCCAGCCAGCCGGTGCGGCGCAGACGCAGCAAAAAGCCCACCGCCAGCGTGTGGGGGTCGCGGGTGGGCTGCTCGTCCTCATCGCCCGCGCCGTCGGCATCCAGCGCCAGCGGCTTTGCCAGCGCGGCAAAATAATCCTCGGCGCGGGAGACGGCTTCGGCGCGGGAAATGCTGTAATCTGCCGTATGGCGGCACTCCTCCCAGAGCAGCAGCAAAAGCTCTGCATAAAACGCCCGGTTGGGCCCCGCCAGCGGGCGGAACAGCCGTGGGCTGACCAGTTCAAACAGCTGCATGGAAACGTCCTTTCTGTGTGAGTTCGATACTCTTTTATTGTACCACAGCGGGCGGGGTTTGTCACAAAAAGGCGAAAAAAAGCCCGCCGGGTAAGGCGGGACGATTTGGAATGCGCGCCGCGTGCGCTTTGCGCATAAGCAGCGGAAAAATTATTTTTATTTTCGGGATAGCGGAGCGTCTGCGGACGCTCCGCTATCCCATTTTCACGGGAGGGGTTCACGCAAAAAGCCCCGGGGAGCGGGTGCTCCTCGGGGCGGGGTGGGGTTCAGTTCTACGGGGTGGTATTGGTCAGCTCAAAGCCGATGGCAACATAGGTCTTGCCGCCGATGGTCCATGCGCCGACACCCAGCGCGGTAAGCCCCAGCGTTATGCCGTTTTTCTTTGCGTTGGCAATCTCCTCGTTCACGGTGCGGAGCAGAGCTCGAACATTGGTAGAGTTCGCTTTGATGGCTGCGGTTTTGGCGGCCTCGTAGAAAAGCGGCACATAACCTTTTCCGGTGTCTTTTTTCAGTTCCCAGCAAAGCATCACCTGCCGCACCACGGTCTTTCCGTCGCTCTCTGTTTTCCAGAGCGTCTCACCGGTCAGGCTGTCCGCGCCGTGTTTCTCCTCGATGTGCTCGATGGCTAGCCTCTTGATGTCGGCATCGTTTTCAAAGCTCGTCCCGAATGTATTATTCAGCGCGTCAAGATAGGCGCTTTCCACCTTGGGATCAAACTCCGGGTTGCCGGGGTCGCTGTCGCTGCAGGCGGTGAACAGTGCCAGTGCCATGATACCGGCCAGCAGAACAGCCGCAAGACGCTTTAACTTTTTCATGCAATGCTCCTTTTATAAAATGCAGGGGCCCATGCGGATGCACGGGGGTATTCTGCTTTCATTTTACAGCAGTGCGGCAGGGTTCGTCAATGGCAAGTGTGCCTGTTTTTTGCCGGGATTTTTGGGCAGAGCGCAAAAAAGCCCCGGAGGGCGGGTGCTCTCCGGGGAAACATTGTGTGATCACTTCTTGTTGGGGTTCTTGACCTTGAACGCAATTGCCATGTAGCTCTGCTTGGTCTTGGGGTCGCTCTTAACAACAACGCCAATGTCCGTCCAAGTGCCGTTCTGGTTAATGTTGACATCCGCATCGGTCTTGACCTTCTTCGAGATCTCATCCAGAATAACACCCAGCAACGTGTCATTATAGGAGAAGTTCGCCGCTACGAGAACCGTCAGATACTCTTTGTCCTTACCCTTTACTTTGCCGTCAAGAACGAATCTATAGCCACCGATACCGCCAGATACAGTGAGTTTTTCGTCCAAGAACTTTTCTGCTTCATCTTTCAATTCTTTGTTATTAGCTACGCTGGTGCTGTACTTGCTCAGAACCTTAGCCTCGGCATCCTTATCCTCTTTCAGATTGCTGCCGGTATTGCCGCCACCGGTACAGGCGGTGAACATCACCATAGCCATTGCGCCTGCAAGCAGCAGAGCGACGATCTTTGACAGTTTCTTCATAGGGGTATCCCTCCAATCAGCGTTTTTTGTGGATATGTTTCTTTTTTCTCGAAAGGCTTTCGCAACCATCGTTGCCTTTCTGCCCTGATTATATCCGACACCTGACGGTTTTGTCAATCGGGAATATCGCTAAACTTCCTGAAGCGTTTTCGTCAAAAAGGATGAAAACAAGCGGGATTTGTTGCAGTTCTGATATATTCCGGAATAAAGTCCGGCGACAATCCACGGAATCTTCTTTTCCCTGCCCCGGCGGCGCGGTTTTGCCGGGTGCGGGAGCACTTAAATTTGGATATATGTTGTGTTAGTCGGTGTGAACTCCCTCAGACGCGGTTTGCGCCGCGCCAGCTCCCTCTGGGAGGGTATTTCCCCATTATTTTGCCTTTTTACACATTTTCACCACGTTTTGGTGGTAAAATCATGTCCAGATTGAAACGAACTTGGAGGAAGTACCCATGCAACACTGTCCCGCCCGCGCGGCACAGCGGCTGGCGGCGGCAGTTCTGGCGCTGGTTTTGCTGCTGTGCGCCTTTTTGCCCCATGCCCACGCCGCTGAACTGAAAGAGAAAAACGGCATCCGGCTGCTCAGCTTCGACACCAGCCACATTCTTTCCATCGGCAACCAGGCCTCCGGCAAGTGCAGCCTGTACGCGCTGCGCTACGCCCGCACCATTCTGGACGGCAAGGTGTGCTCCGGCAGCGGGATGTGGTCGAACGGTGCGGTGTGGTCGGCCGCGGGCTACACCGGGTACTCCGGCACCCGCGCCGAGTGCCTGAAAAAGCTGTACAGCGAGCTTTCCGCCGGGCGTCCGGTGATCGTGCACCTGAAAAATACCACGGTCAGCGGGGTAAAGCGCCACACGAACCGCACCTCTACTTATGAATACCACCTGACTTCCTCCGGCTGGAGCGAGGTGAACTACCCCCACATTGCCACCAGCAGCACCTACGGGCACTGGGTGTGTGTGGCGGGCATCTCCCCCACCGCCGACCCGGAAAACCTGACCGAGAGCGACTTCTACGCCCTCGACCCCGCCCGGGTAACGGCAAATGGACGGCTTGCCGTCACCCGCCTGCTGGATCATACCCTGTGGGTGGAAAACTCCCCCCTCAAGGTGCTGGGGTGAAAGTATAATATGATAGAAACAGAGCGCCTGACACTGCGGTGTCAGGCGCTCTGTTTCTATTCAGTTCCTTTAATATCCCTTCACCGAGAACCCGCGCTCCCACGGGTCGGGCGGGATGTCCTTCTGGCGGATGCCGGTGATCTGGATATAGTCGCTTTTCTGGATCATGGCGAACAGGGACATGAACTTATCCGGGTCGCCCTGCACTTCCAGCGTTACGCTGCCGTCATCCTCGTTCTGCACCCAGCCGGTCAGGTCAAGGGTCTGCGCGGCGTACCGCGCACGATAGCGGAAACCCACCCCCTGCACCTGTCCGGTGATGGTGTAGCGCCGCCGCTCCGTGCCTTCCGGCAGTGCGGGCGGGGTGCGATCCTTTTTGGAAAGAAAATCAAACACGGCAGTGTCCCTTTACAGCTCCTGATAAGCGGTCATCAGGGCGGGAATGAACTGCTTTTTGCGGCTCACCACGCCCGGCAGCGTCCAGCTGGCATCGGCGGCGGGCTGGGTGTCGAAGCCATCCGTCAGCACCTCGGCGGCGTAGCGCCCGTTGCAGATGACCACGCTCTCCTCCTTGGGCACGTCGGTCAGCAGCATATAGATGTCCTCCACGTTCTGCTTGTTGCGTGCCTCCTCGAGATAGGGCTTCAGCAGCGCCTCGGCGGCGGTCAGGTTCTTGCGGGTCATGTAGCTGCCCTGCGCCACACCAAAGCGGATATCACCGCACATGAACACCTTGAAGTCCTGCAAGAACACTTCCTCGGCGGTCTTGCCGTCCAGCTTTTCGCCGGCTTCGAACATTTCGTTGGCAAACTCGTTGATGTCCACCCCGGCGATCTTTGCCAGACGGTTGGCGGCGTTTACGTCGATGGGGGTGCAGGTGGGGCTGCGGAACACCAGCGTATCCGAAAGGATGGCAGCCAGCAGCAGACCGGCGGTCTTTTGCGGGATGGTCACGCCGTTTTCATCGTACATCTGAGTGACGATGGTGGCGGTGCAGCCCACCGGCTGGTTGCGGAAGTACACCGGGCCGCTGGTCTCCAGACTGCCGATGCGGTGGTGGTCGATGATCTCCAGAATCTCGGCCTGATCGAAGCCCTCCACCGCCTGTGTGGCCTCGTTGTGGTCCACCAGAATGATGCGGCGCTTGCGCAGGTTGATGATGTTGCGGCGGCTGATCATACCGCAATACTTGCCGTCTGCATCCAGAATGGGGAAATACCGGTGGCGCACCTTTGCCATCACGCGGGTGACGTCTGCCACCGGGGTGACGAGGGTGAACTTCATGATATCGTCCCGGGTCATGTAATAGGAGATGGGCGCGCACTGGCTGATGAGCTTTGCCGCCGCGTAGGTATCGCAGGGGGCGCTCATAATAGCTACGCCGGTCTCGGCGGCGATATGCTGGATGGTGCGGCCCACCTTTGCGCCGTTGCAGATGATGATGAGAGAAGCTTCCTTCTCGATGGCGCAGAGCTGGCTTTCGTAGCGGTTGGTCAGGATGACGATATCGCCCTTTTCCATGCTGCTTTCCAGCATTTCCGGGGTGGCGGTGCCAATGCGGATGTGGCCGGTGGTGCACTCCGCGTCCTCGCTGCCCACCACCATGGTAGCGCCCAGCGTTTCCAGAATATTGCGGTAACTGGTGCGGCTCTTGGCAAGGATGCCGGTATCGAACAGGTCCATGTTGGCGGTGGCGATATCCTTCACCGTGATGACACCTTGCAATTCGTCATCCTCGCTGGTCACGGGGAGGGTGTCGATCTTCTGGTCGCGCATGATCTCCCACGCCTTGCGCAGGCTGGTGGAGCCGGGGATGCCGGGCACCTGCCGGTAATCCACATCCCGAATTTTAGGGTTGACGTCGGTGCACATCCGGGGCGGCGTGACCCCGAACTTTTTCAGCACAAATTCCGTTTCCTGATTCATCTTGCCCGCACGCCGGGCTTCGCAGACCAGATCGCTGGTCTTGTTTTTCAGCTCTGCATAGGCAATGGCAGAGCAGATGGAGTCGGTGTCCGGGTTGCGATGCCCGATGACAACGACCTTATGCGCAGTTTGCTGCATACTGTACCCCCTTATGGGTCCTCAACTTCTTATCATATATCTTATCATTTACCAAAGGCAGCGCCCCCCTCCTGCACAGCGGGGCGGGCTGCAACCTTATTTTAACACAACTGTGCCCATGGGTAAAGGGCACGAAACGCGGCGGGCTGTTGCTTTTTGGCACTTTCTTGTATACAACCTCTTGCATTTCGACAGCATCCGCTGTATGATAGAAGCATTCGAGCTTTTTTGTCATTTGCAACGGAGGACAGCATGAAATCGTCCAAATTCACATCCACTCCCCTGTTTTCACGGCAGGCGCTGGTGGCGCTGCTGCTGCCGCTGATCGCGGAGCAGGCGTTAAGCGTGACCATTGGTCTGGCAGATACCTTAATGGTATCCTCGGTGGGCGAAGCCGCCGTGTCCGGCGTGAGCCTTGTGGACAGCTTCAACACCCTGATGATCCAGATCATGAGCGCACTGGCCACCGGCGGTGCGGTGGTCACCAGCCAGTACATCGGCCATCAGGAGCCCAAAAACGCCAAGGCGGCGGCTGCGCAGATTTTATTCGTGCTGTCCAGTTTCAGTGTGCTGGTGGCGGCGGTGGTCATCGGCGGACGGCACGCCATCCTGCGGGGCATCTTCGGCTCCATTGATGCGGACGTGATGCACTACGCCGAGACCTACTTTCTGCTTTCGGCGCTGAGCTACCCCTTCATCGGCCTGTACAACGCCGGTGCGGCGCTGTTCCGGGCACAGGGCAACAGCAAGATCAGCATGCTGTCCAGTCTGGTGATGAACGTGGTGAACATCGGCGGCAACGCGGTGCTGATCTACGGCTTCGGCATGGGGGTCATGGGCGCGGCACTGGCAAGCCTTGTGTCCCGCGCCATTGCCTGCGCGGTGGTGCTGTATCTGCTGCAAAAGCCGGGCTGCGCCCTGCGGGTGGACAGCCTGCGGGCGATGGCTCCGAACGGCGGGCTGATCCGGCGCATCCTGCGGGTGGGCATCCCCGCAGGCATCGAGAACGGCATGTTCCAGATCGGCAAGCTGTCGGTCTCCAGCCTGACCTCCACCCTTGGCACGGCAGCCATTGCCGCCAATGCCGTTGCCAATACCACCACCACTTTCCTGAACATCCCCGCCAACGCCGTGGGCATGGCTGCCCTGACCGTGGTGGGTCAGTGTCTGGGTGCGGGCGAAAAGGAGCAGGCGGTGTACTACTCCCGCCGCCTGATGCTGACCGCCTACTGCGGCGCGTGGGCGATGAACCTTTCGGCGTTCTTCTTCGCCAACCGGTTCGCGGTGTCCCTGTTCAACCTCTCGCCGGAAGCGCAGGCCATGGCACTGGACATCATGGTGTGGTTCAACATCGTTTCCCTGTTCGTGTGGCCGTCCAGCTTTACCCTGCCCAACATCCTGCGCGCCGCCGGCGATGCCCGGTTTACCATGACCGTAAGCATCGTGTCCATGTGGGCGTTCCGGGTGGGCTTCTGCTATCTGGTCGTGCTGTGCTTCGGCGGCGGGCTGCTGAGCATCTGGATGGGTATGTATCTGGACTGGGTGTTCCGTTCGCTGTGCTTCTACCTGCGCTTCCGCCGCGGCAGCTGGCTGGAACAGAGTGTGATCTGAATTTTTTTAGCATCCACCCCTTTCCCGGTCTGTAAAGACCGGCGAAAACGGGGTGGATTTTTTCTTTTTGCAGGAAAGCGCCGCTTTAAATCGTATTATCAACAGAAGAGCGATGGTATTTTTTACAAGTTCCACAAATTATTTTTTCAGCACTTGACAAAGTTTTCACCTTTCGTTCTTGCAATCTTCATCGTTCGGGCGTATAATTTCTCAATGCTATCAGACTTTGCTCTTCTGCAAAAGGAGGCTATCCTATGAAACGCAGCTGGCTTGCGCGCCACCCCATCGGGTTCATGGCGCTGTATTCTATATTTTATCTTTCCGTTTTTCACCATCTGGAGGCAAACGTCCCTCTGCGCAGCATTCTGGTGCACTGCCGTCTGGACGATCTGATCCCCTTCTGCAAATATGCGGTGATCCCCTATTTTGCATGGTTTGTGTGGATCCCCTTCACCCTGTTCTATCTGCTGTGGAAGGCCCCGCGGGAGGACTTCTGGCGGCTATGCCTGCCGCTGTTCTCCGGCATGACCATTGCACTGGCGTGCTACGCCGTGCTGCCCACGGCGCTGGATCTGCGCCCCTACTGGGTGCCGGGCAGCGATATCTTTGCGCAGACTGTGCGCTTTTTGTACCGCACCGACACCGCCACCAACGTCTGCCCCTCCATCCATGTGTTCAACTCGGTAACGCTGCTGCTGGCGTACTACCGCAGCCGCATTTTTGATGCGCCCCGCCGCCGCTGGATGCGTCCCGCAGCCGCCGTGCTGTGCGTTTCCATCGTCTGCTCCACCGTGCTGCTCAAGCAGCACAGCTGCATTGACGTAGCCTTGGGTGCGCTGCTGGCACTGGCGCTGGACAGCGCCTTTACCGCCCTCGAGCGCAGCCAGCTGCCGCAGGTGCGGAGAGCATAAAACCTTTTTTCGGCAGCGTGGGACGATTTGAAATGCCCTCCGCGCTGCTCTGGGCATAATTCAAGGAAAAATTATTTTTATTTTGGCTTCCAAAAAGTCTGCGGACTTTTTGGAAGCCTTTTTTCACGCTGAAAAGTGGCTCAGAAACGCCCGCAGGCGTTTCTGAGCCACAAATTATAATAATAATTTTTCCGCTGAACATGGCCAAAGCGCACGCGGCGGCCATTCAAAATCGTCAGAACAGCCCCTCGGGCAGGCAGATATCCTGCTTGGGGACTTTTGTCCACGCAAAGTCCGGCACAAGGCTTTCCGGGGTGCGGGGCGCTGGCTCCGGCTGCAAGCCGTAGGCAAACGCCAGTTTGCCGATGATCTCCGGGGCGGTATATTTTGCCCGCAGATTTTCAAGGCTCTGGTCGCCGTCCCGCTTGGACAGCCGCCGCCCATCCGCCGCCAGCAGCAGCGGGCAGTGGGCAAAGCGGGGCGGCTGCAAGCCCAGCAGCCGGTACAGGTACAGCTGCCGCGCCGTGGAGGAAAGCAGGTCTGCCCCGCGCACCACCTCAGTAACGCCCATGCGGGCATCGTCCACCACCACCGCCAGCTGATAGGCAAACACCCCGTCTGCCCGGCGCAGGTAGAAATCGCCGCAATCCCGCAGCAGGTTCTCCGTGTGGGTGCCCATGCAGCCGTCCGTAAAGGTGATTTCCTCGTCCGGCACCATCAGGCGGTAGGCAGGGGCTTTCTTTTTGCGCTTTTCCGCGATCTCTTCCGGCGTCAGTCCCCGGCAGGTACCCGGGTAGATGACGTTGCCGTCCGAGGTGTGGGGTGCGCTGGCGGCGTGCAGCTGGGAGCGGGAGCAAAAGCAGGGGTACACCAGCCCCCGCTGCTCCAGTTTGCGGTAGCTTTGGGTATAGATGTCCCCGCATTCGCTCTGGTAATAGGGCGCGTGTGCGCCGCCAGTGCTGCCGCCCTCGTCCCATGTAAGCCCCAGCCACGCAAGGTCCTGCTCCAGCAAGTCGGCGTAGACGCGGGGGCAGCGCTCGGCATCCAAATCCTCAATACGCAGCACGATGCGCCCGCCCTGACTTTTTGCGCTGAGCCATGCCAGCAGGCTGCACGCCAGATTGCCCAGATGCAGCCGTCCGCTGGGGCTGGGCGCAAAGCGCCCGGTGACCGGGCGGTTTTGGGATACAGGGACTTGGTTTTGCATGGGTGTGCTTCCTTTCGCTTTTACTGGTTTTTTCTCATTATAAGCCCTTGCTGTGCAAAGGTCAATGCGCACAAAAAAGCCGCCGCAGGCGGCAATGCCTGCGGCGGCGGGAAAACCGGCTGCTCAGTGCAGCTCCGGCCAGTAGCCCTTGTTGGCTTCGATCATATCGTCCAGAATGGCCTTTGCAACGCTCATGCTGGGCACAGTCTTGTTCAGGGTGAAGGCCTGCAGCACCTTCTCGTAGCTGCCTTCCACGCAGCCCTCTACCAGCAGCTTTTCGCTGTTGAGCTGCTGCATCATCAAGCCCTGCTGGAACAGCGGGATGTTGTCCCGGGCAATGACCTCCGGGCCGTTTTTGCCGATGTAGGCGGGCAGCTCCACCATTGCGTCATAGGGCATATTGGGGATGGCGCCGCGGTTCTCGGTGATGATGAGGAAGCGTGCCTTGGTGTCGTTCTTCAGCGCAGCGGAAAGATCTGCGATCCAGTCGCCGTGACTGCCGGCATAGAAGGTGTTGGCGTCCACCTCGCCGGTCTTGAGGTAGTGGTCGATGCCGTCGAACAGGTTCTTTTCACGGGTCTCCTCCACCTCGTTGGCACGGGTGTGGTTCGGGTCCGAGTGCTCCACAAACTCCTTGGCCTGCAGATAGTAGTTCAGGTAGGTGTTGGGCAGGTACTCCGGGAAGTTTTCCATGATCTCGTACTCGCCCTTCCACACATAGTACCAGCTGCCCTTGGTGTGGCGGTTCTGGCTGCTGGAGGAGGTCAGGGCGCCCATGCCCTTGAGGTAGCTTTCCGGCAGAAGGATCTTGTTCTCCTTGATGTAGGCGCGCAGCTTGGGCATCAGGTCCTCGCCGTGGTACTGGATGGAGGTGAACCAGCCGAAGTGGTTCAGGCCAAAGTAATCGTAAACGATCTCCTTCTTGTTCTGGATGCCCATGGCAGCTGCCACCACGTCAATGATGGCGATGGGCATATCGCAGATGTTGATGATCCGTGCCTTCGGGCGCAGCTTGCGGCAGGCTTCGGATACGATGGCGGCGGGGTTGGAGTAGTTCAGGATCCAGTAGTCCTTCTTGGCATACTTTTCCACATCGTCGATCAGCTTGATCATGGGGAAGATGGTGCGCATTCCGTAGGCCATGCCGCCGCAGCCGCAGGTCTCCTGTCCCACGCAGCCGTGGCGCAGGGGGATCTTTTCGTCCTGCTCCCGCATGGCGTAGCCGCCCACGCGCATCTGGGCAAACACAAAAGAGGCATCCGTGTAAGCCTGCTGCACATCGGTGGTGACCACCAGCTTGATGTCGGTATTCAGTTCCTTATGCAGGACCCAGTCCACCACAACGGCAACCTTGTCCTGCCGCTCCTTGTTGATGTCGAACAGACGGATCTCGTCCACTTCCAGTTCTTCCCGGCGCAGGGCGATGGATTTGACGATACCGGCGGTAAACGTGCTACCGCCGCCAGCAATGGTAATGACCATAGTATAAACGCTCCTTTTTGTATTTTTTCAGGTTAGCCCGGCGCAATCCGCCGGGACACGGTAAAGCGGTTTACTGGTTTTCCAGCTGTGCCTCCACGGCACGCTTGATATCGGCCACCTGCAGACCGTAAACGATCTGGATATCGGTACCCTTTTTCACGATGCCGCTGTTCGGCAGTTTGTTGATGGCAGCTTCGTCCAGCTTTGCGGGATCCTTGATGTTTACCCGCAGACGGGTGAAGCAGTTGTCCACCGACAGGATGTTCTCCTTGCCGCCCAGACC
>ERZ840096.1336-NODE-1336-length-26616-cov-8.158352_pt1 | contig 26616 bp, 22 predicted proteins | sample MGYA00519878_ERZ840096 | MGnify/ENA primary metagenome ERZ840096 (study PRJEB31850, sample SAMEA3708865) | human gut metagenome | biome: human gut; feature: human-associated habitat; material: faeces | place: China | collected 2014 ...
ATGATGTCGGGTTGGTGCCGGTATATTTCGTCGACAATCATTCCTACGTTTTCATGTAGCGAGACATAGTCATTTGCCTTTATCACTGAAAATAAACGACTTACAGAGTTTGAATTTACGACAGGTAACGATTTAGAAACGAGCGAAGTTTTCTTATCTGTCTTATTCTGCATTATTGAAAAGAACGCTTTTTCTGAGTGCAAAGATAGTGTTTTTCATCAATTTGATAATATTCCATCATAGAAATATTCAATTATATATTTCTCAAACGGATGAATATCTATTAAAGCATCTATAGTTTGGTCTTTTCCTATTTTGATAAATTCACAAATTACATCATTAACGCTTATATCATTACGCTCTAAATCAATTATGCCTGCATCCTGTATTTTCTTACTCAACATACGAGGTAAACCATACTCTTCTAATTCATATACCAGTTTAGGCAAAAAAGCATGTGATAGTTTTGAAACAAAAATCGAGACATCTATAGGATTTACAAAAATATGCTTTAGAATAATATTAATATCTCCAAGCAACGATGCTATTTTGAATGTAGCAATTCTCTCTAGTTCGAAATATTTCTCAATTGTAATTCCACTGTGCCTAAGACTTCTCAGAATGTCAGGAATAGACTTATTCCAATTATTAGATGTCGCTTTTATATAAGCCACCATATCAGAATGAGCCGCACCTACATTCTTAGCATATTTTAATAAATTATAAAGAGGTGCATCCCAATTCTGAGGATTATTCGAATTTAAAAACTTGAGATTATTCCAATGTTGAGGATTATTCTTCATATCAATTGCAATATCTCTTATAGAATTACCATTACATGATTGGATAGATGGATTATTTACAATTTCCTTATATACACCTGTGCCTAATACATTATCCATTTCATCATTAAATGCAATAATTTTTATAATTTGCTCACGGGTTAATTCTTCACTGAACTTTGTTGAATCCAATGAGTGTAACAAATTGTCTGTAAATTCTAAATTCAACTGAGTTGGTTTATCCACAGGTGGAGCTTCAAATAAATGAATTTTACCGATAAAATGTCTAAACATTCTTCCTCCACGTCCTACAATGTTCTTGTATGTAAAATCATTTAAACTAGGACGTCCATTCTTATTTGCCCATATAATAACGTTTTCAGCAGAAGTATTCACGCCTTCTATGATAGAGGATGTTGAAATGATATTGTATAATCCTAACGGTTCTTCAAATAATTTTACTTGTAATTGGCTTAATGAACGATGCAGACGGCCATTATGAATTCCTATTCCCCTACATACTATATCTGCTAAAATGTATGACTCATCGTAGTTTACTTTTAACCAATTAGAAAAATTATTAAGCAAATCGGTTTTACGAATAGGTAAATTCTCTTGTAATATATTGACGATTTCATCTATATTTGAGTATGTACCAGCATATATTAATGTTTTTGTCCTTTTCTGATTTAGAATAGACAATAAACGTTCTTTTTTGAATGATTTGTTATTAGGTGATGTCTGTTTATAATCTTCATGTATCTCTGAAAACACCGTATTAAAATCTATTTTCTCAAATCTCATACCCTCTGTAAAGGGGCTCTCATTCAAAGCTGATATATTGGGTGCAAGAAAATACTTTTGCTTAGCAATTTTCCCAAATTCTAAAATTGTTTTTAATAAGATTGGGGCTCTTTCTTTGTCGAAAGATACGCCAGCTTTATAAAATTCGTCAATTATTAAGATGTCTATATCTGTTATTTTTGAAACATAATTAATAGCTCGTTCTTGGGGAAATATAAAAATATTACGTTCTGATATTTGAACATCTGGAGTTGTTATAATTTTATATGTTTTTGAAAACTTTTTATATAAACGTCTTCTTGTCTCATCTGTTAAAGCTATTGTTGGGACGATAATAACTACATTCTTGGGATTTTTTATAGAGATGAATGCATCAATAACAAAACTCTTTCCAAAACTAGTTGGAGCACTAACAGCAAGGCTTTCTCCTGATAGTAAGCCTTTTAAAAGAGATGATTGTTCTCGATGCAAAGTAATCGGATTTTTATCTCCCGTATCAACCTTAAACGCATTATATACAAATTGCTCTTGCCAATCAGATGTTTCTAATTGCAAATATGGATATAGTCCTGTTACTCTGATTAAATGATTTACAACAGCAGGATATGGTATATTGTGTGATGTTAAGTAGTCCAACAATTGTATAAGTCGATTTCGAGCACTTGTTTCATTGTTGTTTCTTAACATATCATTTACTTCTTGGCAAATCTCGAATACATCCATATGAATCAACTTTTATAAAACTTTACATTTGACACAAATTTATCAACAATGACCTTTTTTGATGGAATAGGGAATAGAATCAAATGGAATTTAATTTTATCGTAATTATAAATGGTTCGAAGTTCTGATATTTGCTTTTTAAAATAAGATTGTGCTCTTTCTTTATGATATGTTATTATTTTGTCTTTATATTCATCTGACAAAGTCTTCTCATCTTTTGTTATACTACATTCATGAAGCAAAAGTATCGGTATATGAATCTTTGGTTTCAATATATCTATTGAATTTTTAGGAGATAATGCCTCTTTTATTTGAAAACACAAAGATGAATCGACTATAAGTGTATCAATATCAGAAATACCTGTAATTATGCTATTCTCTTTTTTAAGTTTATCTGTCTGCAACGAAGCTTTTACAGATGATATAATTGTTGAAAGTCTAACATCTTCAATACTGTTATAGAATTTTGCTTCTCCAAACCATATCGAGAAATCATTGTTATTTTCAATTACAATATGAACGCTATCAGCACCTTTAGCATTATCTTGTACATTTTGTTTATAAAATATTTTAGGAACAACAGGGAGTGCATTATAATGATGTTTCATTATACCATATAAGACTATTTCTGCTAATTCACTTCCTTCTCCAACTTTATCAGTCTTATTACTATCAGTTAATCTAAGATTCTTAGCAGCGGCAACTAATGTAGAATGATTCTTATCAATTAATTTATCTCTTTCTAGCTTTGATAAAGCAGTCTCAGCAATATTATCCCATATAAAACTTTGAAATCGTTCATATCTCCATTCTCCATCCTCAAAATCATTAATAAGACTTAAAACGAATTTATTATGATTTGGCAATACCGATTTATCTGTACATACATCGGCAAATGAGTTATCAATTAGAATTTCAAAATCAAGATTAGACATAATACTTTAATTTAAATAGCACCACAAAGTTAGAGGTTATTTTGCAATAATTTCATTTCCAAAGAATAAAATGTTAATTTTGCATTGTTATTTATCAGATACATCATTGCTGTCCGGAGAAAATTTCTCCGTTACTATTTAATTGATTAATTTTTAATAAGTTACAAGGCTGATAAAATTCTTCGATTAGAACTCGTAGTTTTGTAGTTAGGTCTTTTCAACCTCTCTACCAAGCTATGAACAAAGGAAAAACAATATTTGCACAGGTTATGTCTCTCGTTAATGAATATGAGTTTAAGAAGTGCGTTGACCGGTATAAGGGCGACAGGCACGCTATAAAGTTCAATTGCCGTGACCAGTTCATGGTGATGAGCTTTGCTCAGGTCACAGATAGATCCGGTTTGAGAGATATTGAGACTACTCTTAACCTCTGCACTAGCGATTTGTACTGATCTGGACTGAAGGCTATACCGAAGTCCACTCTGGCGGAAGCTAATGAGAAGAAGGATTGGCGTATCTATCAAGACTTTGCGCAAACCTTGATACATCAAGCGAAGGAACTGTATAAGGGACAGAAACTTAGGTTTGATTTTGATGAAATGGTCTATGCTTTTGACAGCAGCACGATTGAATTGTGCCTTAAACTTTGTCCATGGGCTACATTTCATCATGGTAAGGGCGCGTTCAAGATGCACACCTTGATAGACCTCAAAGGTTCTATTCCCACATTCGTCCATTTGACACATGGCTTGGTGCATGACTCTGTGGTGATGGACAAGGTTCCGGTTGAACCTAATGCCTATTACCTGATGGACAAAGGGTATGTTAAGTTTGATGCTCTGTACAAGCATTTTCATCTTAATCACGCATTCTTTGTAACCCGCGCAAAGGACAATATGGTTTACGAAGTCACTGAAACAAGGGAGGTTGATAACAATGCTGGACTTATCTCTGATGAAAGCATTAAGTTGACTAAACCATTGACAGTCAAAAAGTATCCAGATACACTTAGACTTGTTGTCTATGAGGACTTTAGCACAGGAAATGTCTACCGATTCCTTACCAATAACTTCACTCTTGATGCTTTGACTATCGCTGAACTTTATAGGGAAAGATGGCAGATTGAGTTGTTCTTTAAATGGATAAAACAACATCTGCATATCAAGACTTTTTATGGAACCACCAAGAATGCCGTATTCACACAGATATGGATAGCCATCTGTGACTACCTTCTGTTGATTATTGCGAAGAAGCATTATATGTTGGAACCAAGCCTTCATTCTATCTCTAATTCAATCGGACAAGTCATCTTCAAAAGAACGGATATCCGAGATTTGTTTAACAATACTGACCTCTCTATAAATGTTCCGGAGGGAGAGGTCGAGCAGCAGTTAACGCTGTGGTAAAATTTCTCCGGACACTAATGCAGATACATATATTATGTACTATAGTCCATTTCGAAAAATATCACGTAAAGAGAGAATAAAGCTATTTCTATTTTCATACAACGGATTTGTAGCTATAGCAGGAACATTATGCTTTATTCATAGTTTTTTATATCATAGCTTATGGCTAAACATAGAAGCTCCATTTCAGTTTATGGTATCATTGGGAATTGTCTTTGATACTGTTTCTTTATCAATTATTGCATCTAGCGTTTTTTACTTTATAACAGTATATCTTCCTAAGCAGCATAAAAGAAAAGTTGAAGAAGAATATATTAGAAGGTGGTTGCAACAATTAGAAGTATATGGTAGATGGATATTGGAAGACATAGGCGGTAATGTTGGATGTTCATTAGAAGAGTTTAAACAGAAATCATGTAATATTGATCTTAAATCCAAACCACAAAATAATATTTCTATGAGAGAATTTACTCCAATCAATTCTTGGTTTGAATATTTTGAAAATCTTTTCAGATGGGAATCTTTATATATGGAACAGATTGTAAAATATGGAGATTCTGTCCCTGCAGAGATTCTTGTGGAATTTGAAAAATATAATCAATTTGACAATCTAAAGAATGCTGTATATACTTATAAACAATATTATGGGAAGGATAAAGTATATAGTACTATTGAAGGTTTTAGCCACCTAGCGTGGAGACATGCTCACTCTTTAATGAGTTTGCCAGAATTATATATAAAGCATCTGTATGATTAAAGCTAAAATTTCGGCGTTCACCCTCAATAAGTGAACGCCGAAATTTTATCAGCCTATCGCATTCATCCCATCTATCAAGTCTTGATAGGTAGCCACTTTATGGTACTTCACATTGGCGGTGGAGATGAAGTTGAACAACTTCTCCGCACAGTCAATTTTGACTCGCTCGATGGCTGACAAGTCCATTGACGACATTGATCCTTTGGTTTCGGCAATGAAGAAGATGTGCCTTACATCGTTTTTCTTCATGGCGATTGCCCAATCGGGAGCGTAGTTGCCTACGGGTGTTGGAATTTGGAAGGTGCGTGGCAGTTTGGCATATACCACAACTTCGCTGGCTTCGTCAAGGTCGTGTGCAAATTGGCGTTCGCCCTTGCTGTCGCTGAAGACATAATCGGTGATATGTTTCTTCGCTTCGTAGGCTCGGTCAAAGTCCATTTTGCTTTTGATCGTAAAAATGTCGCTATCGTACTTACCCTCGGTAATATTGTAGTGAATAGCCTCTACTATCATTGTTGATTTCTGCTCTTTGATGATGCTTATTACCTTACGGATAAACTCTTCCGGATTGTTCTTAAACAAGTAGAGCTTGCTTTGCTTAATGCCTTGTAGAATCTTCACAACAGTACGACGAGTGAGGTTTGCACCTTTGGCAATATCGCCTACAAGGTCGTACTTGACGGTTGAGGTACATACATCGGTCAGTTCACGAGATTGCGAACGAGTATTTCCAAATTCAGCAACTTGGTTCTCGTCTTGTGTACCCTCAACCATTACATAGCGAAGCTGCTTAACCTCCAAGTCCTTATTGATGTATAGAATTGCCTTATCAATAAGTTCATTGCTGTCGTAACTTACCTGATAGACATACTGATGGTTAATTTCATTCCATAAGGCTTGGAACTCTGCTTTATTGAAATTCTCATTCAGCTTATTATCGGGTGTAGTGGTCTTTTCCTCAACAACCATATCATCCAATGCCTTCGGGTCGAATATAGAGTTGATAAGTCGGGTAACACCCTCTGCTATCGGCTGCAACTTCTGAGGTAATGGAGCAACTGTGCCATTGGCCACCGCCTCACGATATTCGGGAGTGATATTCTTTTGGTCGTCAATATAGCCGTTGTCTTCCAAGTAAATGATGATGCGGCTTGCTTCGGTTTCGCTGATAGTGTGTACCTCTTCTCCAATCTTGATTTGTTTGCCTGTGAAGTAGGTTACGGTTGCTTTGGCTGCTCGTTCACGCAAAACATCGCGTGTTTCACGCTGCAAGGCAGTAGTAAAGTCGGCATAGCTTTCATTGGCTATCACCGTTAGTTTGTTTACTTCGTGTACATCTTCACCCAATAGCTCGGCATCCATTCGGGTACCGTGCTTATCCACACAGATTCGCAACCCACGACCAACTTCTTGGCGTTTGGCTGTAGTCGAATTACTATGGCGAAGAGTGCAGATTTGAAATACATTTGGGTTATCCCAACCCTCACGCAAAGCAGAGTGAGAGAATATGAAGCGAGTAGGCTCCTCAAAACTCAATAAGCGCTCCTTGTTCTTCAAGATAAGTTCGTAAGCCGAAATATCATCGGATAGCCCCGTTTTCTTTTCGACTTTTCCGTCAATGATTCGGTTTGTTTTCTTGTCTATGGAGAAGTAACCACGATGTACATCTTGCGGATAGAATCGGCGAAGGTATTCGTTGTAGTCCTCATCCCAAATATGGAACTCGTTACTTACAAGACGAGAATACTCCTCCTCAAACATCTTTTGGAACACTCCTTTTACCTCGTTGCCTTCTTCATCGTAACTTTTGTACTTCGCCACTTCGTCAATGAAGAACAGCGATAGGCATTTGATACCACGCTTGAATAGTTGGCGTTCTTTTTCGAAATGCGACATAATGGTTTCGCGTATCTGCACACGCTGCATATTCAGCTCGTTGGAGTCGCCAATTACTTCGCCTCGGCGTATGGTGGTACCATTTAAGAAAGTTACATAACCATTCACATTGATTTCTGAAATAGTAAAGCCGTCGTATTGTGCCAATCCCGACTCCTCACGCAAACTGTCGCCTACACCAAAAGTCTTTATCTTACGAACGATAGTGCCCGATGCTGTTTTGGTCTCTATCTCTATGCGAGCCATCGGTGGTTGCTTGGGCGAGAGAACTATGTTATCCAAATAGAGATAACTACTTGTTCCTCGCAAGTTTTTCACCTCAAAGCCCTTTACATGGATACGTTTCACCAACTTTTGGCGATAAGCATCTAATGCATCGAGTGCATAGATGGTATCGTGCTTGGTCTTATGAGTAGCCGAATAGTTAAGGACAAACAACGGATTGAATCGCTTGATACCCGCTTGTGTGGCATCACCCTCCATCTTCTGTGGCTCGTCCATAATGATAATGGGATGATTGGCTGCAATGACATCAATCGGTCGGCGACTGCCAAACTCATCGCGCTTGGAGTAGATGATACGGCTCTCCTTGCTCTTGCCACTCTCTTTCATTGAGGCAGCAAAGGCCTGGGTATTGATTATCATCACGCTCAATCCCGAATCGGAAGAGAAACTATCGAGCTGTTGCAGGTTGCTACTGTTATAGATAAACCAACGAGCCTTTTTACCGTAGTACTCCATAAAGTGCTCTTCCAACATCTTGAAACTCTTGGCTACGCCCTCACGAATAGCAATGCTTGGTACTACGATGATAAACTTACTCCAACCATACTGCTTATTCAGTTCAAACATTGTCTTGATGTAGACGTATGTCTTACCTGTACCTGTCTCCATCTCAATATCGAGGTTTACTGCACCTACACCTTTGGAAAGTGTAGCAGACGGAGTTATATCATACAAGTTTTGTATGGCATTGATATTCTTGAGCAGTGTTCTCCCGTCTAACTCTATATGATGGTTGCGGAAGCCTGTTTCACCTTCAAAGTCTATTTGCTGTTGAGTGCGTTTACCTAAATCACGGCGATACTCTGCCACTCTGTGCGATGGCTGTCCCGTAAAGACTGATACCGTATTTTCTACTGCATCGGTCTGGTATTGCTGAATCTTAAACTTGAACTTCATAAAACCTCCGTTTAGATAATTCTGTAATTAGTATCGGGTGAATAGTGCTTGAAGATCTGCTCAAAGTTATCTATCACATTGTCATTGGCTGCCGAGGCATCACGCATGACAAAGTAGATAGGTTGCAACTTGGCAATTTCGGTAATGGTCGATTCGTTCACATCACGGTCAAAGCAAGCCACAAGATAGTTGTCATCTACAAAATGAACATTCTTTCCTGCTATTTGCTTGTTCTCAATCTTTGCTGACAATTCTATACCGAGGTCAAGCATCACTTGGAAGAGCAAATCCTCATTGGTACGGTCTGCCTTTACATTTTCATTGAAGAGCGATTGCAACTCAAACTCTTGTGGAGTGTAATAGACATCTTCCATATTGGATGTGTCCAACTTCAATACTCGGAAACCTGTATCGAGGTTTTGAACCGATAAACCAGCCTCTTCCTTAACCTTCTTTCCTGCTCGGCGGATGCGTTCTTTTGCGATGTCACAGATAGTTTTATATTGTTTGTTTATGCCTCTGTTGCTTTCTTCTAATTCTTCAGGTAGTTGAACCATTATGTATTTTGCAAAAGTTTTACTCACGGCATTTTTTCGCATAACAGCTTCTGCTGTAGAAGATGAACCACTAAAGAAATCTAAAACGATAGCATCACCCCAATTATAATAAGTGGATAATAATTCCTCTACAAGATTATAGGGTTTTGGATAGTCAAACGATGCATCTATTCCAAATGAGGCGACTTGTTTTTTTGCAATATCATTAGAATATTCATTTGAAATAAAGTCTATTGTTGAATTTTTACGAGTTTTTTCACGAGAAACTATAATATATCCATTTGGTCCTTTTTCAATCGCTGCATAAAGATAACCTTTTGTATATATTCTGCCATTCTGAAAAACAATCCAACCATTTTCAAGACCAAAATTAAATAATTCCTTTGACCATCTCCATGCATAATCTTTTGGTAAAACTTTACCTTCTTTTCTTTTTAGGTATTCATCATAGTCACCTCCTGGGTAGTAAGTTATACCTTCATGAGTTATAGGATAATCCAATGATGCTGAATAACTTATTGAGTTACAATCCAAAGGTTGTTTCAAATTGAATTTTCCTCTTGTAGATTCATATTCATCACTATATTTGTAACTTGCATCTTCGTATTGTTTCCCAATAAAAATATTTTTTGCACTCTTGACATAACAAAGAACATAATCGTGACTGATCATGTATGTGGCAGGAGTCTTTCCGCTTTTTGTCGTTAACCGAGGAAAGACTGCAATAAAATTTTCTTCACCAAATATTTCATTACATACCTTGGTGAGATTTTCTATTTCATTGTCATCTAATGAAATAAAGATTACGCCATCATCAGCAAGTAAATCACGTGCAACTTTGAGGCGTGGATAAATCATATTCAACCAGTCGGTATGGAAACGGCCATTGCTTTCGGTGTTTCGTTGCATTGGGTCAATCGTTTGATTGCCATCTTCATCAAACAATCCACTTGTTTCCTCAAATGTTCCTTTATCTTTACCAAAGTCATCGTTATACACGAAGTCATTACCCGTATTGTAAGGTGGGTCAATATAAATCATCTTAACCTTGCCGAGATAGGTCTCACGTAACACCTTTAACACATCAAGGTTATCACCCTCAATGTAAAGATTCTGTGTATTATCGAAATCCACACTCTCCTCACGGCAAGGACGAAGTGTCATTGTAGTAGGCGTATTTGCCAAACGAACTGCTGCACGCTTGTCTGGCCAAGTGAACTGATAGCGTTCTTCTCCATCAGCAATGATTTCGTTGGACAACTCTGCTTGCAATTTCTCAAAGTCGATTGCCAATTCAGGCTTACCGTCTTTACCCAAGCGTTCCGTTACGCAGTTAGGAAACAGTTGGGCAATCTTCTGTGTATTTGAGCCTATCACATCGTGGCTCTGCATTTTCAGTTTCTCCATTATATCTGACTTTTTAATTTCTTAATCTGTTCAAAGTATTCTCGTTTACGGCGTAGTTGCTTTTCGTTTGCCATTTTGCGTTCAAGCGTGGATATTTGAGCAAGCACCTTTGCCCGTTGGTCGTTGTTGGCTATCTGCTCGGCAAGTGTATTGCCTTCCTTCACATTAATCTTCCCGATGCTTTTTACGATTCCTTCCCAAACGGTATCGAGATTCAATCCCGACAATGGGAGTGCAGCCTCGTTCGTAGGTTGCCAAGCTGATGAGATAAGTTTGGTGTGGTAAATGGCGAATTGTGTCTGCTCCTCGAATTGCAGAGCTAACACCATCTTTTGCGGAATGAGTTTCGTTAGTAGGGCTATATTCCTTGTATCATACTCCTTATGTTTCATCTGTACGGTAAGCACATAGAACTCTTTTATCTCTGCTCCTTCGCTCAGTGCCGGAACGGTAGCCGATGAAACTACCGCCACAATATCTATGCGTGCTATGTCAGCATCGAAACTCTCGCGCTGTGAGGGTTTCAAGTCGAACTTCGCATAGATTGCTTTCTTTGGAAGTTGTTTCTTGCGCTCTGTAGATATGGGAAGACCGTACATAGTTATTTGATTACCAAAAAGCAGATTAACTCAAAGTCATCCAGTCCTCGTATCTCCTCGGTGAAGAGTGAGCCTTGTACTCCGCTGAGGAATGAATCAATATCGCTCTCCTCCTTCACGTTGATAATCGAGGCAATGGCATCACCCAACAAGTCGGAATAGTGCTGCATATTCTTACCATCACGAGTTATACGGTTGAACTCTCGGCAAATCTCCATATCGGGAGTATCCTTGCCCTTGCACAAGAAACGCAAGCGGTCAAGCAACTCTTTAGGCGAAAGATGATTGACAATGACATCTTTGTCGTCCGAGATATACACCATGTAGAATGGATGCAGGCGGTTCTTATGGTCGATGTTCACTCCGTTGTTACGGTTCTTCAAGACATAGACCACACCCGAAGGACTATCTTCACGGGCTGGAACAACAGCGTGCAGTCCGAATGGCGTATGTTCGATGTTTGGGTGCTCTTTGAGATATGCCAACAAGTCCATTCGGAACTCATTCAATCCTAAATCCATAATGGAGACACCCGTATTCATCTCCTCAATATCAACAACCTCGCTTTGCAAGCGTTTCAACTGCTCACGGCGATACTCAAGGTCGCCTTTTTCTTCGGGAGAGATAGGATTATCATCGCCTGTGCTTGTGAGTACAGAGACTTTCATTCTCGCCTCTACACGTCCTTTGAGGTCGATATATTCATCGAGCGTTACATTTGGCCAATAGTTTACTAGCTGAATGACTTTGTTTCGGCTGCCGATACGGTCGATACGTCCGAAGCGTTGGATAATACGGACAGGGTTCCAATGTATATCGTAGTTGATGAGATAGTCACAATCCTGTAAGTTCTGACCTTCCGAAATACAATCGGTGGCAATAAGTACATCTATTTCATCTTGTATATGCGGATAGATGGTTCCCTTCTCCTTGGATATTGGAGAAAACAATGTAAGCACCTTGTTGAAGTCCAGCTTCTCACGCTGAGGCAGTCGCAATGTACTGCGTGCCTCTACATCACCCGAAACAAGGGCTGTATGCAATCCGTGTTTTACCTTGATAGGTTCAGCCAAGCAATCATAAAGGTATTCGGCTGTATCACTAAACGCAGTGAAGATAATCACCTTCTTGTTGCCCTCGTTGATTGGATTGGCAAACTTATAGCGAAGGTCGGCAACAAGCTGTTGCAACTTGCTATCGTGTTCAGGAGTAATATCCGCCAACATCAGCAACAACAGATTAAGGTTCTCCATATCCTCCTCCAAATATCTACGCCAAGCGATATGGTCAAGGTCTTGCAGGGCAATTCTTGTCTTCTTGCCTCCGATGAACATATCTGTTTCACGGTCATCGTAATCAAGATTTTGCGATATGTCTTCTAACTCCAATTCGAAGTTCTCACCCTGCTCAATGGTTGCCAGCTTATCAATGGTAGATGATATGAGGTTCTTGATGCGTTCAAGAGTCAAGCGGAAAGAGTTCACCGAACTCTCCAAACGCTTCAGTAGGTTAATGCTCATCAGTCGGCGAATGCCCTTTTCACGTCCTGCCATACCACGACCGGCAAAGTAACCACCATCACTATCGGTATCAATATATTTCTCCACTCGACTTGCCAAAATAAAGTCCGAGGGTGTATAAATAGCCAAATTCAATCGGCTGACAATCTCATAAATCTCATTATAGTTGATAGCCGAATTAAGGTCGGTCAAGTCCGGACGGCGAGGAATAGGCGTTAGTCGTGTTGGGAACTTGCCTATGTCAGCAGTATCATAGTATTGTTCGATATGCTTACGGCTTCTGGCAATTGTTACGCTATCCAATACCTCAAAGAAGTCGAAACTCAAACGGTTTAACAACTCTTTGGTTGTGCGTTCCTCTGCCGGAAGTTTAGCCCATATGTTATACTCTTTCTGTGCCTGGCGGAAAATGTCGTCAATGCTCGATGAGGTATTGAGCAGCTCATCTATCTTTTCGCTCTCACCCTCGTATGCCAATTGGATTTGATTCTTTAGGTCATTGAAGCGGTTATTGACGGGAGTTGCTGAAAGCATCAACACTTTAGTTTTTACTCCCGAACGGATAACCCGATTCATCAATTGCAGATAACGGTTCTCACGAGGGTTATCGTCATTCTCATCTGTTGTTACCTTACCGCCATTACGGAAGTTGTGGCTCTCATCAATGACTACAAGGTCATAGTTACCCCAATTGATATACGAGAGGTCTTGCCCGTTTGTCTTACCGCCTTTGCGAGAAAGGTCGCTATGGAAGAATACATCGTAACGTAAGCGGTCTTTGGCTATAGGGTTATTCAGGTAGTTGCTCTTGTAGGTAATCCAGTTGTCATTGAGCTTCTTGGGACATAGCACCAATACAGACTTATTGCGGTTCTCGTAATACTTGATAACCGAAAGAGCAGTAAAGGTTTTACCCAATCCTACGCTATCGGCAAGAATGCAACCGTTGTATTTTTCCAACTTGTTAATGATAGCGAGGCAAGCATCCTTTTGGAAATTATAGAGTTTGTTCCATATCTGGCTCTCCTTGAAACCAGTTGCTTCATTGGGCAGATCATCTTCGGAGAGGTCATCCAAGAACTCACGGAAGATATTATAGAGCGTAACGAAATAGAGAAAGTCGGGAGCGTTCTCCTTATAGGCATTGGTGATGTTATCCAAAACCTTGTCCGTTACCACTTGCATCTTGGCATTGTCGTTCCAAACTTGGTCGAACAAAGACAGATACTGTTGCGAGAACGGAGCCGAGAACTTGTTTATCATCGTATAGGCATTGTCGCCACGCTCACAACCCAACTCTACAGTTGTAAACCCTGTAATGGGCATATAGGCTTTATCGTCAATGGTAGCAAAGCCCATCATATTCTCACCTGTGCGATTACTTTTGAAGCAAGCCTTTTGGCGTATCCAATCGGCACACTCTTTGGCAATAGCCTTTTGGGATAGCTCATTGCGGAGTTTTATTTCAAACTCAGAACCATATAGATTGCGTTCGCGATTTAGACGAGGTATATAGAACTCTCTCTTTTGCTTGTTGGCTTTTTCGGTAACGAATGTGGGAGAAGTGAAGATGAAACGCAACTCATCAATATCCTTGAGTTGTGCTTTCAGTTCTTCAAAAGCGTAGATTGAAAAACACGAAGCCGCAATAGCCACTTTACTGCCACTGCGTAACTCCGTAACAAAATCACCTTTTAAGGTCTTGATAATATTATCTATCAACTCCATACCGTTACCTTTCTTCTCTATGTAAGAGATACTACGTCAGACGGAACTTGCTGATTATTAGGTGGTATTTCGTTCGGCTTATATGTTTTTGCTAAACAATCATACACAATTATATGGCTGTCAGACTTTTTATTGGCTCTAAAATGGTGTAAGTTGCTTTATTTTGCGTAATTTTGCAGTAAATTAAGTATCTCTTACATAGAGAGCAATCATTTTGCTAAACATTCCCATTTCTTATAAATCCTTTAATATCTGCGCATTTGCTCTGTCGACTACTGCATTATCCAATGATGCCAGATAGATTTGCGTAGTCATTTCCGAGTCGTGTCCCATTCCTTCGCTAATAACAGATATTGGAATGTTCTTACTTTTGGCAATGCTTGCCCAAGAATGACGGGCTACATATAGGGTTAGAGGAATGGATAGCCCAACCATCTTCGCTATCTCTTTAAGCGACTTATTGGTACGATAAAGCATATTCTTATATTGGCTTCTATCGTATGGATATTTGAGAATGGGTAGCAAATATGGGCTGTAGTAATCTGTATCGTATTTATCTACAATCTCCTGCATACACTTTTCCCAACGGATAAAAAGTTGTTGCCCTGTTTTGCGTCTGCGATATGATAGTATGCCATTGGATAGATCTTTCTTCTTGAGGTATGCCATATCAATAAATGACATACCACGAGTATAAAACGAAAACAAGAACATATTACGAGCAAACTCCAATGATGGTTGCAATGATAGGTCGAGGTTCTTAATTTGCTTGATTGCCTTTAATGGAATGGCTCGTTTAATGGTCTTGTCAATACCTGTATAAACGTGTTTGAAAGGGTTTCGATTGGTGGTCAAATCCTTTTCAACTGCACGATTATAGACAGCTCGTAGTATTCGCATATAGAACGAGGTACTGTTCTTTGTCAGTCCTTTGTTCTGCAAATAAGCCTCATACATCAACATTAAATCCGAATCAATATCTTCCAATAGCACATCTTTATCCTCTCTAAACTGCATAAAACTTTTGAGCGTACAACGATAGGTTTCCGATGTTCGTTGCTTACCCATCTGCTGCAATTGGGCTATAACACTCTGCATAAAGTTGAACAGCGATTGCTCATTGGCTTGCTTCTGAAAGGTTGAGATAATATCATCGGCAGTGTATTTTACTCGCTTATTCTCTAATTGGTTGATGATGCTTTGTAGCCGCTTAATATCCCAATCCACACGTTCCTCAATGGATGTAAGATAGTACTGTCGGCTGCTATTGGTGATGATTATTGAACTTTCAACCTCATTCCACTCGCGCATAAAGAGTCGGTAATCCGTCTTTAACTGACGGATTACACGATTCTGAATGATTTGATAATAGATTGTTCCCTCCTTATTCTCGTTTGTCGAGGGTCGAAACTTTACCTTGATACTTGCCATAGGCTCACGGTTTTGTTTTTTTGTTTGGATTATCCTTTGGCTGTTGCTTGTCCTTGATGAACTTGGCTTTGCTCTCCTGTTCCTTTGCTGCTTGCTCTTTCAATCGTGCTTGCTCAGCGAGAGCTGCTTGTTTGCGAACAGCCTCTTCGTAGGTCTCCACATCTTCACGCATCTGCTCGATTGCTTCGGTGTTACGGTTGAGTTCGAAGATGTCCTCCAATGTGGCTATCTGTTCAGCGGAAGCATCGCCTTTCATCTTGATATAGCGATATTTGAGGGCATCATCATCCCTCTGAACATTCGGTCTTGATAAATGATATACTGCTGATACTCCTGCTGCCATAAGGAAGACAATTATTGATAGGAGAATCCAAGATTCCTTTGTATAAAGGGCAAACGAGTGTCGTTTCTCGTCAATATTGTGCTTTACCTTTACCTCGTCCATCTTGTCGATAGCCTCCGCAAGCTGTTGTTTTACGCCCTCAAAGTCGGGATGTTCTTTTTTAATCAGGACATCCATTTGATTGAAGATTCTCGCATAATCATTGAATAATGCTTTAACGAACTTTGTCAATTTTGCATTCGTTTCTTCAAAATGTTCCTTGTTACAACTATCGACGGCAGTCTTAATTTCCTGTACTAATGCAGTGTTATCCTCATTGCGAACAATGGGATTCGCATCACTTGGTTTAGTTTTCTGCAATTCGATTATACCGGTTTCTATTCTCTCCAAGCATCCGTAAATGCCTTCCATAAACGACTCGTGGTCGTTGTTATAATTTTTGTTGTTCATATTTTTTTAATTTAATTGATTATACATTGGGTTATTTAGAGTTTGAAACCTCTGGTTTTCTTCCTCTCTTTTTTCTTTTGTTTCTGCCAAGAAGGTGGTTGCTCATCCTCTGGTGGAGCATCCGATGGAGTCAATAAGCCTAATCCATTGCTTTCAATAAGACTGTCGGTAACGCTGTAATTTTGCTCTGCTTCTTGCCTTATTGGTCGCTGTTTAGGCTCAATTTCGGTCTGCATTTTCGGCATATCCCAACTTAATTGCTCGTAAAGTTTTGAATAACTGAACTGTCTGCTCACATCGGAAGCCTTGAATGTGTAGCCTTCTTTGGTAAAACTCAATCCCTCATTCTTACCCGTTCTTCGATTAATCTTGAAGGTCATTCCAATGCCTTGCTTTTGTAGTTGGTTGCCCAAATCCCACCATGTACGGCTTCGTTTCAATGCAGCCTTAACAGCATTATGAATCTCATACTTCACCCGTTCAGGATCGTGGAGCTTCCGTACATTGGTCTTGCTCTTATCCTCTGCGTAGGTCAATCCGTATTTGTCTTTCAGCCGCTTCGTAGCAATCTCATTTCGCTTAAAATCATTCTGCGAGGAGATTACTTTACCATTGTAGTTTATACGATTATATACTAAATGACAATGCGGATTGTCGGTGTTATGATGCCTTACCAAGATGAATTGGGTATTCTTAATGCCCATCAATTCCATATATTCCAATGCGATTTTAGCCATAAACTCATCGGTTAATCGTGGTGCATCTTCAGGCTTAAAGCTCAATGCAATGTGTCCTAACGGTTGCTTAATTTTCGGATTTAAGAGGCTTTGATAGTTGAAGCTATCAATCATCTCCTTGTTTGTTCCGAGTAGCACACCGTCCGATGCTATGATTTCTGCATTGTCTTTACCCATCACATAGCGTATGCAGCCACCAAAGGATTTACCCTTCTTGATTTTGCCAATCATCTGCACCTCCTTTCTTCAGCTTTGTAGTCGCTTAATACCTCCTTCAACTTGGCAAGCAGTTCCATCACTACATTCTTTGTTCGATAGAATCCCGTCTGATGCGATAGCTTCGTAAGCTGATTAAGGTTGTTTGCCATACCAGTAAGGTTGCGGATTATGGCTGCATCCTCAGCCGAATGTTTGGCTACTATGCGTGCTCCAAAAGCAGCATCTCGAATGTACTCGGCAAGCGTGCGGTTGGCATTCTTGCTTCGGTGACGTAGTTTCTCATAGTCGGGTTTTGAGAACTTCACAGTTACCGACTTTGTGAGGCGTTTCAGGGTACTTACCTGTGGTCTGCCTCTGGGCTTGGGTGTCGTTATTTTCTTATAATTCATCATTGCAATTTTTTACTTGGTTATTGATTTTCAATTCGGCTTTTCACAATCTGCGACCATCGGGAGCGGATTGCCTCCACCTTGAGGGTGGAGCGAGGTTTTTCGGGTGCAATGACGGCTCGTCCGACATTTTTCGGCATCCCGAAAGATAACCTCGCTACACCCCAAGACTGTGGTCTTGCTTCTTTCACCGTCATTGACAGTTTTCGATGGTTCAGACTGCTTCTTGATTCACTTGAATTGGAATTTCAGAGGAGTTCACAATCATATATGACCACAACCTAATGCTTCCATGATTCTCGCTTTCAAGATTGCGAAAAAACAGGTACTTGGCTACAACTTTCTCCACAGCTCAAAGTCGGCATCGTAAGTATCAAGATGCTGTCGGGCGATGTTCTCAAGCAAACCTGAAACACTCATCTTACGACCTCCGAGTTTGCGGACATAATCTTCAAGTCTGTCTCTTACCTCGCAACTGACAAATACAGGCTTGCGATCGATAATGACGGGGACTTTTAGATAGGCATTGCGGTACTCCTCCAATGAGAGTCTGCGTTGCTTACCACTTACTCTGCGTTGGATGGTTGGCGGCTCCTCATCCACAGTTTTGGATTCTGCAATGGATTGTGGTTCGGCTACCGCCTCTCCCTCAATTACAGAGTCTGGAATACGATTTTTTGGATTGAAATCCTGCAATGTCAATTCAACACTCTTTTTAACTTCGGCATCTCTCGCTGCCGAGGACGATACGCTCGGACTCATCATTTCAGTCAAAGCGTTCTTTTCAATTGATTCAGTCTTTTTCATATTTGCAATTTTTGGGGTTATCACTCAGGTCTCAGTGCGCACATTGACCAATTGTCGTGAGCAAAGTAAGTGTGTATAGTTCGGCAAGTCAAGCAATTGGGTTTATTGAGGCAATTAAGTATTGTTCTGCTTTTTAGGCAGGTAAACGAATAGTGCGGACTGCTCAAATTTTCCAATATTGGGAGTGATGAGAAATTGCGGATAGAATCATAAATTGAGAGAATTAAGGGCTTAATTTCGATTGCGGATAGATGGCCTGAGAAACATCGGGAGTTGGTCTATCCGTAATCCTGTAGTGATTATAAACTAGGTATGTTGGTGTGATAACTATACTGAATATATGAGTGTAGACAGTGAGAATATAGGTTAAAGTGCCACAAACTACGCCAGATACTGCAACAGGCTTGATGAACCATTGAAGTATGACAACTTATCCATTACTTCGCACCAACAAAACTAAATAACAGCGAAAAGAAAAATGATTGAAATTATGAATACAAATGGATTTAGTGGGGCGATTTATCGCACCGAATATGTAACGATATGTCAGTCTATGACACGTGTAGACACACCCATTGCAGTATGATTTTTACTGCTTTTATTTGCAGTGTGAACAACGAAAATTAAGTGTAACTATAAATATTGACAACAATGAACATCATCAGTTTTGAAGAGAAAACCTTTGAGGGAATTGCTGCCAGGTTTGAGTACTTCGTGCAGCGAGTGGATAACCTTTGTCACCGACACAGTGAAAGGAAGATTGACGAGTGGATGGATAACCACGATGTCTGCCGTAAACTGCGTATCAGTCCGAGGACATTGCAGACACTTCGTGATAACGGAACGCTTGCATTCAGCAAGATTGGAAACAAGACCTACTATCGCCCCAAAGATGTTGAACGTATTATTAGGATTGTGGAGGATAGACGCAAGGAAGCCAAATGGCGAGGTAGAACCATTTGACAGAGTGCAATGACTGAACTAACAACAAATAATACTAAAAGCGTATGAACAATGAGATTAGAGAAAAAGACCACGAGTGGGTAAAGATGTTCCACTCAAACATCGACCGACTGTTAGTGTCGATTGAGAACTTATTTGAGAGCCGACAGCCTGGTGCGTTCAATGATGAACTGCTGACAGACAAAGAGGTCGCTCATATTTTAAAAGTGAGCCGAAGAACTTTGCAAGATTATCGAAACAACGGTATTTTGTCCTACATACAGGTAGGCGGTAAAATTCTCTATCGCACTTCCGATGTGCAACGAACAATAATGAGTGGATTCAAGGAGGCGTATCGGCTACGGGATAGTGGATAATCGCTAAAAAAGAATAGAGGTTGTGTCGTAAATAAAAACACAACCTCTAACTATGTGGGCGGGAGAGGAATCGAACCTCTACTTTAATATGCGGATCTATTGATTTCAGAATTTTCAGCTTCAGTACATTCATTCAAGAAGAGCTCCGCCCAGTCCGCATATAGCCCACCGTCCTAAAAGTTTACCTAATGTCATCATAATATTCAGAGATTTGTTGAGATTAAACAAGCTAATCCATCCAAGTACCCACTGGTAAAAAGTAGGCAGAGGACATCCGAATAAATGAACAGAAACGAGACAAATTCCTATGTTCAATCTATTTTAGTATGCAAAGGTACAAATTTATCACAAATCAGAGATTTAAACGAGAAACAAATATTATCTTTACTGCGAAAATAATAAATTTTATCATTATGTATCTTAAATTCGATTCAGAAAAAGGGAAAGAGATGCTGATTAAAGCATATTCAAAGTTGAATAAAGAATCTCTTAAAGCAAGAAGTGTTGAGGAACCGAATGCAACAGAACGTAATCAATACCATAGAGATTTTACTCGAATATTGTATTCTCCGTCATTTAGACGGTTACAAGGTAAAATGCAAATTCTAGGCATTCAAAATGATGCTTTTTTTAGAAATCGTTTAACTCATAGTTTAGAAGTTTCACAAATAGCTAGAGATATTGCATCTATTATTGGGAATATTGTTGGGAATGATGCATATTCGGCTGATACCGACCTATATGTGATTGAGGCAGCTGCTTTAGCCCACGATATTGGTCATCCAGCCTTTGGGCATAGTGGTGAAAGATGTTTAGATGAAATCTGTAAGAACTATAATTTGGGTAGATTCGAAGGTAATGCTCAAAATTTTAGAATTCTTAATCATATTGAGAAAAAACTTCCCAATAGCAAGGGGCTTAATTTAACATATCGTACACTCTTAGCTATTAACAAATATATAGTTAAAGAAAACAAAAAGTCTGATAAAATTCTATATGCAGAAGATTACGATATGTTATATGATATCAGAAAAAAGTTGGGCTTGTTAAATGAACGAACTCTTGATGTCCAAATCATAGATGTTGCTGATGAAATAGCATATGCCGTACATGATTTGGAAGATGGATTATCATTTGGATATTTTAATATAGACGAAATAACCTATCAACTACAAACAGATTTAGGAGAAAATGCAAAAGAGGTTACTATGTTTAAACAAATGGTCAACGATGCGAAGCAATTAGCATCTCAGTCAACTTCTTATAAAACCACTCAAGAATATTCACAAATATTTAGAAGAGCATTGGTCTCAAAATTAACCAATAAATTTATACGAGATGTTGGTTGGGTGGAGATTGAGGACAGCCAAAAGAAAGAACATGGAACACCTAATATTACGCATGAGTTAGGTTGTTGTGAATGGAATAGATTAGTTCATAAGCTAAAAAAAATTATATATAAGGCAGCAACAAGACACGATACAATACGACTATACGAAAAGAGGGGCAGTATTGTAATTAATGCTTTGTTTAAAATATACTCTGATAAAGAAAACTATCAATTATTAACACCAGATTATAGACCAAATATCGATTATAAAAAAGATAAAATCACTAAAAAAGAACAGCGTAAATTAAATCGTGCAGCGGTGGATTTTATTTCTGGAATGATGGATGATTTTGCCAAGACAATGTATAAACGTTATTATAATATCAATTTTGATGAAATCCCAATAAGGATGTTAGAATAACAAATTACAGCGACCTTTGGCTTTATAGAGCCAAAGGTCGCTGTGAGAATTCTAAATCAATAGGTCAAGGCGAATTTCAATCCGACTGCCTCCGAAATCATAATGAATGTAGATAACTGCATATCGGTTTCGCCTTTTTCAAGCATAGCCACATACTCACGCTTCTTACCAATCTTATCGGCAAGCTGCTGTTGGGTAATTCCTGCTGATTTGCGAGCGTTTTTCAACACCTCAGCATAGTACCAAGCACGAGACTTCGCATCGAACTCATCACGCGAAGCAGTACCCTTTGCTCCGTACTCATCGACAAACATATCCTCGGTGGTAGGAAGATGTTTGAGCTTATTAATGTCAATCTTTGGTCTCATTGCTGTAAACTGTTTAAAATTTGTTCTGCTTTTTGTATCTCCTTCTTATAGTCTTTTGTGGATTTCTTCATAAAACCATTCAAAAGAAGTATCTGCTCGGCTTCAATGAAATTCTCGTGGTCAATGGTAAAGAGGATTACTCTATACTCATTGCCTACAGATATACGCAACTCATAGAAATCTGTATCTACAAGTTTCTTTACCAACTTGGTATTTACGACCTTTACATCTGCTAAAATGTTCATCGCATATTTGACCTTGTTCTGAACATTTGCAGGCAGCGAGTTGTAAAACTCATCGAATTCTGTACTTCTTATCATAGTTCTCATGTTGCAAATGTAATACATTTATTACATTTTACAAAGCAAATGCCAAAAAAGTTTGCGGAAGAGAGGAAAATCAGAGATGCGAAGCCAATTATTTTTCTGGAGGGAGTGCAGTTTGCCGTCTGCCCCATTATAATAATTCCTAAAAAATATCCCTCCAAAGATAGAAACGGGAACAGCGTACATTTAGGCTAATTGATTAAAACCTACTTGTATGCTGTTCTTTTTGTGTTTTTATTATTTTTTCCGTCAGTCGTTTGTTTCCGTTGCCGAAAGCGTCCATTGTACAGACGTGAAAGGGGAAAGGTTTTCGGGCTGAATACTCTCCGTAGGAGGAAGATTCAGTCCGAAACGGCTTGCCGCTTGACCTTTTCACTTTCAGAAGAGTCTGTACTAACATAATGGGCAGCAACGGAAATAAGCGACTGACGGGTATTAAATTAAAATTTCAAACTCCAACCATAACACCATTGATTTAACTTCTCAATGGATGCCATATTATTAAAATAATCCAAATCAGGCAATCGTAGAACTTTAACTTGACTTTTTGAGTCTATTTTTTCCAATTCTTTCACGCCCATCAAATATGGCACATTTGGCGTAGGGATTAAGACGCATACACGATATAAAAGTTTAAGTCTAAGAGTATAAATCACAAAAAAACCACGATAACGATTATCTTGTGTTAAATATATTCCATCTGGAATCGGAATGTTCTGCATTGTCCATAACCTATCTGGAACATGAAAGACATCTGGCTCTAATATTTGCTTTCTTAAAGAGTCATAATATTTGTCAAGTAAAAAAGTATAACCTGTTTTTGCAAAAAGTAGAAGATATGCATTCTTTAGTAAAGCTGCACTAATTCTGCGTTCGTTTCTTTTCAACGGCACATCTTCCACATTGACGACCTCATTAGGTAGTAATATATTATTGTGAAAATCAATCCAAGTATCAGGTTTATTTCTCTTTGTATCTACCAATAATTTAATCGTTCTATCCTCATCTATTTGAAGATTGGCATTTAATAATTGACCATCCTTTTCAATACGAATTTTTCTTTCTGAACATGGTAAGAAAAGGCGATGTTCTCTAGTTGTAATCGCATTTAACAAATGAATGTCGATATCTGAGCCACAACGACTATTACATTTTCTGCATGTAAGAGCAATTCGATTACCACCTAATGACTTTTGAGGGACATCTTCCTCTGTTAAGACATTCTTAACATCTTGCTCACTATACTCATTTAAACATATTGGACATAAATAATCTCCGTTACAATTATTCTTTTTTACATATTGAAGATTACTATGCATTCTAATATAATATTCTTTTTTATCCATATTCATTTTTTTTGCAAAGGTACATTAATACAACTAATTAAGGACAATGCTTTCACTTTTTATTATACCATAGATCTCCGTACTATCAACCTATCCATATCCTCCGAAATCTTATCATCAGTTACTTTGGCATATCCCTGAGTTGTGCGGATATTGGTATGTCCCATCATCTTTGCAATACTCTCCATTGGAACACCTGCCGAGACAAGGAGTGTTCCGAATGTGTGCCTCGATTGATGGTAGGAGAGGTTATGCTTGAATTGGTGAGCAAAGCCCAATTCGTGTATCTCGAACCAAATCATATCCCTACAAGGCAATGGAAATATCGGCTTGCTGTCATCTGTAGTATTGTATAGCGACAGTATTTGTTCTGCTATCGGATGCAATGGAATAAATGCCTCTACATCTGTTTTCTTACGGTATGTTCTAATGTATTTGCGTCCTTCTGCTGTTGTTCCTATGTGATGAGGATATAATCGTTGCACATCCACATACGCTAAGCCACAAAAACAAGAGAAAATAAATGTCCGTCTTGCCAACTCCTGCAATGGATCAAGTTTCGGATGGTTCATAATATCCTGCAATTGACTTTTGCTTATGTACATCAATCTCTTGGGAGGCTTCTTCTCATACTGGACATCTTCTAATGGATTGAAACGCAAGATACCATTGTCCACAGCCAAATAGACTAATCGTTTCAGCCAACACAAACAATGGTTCCTGTATGATGGCTTATGTGGGTAATTCATCTTCATATAGAGTACAAAGTTGTTACCAAACTCCTCAGTTATATCCGTAAATAGCATATCCTCTTTGCCCAACGAATTAATATACTCACGCAAATAGTGTTGGTACATCTTTGACCCACGATAAGAGGATGTTGAGTCAATCTGTACGGAACGGATTTTAAGATGTTCCCTCTCTATCTCTCCTGCTTGCAATATGTATTTTGGAATATCTGAAACACCCGTAATGGCATTCTTTAGCAATTCAGCAGTAATGACACCATTTGTTTTTAGCAGACTATTGTAAGTATCATCAATACGATTCTTATAGTCATTGAGCATACCATTGATTCTATTATTCTTTGTTTCGCCTTTCTTGCCGTTCCAGTCATCAGGACGGCAAAAGAGTCCTGTAGATAATACAGTAGCTTTGCCATCAATGGTTACTCGGCACATAATGGCGGTTGTACCATCGGCTTTAATTTTGCTGCGGTTAATGTAGTACAGTTGTTTATATGTACTTCTCATAATTCAAACTTTTTGTGGGTTATAAAACTAATGTCATATCACTTGTTGCCTTGATGAATATATCCATATCATCGAACAACTTCTTAGGTGTTACCGTAGCATAAAGTTGAGTAGTGGTAAGGTTGGTATGCCCAAGCATTTTGCTGATTGTTTCTATTGGAACACCAGCTTCAAGCGTAATCAGACTTCCGAAGGTATGACGCCCCATGTGATAGACCAAATCAGTCTTAATCCCGGCTAAATCCCTAAGTCCTTTCATATGCCTTCGCAGATTAGGGTGGTGTATCATCGGGAATAACTCCTTGCGCTCATTACTGCGGTATTTCTCTATCAGAGCAATAGCTTCGGGCAATAATTTCACTCTACCCAAGTGCTCATTTTTCTTACGCAGATATTTCAGCCATAATGCACCATTGTCATCGGTATAGATGTTATCGTCTGTTATTGAAACAGCATCTGCATATGGAACGCCTGTATAGCAAGCAAACAAGAATAGATCCCTTGCAATATTATGCGTTACTCTTGATGCCGGAATTTCCAAATCTCGAATTTTCTCAAAGTCCTCACGACTTAATGCTCGTGGTGCTTTCCTATTCTCTTTTGGCAGTTTGAAATTTACGAAATAGCGTTTCTCCGAATGTCCCTCTTTGAACGCCAGTCGACAAATCTTTTTGAGTATGGCCAGATAATGCCTTGCCGTATCAACTGCAAGACCTTTGTTCTTCAATACATACTCCTGAAACTCATAGGCCAAATGCTCATTCAATTGCCCGAAAGCCAAATCTTCAACCTTGAAACGCTTTTTAATAAACTCACCAAGATATCTGCGAGTATAGATATAGGTTGACATAGATGACTTGGCGACATCGATACCGATTCTCGACAGCATATCCTCAATATGAATATCCAATCGTCTGAGGAGTGTCATTTGAGTTTCAACACTTCCTTGAAAAGCCTCTTTGACTGCTGTTGCATCAAAATCAATCTTACGCTCCAAAAGAGAATCGTATGCCGAATTTATGGCAAGCAGCAGCTTGTCAATCTTGGCATTGATTTCTACCGCTTCCTTGCTTTTGCCATTTAGTCGGCTTTCACGAGGATTCCATAATTCTGGAGTACACGACAGCTTGCTACTGAACTGCGCCATCGTTCGATTTACGGTAATGCGTCCCATGATGGGAGCCTTACCAGACTTGTCTAATCCGCCCCTTTTAAGGTAGAGCAACACCTTGAATTTTTCTACTTTCATACGCTTATATTTTTAGTGGCAAAGTTAGCCTGTATATAAGCGTTCTTAACTATGCAAAATAATGACAATCAACGCAATGTGATGCTGTCGTAGATTATTTCGTTACCTATCGGCTTTCGGTAACAACCGAGCTAACGATTTGGTAACTGAACACCTGCTCATAACCGTTACTTCTTGCATAGTACCAACTATGCGAGAAAATCGCTTTTTGCTGTTTCTCAACCATTTACGTTTGCCTTATTCAATTCCGAAATCGTTTGCTTTGCTACTTAGTTTCCATTGATGGTGGCAGATACGATTTCCCATTTTACGGAATTGTTTTTTGCTATTTG
>ERZ840096.1341-NODE-1341-length-26444-cov-18.608132_pt1 | contig 26444 bp, 30 predicted proteins | sample MGYA00519878_ERZ840096 | MGnify/ENA primary metagenome ERZ840096 (study PRJEB31850, sample SAMEA3708865) | human gut metagenome | biome: human gut; feature: human-associated habitat; material: faeces | place: China | collected 2014 ...
GCAATTCATCTCACCGCCTAAAGAGGCGGGAGACTTCTTGCAGAATCAGGTTAAAAAGGATTTGTTCCCCACGGGAAGCGACTGCGACCAATAATACAATGATGACCAGTCCATACAGAGGATTTTCAGATAAAATAGCATCCGTTACTCCAAAACTGTACAAAAAGGAAGCACTGTCATTCGTGATAGCCGTAGAGTACATCATGACTCCCATAATAATCATGATGAAGTAAATAATCCCCAAGAAGAATCCCCAGTTTTTTCCCAGATAGCCACTGATGACACTGGCATAATCTTCACACTTCGGCGAGCTAGCCAAGGTGTTAATGTACAGCCGCTGGTTACGGCCTTCTTCCATTCTTCCTGAGTCATACCCGCTTTTTCCCAATGGGCACTGCCCGAAGCCATTCCTATACGTTTTGTAGCATTTTCCATAGTAGGCCACCCCTTATTCAGCCTGATGGGCTTTAACGGCCTTTACGATACGCTGCAGGCCTTTGTCAACGATAACCCGCGGCATAGCCAGATTGAGGCGGATATAGCCTTTTGCATTATCGACAAAGAGTGCATCCCCTCCTTCCAGGAGAACCCCTGCTTTATTAGCCATGAAATCAGGAATATCTTCCACATCGCCGAGATACGGATTCATGTTGACCCATGCCAGATAGGTTGCCTGTGGAATCTGGAAGGTGATATCCGGGAGTTCTCTGTCCAGAGTGTCCTTCACAAACTGGAAATTCCCGTCCAGATACGTCTTGAGCTGGTCCAGCCATTCACTCCCGTGTTCGTAAGCTGCCTGATGGGCGGCGATAGAAAGGGGATTTACGTTCATGGCATAGGCATTGGTCGTACCGATATAGAGATCGCGCAGCCCTTTATCGCGGATGATGATTTCGGCAAACATCATCCCCGCCATATTGAATGCTTTGGATACAGAGGTGCAGGTAATCAGTTTTTTATATTCTGGCATAATCTTAGCCATGGGGATATGTTTAACGCCCTGGCGCAGGAGATCGCAATGGATTTCGTCACTGATAATCCAAAGATTATGTTTTTCTACAATAGCCGCTACCTTGCGGAGTTCTTCTTCTGTCCAGACCCGTCCCGTCGGATTCTGTGGATTGCACCAGATAAGAAGTTTGGCAAACGGATTGGAGGCGTCTTTTTCTAATGCATCAAAATCGATGGTCCAATTTCCCTGAGCATCACATTTCAGCTTATTGTGGATAGCGTGTTTATGCCGTTCATCAATCGGGTGCTGGAAATATCCGTATGCCGGCGTATTGATGATGGCATAATCATAGTCGCCAAGAAGCAGATCGACTAATGTATACAATGCCGGTATGATACCCAGAGAAAAGCAGATTTCTTCTTTCGGATAGGTCCAGCCGTACATCTTTTCACACCAGGAATTATAGGCCTGGAAAAATTCCGGTTCAAACACCTGGCTGTATCCGATGATGCGCTTGTCGGCCCGGTCTTTGATTGCCTGGATAATAGCCGGGCACATGGCAAATTCCATATCGGCTACCCACATGCGGACAAATTCATCGTCCTTGAACGGAAAGGTCTTTTTCCCTTCAAAATCATGGAAAATGTAGCCACGGAACCCATCCGTATTGAGTGCATTCGTATGTTTTCTGTCAATGATTTCATCAAAATCGTACGTCATCAGTATTCCTCTTTTCTACAAATATGCGATTATTCAGAATTATAATTATTATAGGTAAGAGCTCTCTGTTTATGCTTATACTATATCAGTTCCGATGTCCACTGGCAAAAGCCCCTATGTTTCGTTTAAAGACATAAACATAGTCGCTGTGTTTCTTTAGGCGAAACATAAGAGCCAATCATCTTCCAATTTCATCAGAAGACATGTTTTTTCAATTGTTTTTTTTATTTTGAATATTTTAAAGAAACAAAAAAACGTGTACAATGACATCAGAGGTGATTTCATGTCTCTGGTAACAGAAAATACGGGTAAGGCAATCCGTACATTCCGGAAAAAGAATAAGCTGACCGTCCAGGAACTGGCGGATCGCATCTGTAAGAGCAAAGCAACAGTTTCCAAATATGAAAGCGGTAAAATTTCTTTGGATTTGGATACCCTGTTCGATATTGCACAGGTATTACAGGTCCGCCTCGAGCAGTTATTATACATGCCACCGGAAAATGTCCCAACAGAAACTGTAACCGTTCCCAATTTCTTCAAAAATCTGAATCACATGTACATATATATGTATGATGGCCGTAATAACCATCTGAACCGCACGATTATCAATGTATTTCCGGAAAATCAGCATATATTTCCAGCCATCATGTACATGAATATAAAGAATTATGATGAATATCAGAATTGTGAAAACACTTATACAGGAACAATATCCCATTACGACGCCCTGACCACTATGGAATTCCAGAATCAGGATACCTATATAGAAAAATATATTATCCGTATCCTCGCGTCGTTTTTAGATGCTCCCACCAAATGGGCCATGGGATTCGGCGTTTCTTCCCGACCATTAATGCCCGTCGCTACCAAAATGCTTATTTCAAAAAAAATTCTCCCGGAAACAGACGACCTCATCAAATCTCTGATGATTTCCAAAGAGGATATCCGCCGCATGAAGCAATACAACATGCTATCTTTCGTATAAGTAAAAAAACTGGCTTATGGAACAAAATACTCCATAAACCATTTTTTTTAGGCTTATTCTGTTATGCATTGTAATTTTCCATCAGTCTGCGGAAGAAATTACGAGATCCCGGAAGTGTGGCAGCAGGAATGCGTTCGTTGACACCGTGCATGGGCCCCCACGTATCGTCCTGTTCATAGCCGCTGAAGAGGAAATGTGCCTGGCAATGTCCTTGTAATAGCGGGAATCTGTCGCAAACAGCATCAGTTCCGGCATGACGATGACGTCATCACCGTATACGTCGTGAATAGTCTGTTCGACCAGACGGAATTCTTCACTGTCCGGGGTGTCTGCGTTGACCGGGTCGATGCCGGATACGCGGCGGACCTGAATGCCACCGGTGAGGTGCTGCTGGATATACGCCAGAATTTCGTCCCCTGTTTCCCCGGGAAGTACGCGGGCACTGATGGTAGCGCTTACGTGTGCCGGGATGACGTTAGGCTGCTGGGCTCCCTGGGCCATGGTCACACATATCGTCGTATGGAGCAGCGCATCGAGGCGGGCATCCTGACGGGCCAGTTCACACACTTCATCCCAGTACCGGTCGGGGGCACTGATGTACATACATCCCTGACAAAGTAGCTCATATGCCAGGTCGTGAATCCACCTCGACAGGTGAATGGATGCGACTCATAGAAAATGGTTGTTATCAGCATGTTATGTAACACTATACCGAGGTCCTTCTTCTCATTCATAAAAATTCCCACAATATGTTGACACCGTCTCCACCTCTTAGGTGGTAGATGAATGGCGAGCTTGTGGTATAATATTAATAGCAGTTAGAACTTCTGCGAGAACAAAAAAGTATTTTCAATCAACGGTCTTTGAGCCGTTTTCGGAGGAGCACTCCCCCTTGCCGCAGCACGACGCCATAGGCGAATCGCGACGGGTAGAAAAGAAGTGCAAAATGTGTATCTACTCAAGTAAGCAGAACTTCGATTTCGAGGGACTGTGTAAGGGGCTTTTGGACAGCCCTTTGAGAATAAGGATATCCTGACAGCTAACTCCTTTGGAATAGGCTGTCAGGCGTTAGTCCATGTATCAAACTTCTCAAGAATCTCTCGCTTCTATAAGCGGGAGAGGTTCAATATCCTGACACTTTCTAGCATTTGTTTCTCTGCCGCCAGATGCGCTGGGCTTCAGCAGCTTGAATCAGGGCTTCGCGCACATCGGGATGAGCGATGTTAATCAGCGCTTCGGCCCTTTGCCAAGTAGCCAGACCGGACAGGTTGGCTACACCGTATTCGGTGACCATGTACGGTGCCTGGGTCCGCGGCGTCGTAATGATGTCGCCGGCCGTGAACTTAGGCAGGATATTGGAATGACGGATACCCTGCTTATCGACCCGGCTCGACGGCATGGCCAGGAAGGCTTTGCCATGATCGGCTGCATAGGCGCCGGTCACGAAGTCCAGATGGCCGCCAGTCCCGCTGATTTGCCGTGTCCCTGCCGATTCCGAGCAGACCTGGCCATAGAGGTCGACGGCAATACAGCTGTTGATGGAAATGAAATCATCGAGCTGGCGGATTGTTGACATAATGCATAGGTGCCGACAGGATATCCTGGTTATGGTCCAAAAATTCATAGAGTTCTTTCGAGCCCATACAAATGGAGAAGACGCCTTTCCCCCGCTGGAAAGGCTTTTTGTCGTTAGTAATCTTCCCTGACTGGTACAGATTGAGATAGCCGTCACTCATGAGCTCTGTATGCATACCTAAGTCTTTCAAATCCGATCCGGCAATGAGGCTGCCTAAGGCATTGGGCATACCACCGATACCGAGTTGCAAGGTAATGCCGTCATGCAAGTAAGGGAAAATATTCTCGGCAATCTGCTGGTCAATAGCACTCGGTTCCCGGTTCGGCGCCAGGCTAATCGGGTCTTCACTTTCGACGATGGTATCGACTTTCGAGACGTGGATGTGGTCGCTGCCCATGCCAAAGACGACGGGCATGTTGGGGTTGACTTCAACGATGATCGTTTCCGCCGCATCGAGCATCTCCTGGGTGCAGCCATTGGTCAGGCCAAAGGAAAATTTCCCGTGCCTGTCCATGGGCGCTACGGTAATCATGGCTACATTGACTGGCGCAAAGCCCCGCTTATAATAGGAGCCGCAGTCGCGAAATAGCATCGGCTCATGGTAGGCCCGGCCAGCATCGAGATACTTTCGGTCAATGCCGGAACAATCCCAGAGATTATACGTAAAGGTCTCATTTTCCGGGTCGGCTTCCAAAATAGGACAGCATGACAGGAAATGGCATTGCGGACCTTGATGTCCTTCAATTCACCTTGACGCCGGGCCAAGGCCTTGTCCAGGGCCGTCGGATAGGCGCAGCTCATACCATAATCGACCCAATCGCCATCCTTGACGACCTGCACAGCCTGATTGGCTGTACAGCATTTATTTCTATATTCCTGATATACGTCCATGACCGCTCACCTCACTATCTGGCCGCTTCCATACCGGCGTCAAAGGCTTTCAAGTTGATGTCGACAAAGGCTGGTTTCACTGTTTTGGCAATGATGCTCTTCCAGTCGATATCGTGGAGGCCCAGGGCTTCGATAAGGGCGCCCAGGAGAACGACGTTGGCACTCCTGGGATTGCCCAGGTCCGTTGCGACCTTCGTCGCATCGAAAGCCCAGACGGGCACGTGTTTCTTCAGTTCTTCAACGATTCCCCGGGGATACTGGCAGGCCCCGGACAGGCAGCGATGGAATCTGCGTCGTATTGACGACCATCTTGCCGTCTTTCTTCAGGAACCGGGCATAGCGGGCGGCTTCCATTTCTTCAAAGGCGACGAGGACATCTGCCGATCCTTCGCCGATGATGGGCGAATAGACTTGGGAGCCGAAACGGACCTGCGTGCTGACGCTGCCGCCGCGCTGGCTCATGCCGTGGACTTCGGACATCTTGACATCGTAGCCATGTCCGATGAGGCCTATGGTGAGGATTTTGCTGGCTAATATCGTACCCTGGCCGCCGACACCGACGAAGAGTACACTCTTTATATCTGACATATTATTTATCCCCCTTTCTGGAAATGGCCTGAACCGGGCAGACCTGCATGCAGACCGTACAGCCGACGCAATCCGCCTGAGCAATATTGGATTTCTTCGTTTCACTGTCATAGCGCAGGGCCGGGCAGCCGGTGGAGAGGCATTTCTTGCAACCAATGCACTTATCCGCATCGACGACGCACGGCGTCTTGTCGAGGTTGAACTGGGCTTTATCTTCTTTGGAATACTTTTTGAGGACACAAGGCCATTTGGTGATGATGACCGACGGTTCATCTTCCATGGCAAAAGCCCAGTCCAGCGTTTCTTTCATGGCCTTCAGGTCCAGGGGATTGACCGTCCGGACGTGCTTGATGCCCAGGGCTTTGACGACCGTTTCGACGTCGATGAGCGTGGCCGGTTCCCCTTTGATGTTATAGCCCGTCCCGGGGTTATCCTGATGGCCGGTCATACCGGTGATGCGGTTGTCCAGGATGACACAGATGGCATTCGAGCCGTTATAGGCCACATCGGTCAGGGAGTTGATGCCCGTATGGAAGAACGTCGAATCGCCCATGCAGACGGCCAGTTCCTTGGCGTTGAGCGGCGCCGCCCCGCCTAAGGCGTAACAGCCGATATCGCCGATCATGACCGTGTCTTTCCGATGGCGTATCTGTTCTTCCATAAAGGGGTCCAGTTCTTCGATGACGTAGAGTTCATCAAAGTTATCGGAAAAGGTTTTGATTTTCTCCATCGGCAGAGGATAAGTAAAGCCCAGCTTCAAATACAATGCTTTATCGCCTAAGGCTTCCTTAGCATACAGATAGGCCGCACCGGCTGCGATAATGCCAATTTTCGTGTCGTTCATCTCGATTTCATTGAAAGGACAGCTTTCGGCATAGCCCTTCAATTTTTCTTCCCGTTCTTCGATGACATAGCGGCGTCTCTTGGAAATGGCCGGTACGGCATCCATTTTATCCCGCTGTTTCTGATAGAGGACGGGCGCCACTTCCTGGCGGTCTTTTTCTTCGACGAGGCTCTTGGAATGGCAGACTCGGGTCGTCATGCGAATCATGACCGGGACGTCATAGGTTTCACTGACCCGATAGGCTTCTTTGGTCAGGTCGATACATTCCTGCGAATCCGACGGCTCGAACATGGCGATTTTGGCAAATTTGGCATAATTCCGGTTGTCCTGTTCATTCTGAGTAATGAAAAATTAACCCAACACTCTTTCCGCATCAAAATAGAAATCATCGATTTTCCCCGTCTCATCGACACCATCCCCATCCTCTGCCTGTTCAGTTCGATGAACGATGCCTTATATACGCTCCGTTCCATTGCGCCGAAATATAAGAAGATCCATTTGCTCCTCAACGAAAACTTCATGTTCAACAAAGACGCCTGCCCGGAAGAGCTGCGTAAAAAAATCGTCTGCCGATCTATTCCATCCGCCCCAGTGAATCGACGATGCTCTCGGTCCTGCTCTACGCGCAAGAACTCCTGGTCTTCCAAAAAAAGGACAGCCAGCAGCTGTCCATGATGTCTTCCATCTTATCGCACGTTACAGATGGCATCATCCTCTATGCCAAAGGCGGCGCTATTTACCATATCAATAAACGGGCCGCGTCCTTTCTGGGCATCCCGGAGACGACGCAGAACATGCGGGATATATTCCCCAATTGGAAAGAAGGGAAAAAGCCATCGTTCCAGGAAACGATCCTCCACCGGCCGCCGTATACGCTCGTCGCCAATTCCGATTATTTCCTTACGGACAGTGCGGCACAATATATCATGACTATCCGCGACGTGACGGAATTGCAGAGATTGGAAAAAAACATCCGCTACAAATTGTCCAAGACGGGTATGACGGCGGCTCACCATTTTGAGGACAAATACCCTGCGCCTGAGCCTGCCATCTCTGAACGACCGGCCTGATGATGTTCTCTACTTATTCTCGTACTTCCTGCAAAGCTTCAGCCATCGCCAAGTTTCCCTTCCCAAAATATTAAAAAAAGCCCTCATCCAGCATGACTGGTGGGGCAATATCCGCGAACTGCACAGTGTCTCCTTGCGTTATTACATCTTCGGCGACACCCTGAATGGGGCTTATGATTCATTATTTGACATCCCCGACGAAAACCGGAAGGAAAGTCTCCTCGATACAGCATCGCTCCAGCTGGACATGAAGCACCTGGAAAAGACGATCCAGCAGATACTCATCGGAGAGCTGCAAGAAAAAGGCTATAGCCAGAAGGATATCGCCAAATTGCTCAACATATCACGCCAGACAATTTTCAATAAGATGCACTGATAACGCCTCGCCTACAACCGGCGGATACGGCTGTTAGGGATATTCAGCTTCTGCCGGAGTTTGGTTACTGTCCGCCGGGCCACGGAAATCCGGTCCGACAAAGCCAGGCACTCAGACAGGTCCTGGTCCGAATAAGGATGGCTTTTGTCTTCACTGGCGACGAGGGCAGCGATTTTCTCCATGACGACCTTATCGGACACACTGCCTTCGGTATCGGAAGGATAAGCCGTCGCTAAAAAAGATTGGAGCGGATATATCCGCCCTTCAAACAGGACATAGCGGTGGCGGCAGACGCGGCTGACCGTCGCCGTACTGAGCTGGGTGTCGGCAGCGATATCCTTCTGGCGCAGGGGCCGCAAAGACCGATGGTGCAAGAAATAGTCCTTCTGCCGGTCCATGAGGCAGGCCACGACCTGTTCGATGGAATGATGGCGGTAAGCCAGGGCTGAGGCCAAATCGGTAAAATCCCGGCGGGCTTTGCGGATGTAATCCAAGATTTCCTTGTCCCCCCGGGCGGCATACTGGTCGTATAAATCATCGCGGAAATAGACATCCGGTATGTCCTCAAGGGACCGCTGGGTCAGCCGGCCTTTGGCATCGCAGTAGATTTCTATATCGGGCCGGATATATACCTCTTCCTGGACAATCTGGCTGGCCGGCTGGAGGGACAGGCTCTTGAAAAAATCCCGGATATCCCGCAATTCCGAGTCCGACAAGCCCAGGGAAGCCTGGATTTTCTGCCACTTCCCCTGGAGAAAATCATCATAATGCTTTTCTAGCAGGGCTTCCGCCTGGCGAGGCGCCTTGCGGGCCCGCCGGGTCTGGATGAGCAGGGCTTCACGGAAATCCCTGGCGGCAATGCCCGGCGGGTCGAAGGACTGGACGAGGGCCAGTCCTTTTTCCATATCGGCCGGTCCCAACTGGTAAGCCCAGCCCAGAGAAGCTAAGTCACCCTGGAAAAACCCTTTGGCATCGAGGGAGCCGATGACCAGGCCCGCCGCCAGCATGACCGGTTTCGGCAGGGTCTGGACCCGCAGCTGGGCCATGAGCTTCGCTTCCAGGGAGGCGCCGTGATTGTGCACATTCTCGATAGCTTTACGGCCCTTTTCTTCGTCGGCCCGGACATCATGATAGCAGATGTCCATCAAGGGGTTAGCCGTCACTTTTTCCTGCAAGAAATCTACCAAATCCTGGCCATGGAGGGCCAGCATCTGGATGGTCAATCGCTGGACCTGCAGTATTTTCGCTTTTTGTTCGAGTTTCAAGGATAAATTCGACATAAGGCCCCTCTTTCCATTCATGGCTTACTTTTTCACCATAGCTTCCAAGATGCGCCGCGCTTCGTCCGGTTCATGGTCCTTGATGATGCGGCTCACCGTATCATAGCCCAAAGCGCCGATGTAGGCCGCCCCGAAGGCGGCAGATGCCTTCAAATGCTGCTGGCACCGGTCTTCCCGTACTTCCAGGCCTTCGACACAGGCCGTCTGGAAGATGCGTACCGACCGGATCAGGAGCTGCAGGCTTTCCAGGAGGCAGTCGGCGATGAGCGGTTCAAAGGCGTTGAGTTCAAATTCGCCGTGGGCAGCGGCCATGGCGATGGCGCTGTCGTCAGCCATTACTTTCATGGCACACTGCATGACCATTTCCGGGATGACCGGATTGACCTTGCCGGGCATGATGGAACTGCCCTGCTGACGGGCAGGTAGGCGGATTTCACCGATGCCGCCGTGAGGGCCAGAATTCATGAGGCGCAAGTCATTGGCAATTTTCATCAAGTTGACGGCCAGGGCCTTAAGCAGGCCCGACACTTCGACGAAGACATCGTTGTTCTGGGTCAGGTCGACAGGGTATTCTGCCGCAGCCAGGCCGATGCCCGTCAAACGACGCAATTCCTCAATGACTTCATAGCGGTACTGCCGCGACGCCGTATCAGACGTACCGATAGCCGTGCCGCCGAGGTTGACCATGCGCAAACGTTCCTCGATTTTATACAAACGCCAGCGGTCACGGGACAAGGCTTGGGCATAAGCACCAAATTCTTCGCCTGCCGTCATGGGAACGGCATCCATGAGCTCCGTCCGCCCCAATTTATACGTTTTTTCATAGGCCTGCTCTTTATGCTGGAAGGCTTCCTGCAAGTCGGCACAAGCCTGGCTCAGTTCCCGCAGCTTGCGGATAGCGGCAATCCGCAGAGCCGTCGGATAGACGTCATTTGTCGACTGGCCGCGGTTGACGTCGTCCAAGGGATGGATGACGTCGTACTGTCCAGGCCGTTTCCCCAGTTTCAGCAAAGCTGCATTGGCAATGACTTCATTGACGTTCATATTCGTCGACGTACCGGCGCCGCCTTGAAGGGCTTCGGTTACAAAAGCATCGTCATACTGACCGGCCAAGATAGCGTCGCAAGCTGCGGCGATGGCCTGATAAATCCCGTCTTCACGGACACCGAGGCGGGCATAGGTCAGGGCAGCGGCTTTTTTGACCGTCACCATGGCATAAATGAGTTCTAGTGCCGTCCGCTTATGGCCTAAAGGGAAATTTTCCAAGGCCCTGACCGTATTGATACCGTACATTGTCCCTTCAGGCACCTCCATTTCACCGAGCGCATCGCGTTCGATACGCGTTTTTTTCATCCGAATCCCTCCCAAGTCGCCTACCATATTCTACAAACTACAAACTCCATACTACAAGCTATTTTTTAAACCAGCGACTGCAAGTACGGGAAGACGCTGAGGCTGCGTTTCAGGATGCCCTGCATGTAGGCGATGGCGATGCCGTAGTTGGTAATGGGCACGGCCTGGTCAGCGGCGCACTTCATGCGGTATTGGACTTCCCGGCCGTTGAGCATACAACCGCCGCAGTGGATGACCAAGGCATACGGCGACAAGTCTTCCGGGAAATCGCGGCCGCTGGCCGTTTCGATGCGGATATCCTTATGCGTATAATTACGAAGCCAGCGGGGAATCTTGACCGTGCCGATGTCGTCGCACTGGCGATGATGGGTACAGCCTTCGGCAATGAGGACCGTGTCGCCGTCTTGCAGCTTTTCCAGGGCCGTGACGCCGCGGACGGCCGTTTCCAACAAGCCCTTGTGCCGGGCCATGAGGATGGAGAACGACGTCAAGCGCACGTCCATAGGCGTATCGGCCGACACTTTGGCAAAGACCTGACTGTCCGTAATGACCAGGGCCGGCTTCTGGCCCAGACATTCCAGCGTATGGCGCAGTTCATATTCCTTGACGACGATAGCCGCGCTGTCGTTGTCGATGATTTCCCGGATAGTCTGCTGCTGCGGCAGGATGAGGCGCCCTTTCGGCGCTGCCGTATCGATGGGGACGACGAGGACGACGAAATCGCCGCCCTGGATGAGGTCGCTCACGATAGGCGATGCCGTTTCGACGGGCTTCAGGCGGGCCAGGCGCTCTTTGAGTTCGTGGATGCCTTCTCCCTTCAAGGCACTGACGTAGATTTCATGGTCCTGCGCCTTGAAGGGCTGGTCCAGCAGGTCCGCCTTATTATAGACGATGAGGTAAGGCAGGTTCTTGTCCCGGATGAGAGCCAGGACTTCGTCGTCAGCCGGCGACCTTCCTTCCGCAGCATCGATGATGACGACGGCTATATCCGTCTTATTGAGGACCTGCTTCGTCCGGCGCACCCGTTCCTCGCCCAGGGCCCCGACATCGTCGAAGCCCGGCGTGTCGATGATGACCACCGGCCCCAGGGGCAGGAGTTCCATGGCCTTGTAGACCGGGTCCGTCGTCGTCCCTTTCGTCGCCGATACGATAGACAGGTCCTGGCCGGTCACGGCGTTGACGACGCTCGATTTCCCGGCATTGCGGCGGCCAAAGAAACCAATATGGACCCGTTCGCCTGATGGCGTATCATTCATTCCCATAACATCGTCCCCTTCCTAGGCCTGAAGCAGTTTCCGGGCCAAGTCCTGATAAATCTGGCTGACCGCCAGGTCCGGATTGCCTTCGACGACGGTCATGCCCTTATTTTCATAATACTGGATATCCTTGCTCCTGGGAATATCGGCTACGATAGGCAGGCCGTGTTCGTCTGCGAAGGCCTTGACCAGTTCGTATTCGTCGTCGACATTGCGGCGGTTGAGGATGATGCCCTTGACCTGGGCATAGCCGCGGCTCTTGAAATTCTCGACGGCCTTGATGATGTTGGCCGCTGCATAGAGGGCCATCTTTTCGCCGGACGTGACGATAAAGATTTCATCGGCATAACCATCGCGGATAGGCGCGGAGAAACCGCCGCAGACGACGTCGCCCAGGACATCATACAAGACGACGTCAGGCTGGAGCTTCTGGAAGACTTCCTGTTCATCCATGAGGTCGAAGGTGGCAATGATGCCCCGGCCGGCACAGCCCAGACCCGGCGTAGGTCCGCCCGTTTCGATGCAGAAGACGCCGCCGAAACCTTCTTTGCCGATGTGCTCGAAGTCCGGTCCTTCCGTATATTTCCGATAGTAATCCATGACCGGCATGACCGGTTCGCCGTGCAAGAGGTTCAGCGTCGAATCGGCCTTAGGGTCGCAGCCGACTTGGACGACTTTTTTCCCCATCATGGACAGAGCCGCCGATAAGTTTGCCGTCGTCGTCGACTTGCCGATGCCGCCTTTCCCATAAATCGCAAATTTTCTCATACGTCTTCCTCCTCAAGTCAACTTCTCTTTCATCCATGCCGTAAAGGACGGCCCGACGAAGATCGGCATGTCAGCGTGGTAATGACGGCCGGAATAGGCTTCATGGGGCATGGAAACGAATTTTTCCTTTTCGTCCGGCAAGAGCCGGGCATAAATCGGGTCGGCAATGACCCGGCGGGCTTTGTGACATTCCTGACGGATGACGTCTTCCACACTGGCCACTTCGACCTGTTCCAGGAGCCACCGCGGCGCATCGGCCAGAGGGCAGAGCAGGCGGACGTCGGAAAGGCCCATTTCCTGCTGGAGGAAAGCCTTCATCGACAGCAGGTAGATCGGTTCACCGATGACCAGGACGTCGCACGGCGTATCGTCGTAGGCCTGTTCCGTCTTCCAGGCGTTGAGGTCGGCCAGGGCATACTGGGCTCTAATATATTTTTCTTGTCCTGTAAAGCCCGTGAGATACGACGAATCGCAGTTCCGCAGAGCTTCCAGCCAGTCCGCCGTCCCCTTTTCGCCCACGGGGATGCCTACGACATACGGGATGCCGTAGGTGTCGCGCAGGTATTGGGCCAGGTAGAAGGCCGTCGACGACAGGACGACGTTGACGTCGGCATTGGCAGCCGTCGCCAGCTGGTCCAGCGTGTCCCCCATGGACCACGAACTCTGCAAGATAAAGCCGGCATCGGTAACGATTTGCTTGAGCGTCGTCGCATTACCGACGACGGAAAAGTCCAATGGCGTCAGCCCCAGGAGATTGACCCGCTTTGCCGGTCGCTGCGGTGCCTTTTCCGGCGCCTTGACGAAGGTCTTGGCCAGCCAGACATAGGCACCGCCGGCTCCGGGCAGATAGCTGTGGATGCCGTCGGTCCGGAAACCCAGCGTCGGCAGGCCCGTCCGGGCCGCAACCAGGCGCTCGATAGCCTTGAAGTCCGTGCCGATTGTGTTCGGCATGGGACTGCCGCCGATGGCGACAAAGCGGGGATGGGCCGCTTCCACGGCTTCAGCGATATCGTCGACGAGGCGCTGGTCATTGCCCTGGATGGTATCGATTTCGTTGAGACCGGAAATATAGACCATACTCGGCGTATCGTACCACCGCGGTTCGTCGTGCGTATCGTATGTCGAATTACAGCCCGATGCATCGTGCATGACGATGAGGCCGCCTAACTCAAAGAGCGACGACGCAATGCCGAACATGTCGACAGCATACGTCGATAAGACGCGTTGTGCTTGTTTCAACCGTGACACCCCCAAGCTTTGATTTGAATGATATCCCGCATCTTGGGATTTTCGGCTTCGTCAGCCCGACCGATCCAATCGAGGAGCTTGAGTAGGCCGACATAGCCATAGAGGCCGCTGTTTTCAATCAGATTGACGAAGTACTTCGTATCGGTAAAATACGCCGCCATCTGGCCGATGGCCAGGACTTTCCCATACTTTCGGCTGTCGTCGCGCGGCAGGAGACGGCGCTTGAAATGCATCGTCGAACGCAGGGACAGGTTCGGATAGTGGGCCTGCAGGAACTGGAAGGTATCCTTTTCGTCCGGCGAAATGGCATCGAGATAGACGGCATAGACATTGAAGCCGTGAATCAAGAGAAACTTGGCCAATCCCAGGGGCCGCGGCGTCGCCGTATAGTCGATGGCGATGTGCGTGTCGCCGACTCGTTCCTTCAGAGCCCTTACTTTTTCTTCGACAGTCCGTTCATAGGCGTCGCAGTCCGGCAAGTCAAGGCCCAGGATTTGGGCTGCCTGCTGCAGGTTGCGGCGCAAAGTTTCATAGTCATAGGCATAAGGCAGATACAGGGCCTGCTGATCCAGTCGCTTTTCCATGTCCTTGGCGGCAGGGCCGGCATTTTCCAGGAAATAGATATTCGCCTGCGATTCGCCCATGGCCTTGTATTCTTCATAGGTCTTGCAGGCGGCGAAATCGTGGATAGCGTAGCCCCCCTGGCGGAGCATGACCGTCAATTCATTGTCTTCGTCGACGGGATAGTAATTGACGACATAGTTGACAGCCTTCTGTTTCGGCAGGGGCTGGACAGCCCGCACGAGCTGGCGCCGGCCGAGGATATCTGGCGTAAAGCGCCGCTGCAGAGTCGGAATCATGTAGCCGTCGATAAAATCGATGTCGGGATATTTCTGACGCAGCGTATCGTAGACGACGTGCAAGTCGATGTGCAGGAAATGCTGCATACAGCTGGTAAAGCCTTCGACGCACTTCGGACGTTCGGGCATATCGTCGATGATATGGGAAATGCCATCGATCATCATCTCTTCCAGATTGCCTTTGATCAGGTTTTCATTGGTCAAGGTGACCATGGAGAAACGGCCGGCACCGTCCGGGACTTCATCGGCCGACAAGACGACACCGTGAAGGCAGCAGGCGCAGCAGACGTAGATTTCGTGACAACCGGGGATGAGCATGGGCGAATGGGCGATGGTCCAGTGGCCCCGGGCCGGCGAAGCATATTGCAAGCCGATATAGAACGGCTTGGGGAACGATGCCTGGCCGATGGCGATTTCAGCTCCGTCCGGCGTGACGTGATACCGCGGCACCTGGGGTGGATGGATTTCATTTTCGTAAATCATGCTCTCCCTCCTCCTCAGCAGATGCGCGGCAGCAGTTCACCGCCCGGCGGCGGCAGCAGCGTTTCCGCGCCGATTTCCGTACGCATGATGACCCGGCCCGGCTGGTCGGCTGTGACTTCGCCGATGATGGCCGCATCTTTCGAATATTTGCCTTGACGCAGGGTGGCGACAATATCACCGGCAACGGCTTTAGGCGCAAAGATGACCAAACGGCCTTCACAGGCCAGGTAAAGCGGTTCCAAACCGAGCATGCCGCAGACGCCGCGGACGGCCGGATCGACAGGGATAGCCTGGCTGTCCAAATGGATGCCGACATGGCTCTGGCCGGCGATTTCGTAGAGGACCGTGCCGACGCCACCGCGAGTCGCATCGCGGATGACGTGAATATCCTTGGTCGTATCCAGCATGGCTTCGACAGTCCCCCACAGGGGCGCGCAGTCACTGGTCACGTCGGCGTCGATGCCGAACTGGTTGCGGGCCAGGAGAATCGTGCAGCCGTGACGGCCGACGTCGCCGCTGACGATGACGGCATCCCCAGGCCGGGCCAGAGTTCCCGACGTATGGACGCCGTCGACGATCTGGCCGATCCCCGTCGTCGTAATGAACAGGTGGTCGACCTGGCCTTTACCGGCGACTTTCGTATCGCCGGCGACGATACGCACGCCGGCTTCGGCAGCCGTCTTGGCCATGGCCGCAGCGTATTCTTCGACTTTGGCCAGGGGGAAGCCTTCTTCGATGACGAAGGCACACGACAGATATAAGGGCTTTGCGCCCATGCAGGACAAGTCGTTGACGGTCCCGCAGATACTCAGTTTACCGATATTGCCACCTGGAAATTCCGGCGGCGAGACGATGAAGCCATCCGTCGTGAAAGCCAGGTTAGCCCCGCCGATGGGCAGGACAGCGGCGTCGTCACCGGTGAACTGGGGATTGGAAAAATGCGCTTTAAAGACACGGTCGATGAGTTCGGCAGTCTGTTTACCGCCGGCACCGTGGGCTAAGGTAATGACATCACTCATGTAAATTGCCTCCATATAAATAATAAGCCGAGCAGGCCCCTTCATGGGAAACCATGCAGGCTCCTACAGGATGTTCCGGCGTGCAGACCTTGCCGAAGAGCGGGCACTGGGGCGGCTTGCACTGACCTTTCAGGATGTCGCCGCAGCGGCAGGCCGGATTGGCGCGACCGTCCATATCGGGTACGCCGTATTTCTTGCGGGCGTCACAGACAGCGAAAGCGGGCCGCAGCTGCTGACCCGACTGGGGGATGACGCCTAAGCCGCGCCATTCCGAATCGCACGGTTCCATGACTTCTTTCATGAGGGCCTGTGCTGCCGGGCTGCCTTCGGCTTTGACGACGCGGGGATAGCAGTTCTTGAAGAACGGTTTCCCCTGGGGGAACTTGGCCAGGATGACGGCAAAGGCCGTGAGCAGTTCCTTGGCCGTAAAACCGGCGACGACACCGGATACGCCTTCTTTCAGCATGGCTTCGCCGTCACCGGTCCCCATGACGGCGTCGACATGGCCGGGATAGAGGAAGGCATCGGCGCTGTCTTTCATCGCTTCATAGGCCATGGGCATGGTCTTATTGGCCGTGAGCAGGGAGAAATTCGTCATCCCGTCGGCGACGGCCTGTTTGACGGCCAGGCACGACGGCGGTGTCGTCGTTTCAAAGCCGACGGACAAGAAGACGACGTCTTCATCCGGGTGCGCCTTGGCATAGTCGTAGGCATCGAGGGGCGAATAGACGATCTCCACATGAGCCCCCTCACTGCGGGCGTCAGCCAGGCTCATCGTACTGCCGGGGACGCGGACGAGGTCACCAAAGGTGCAGATGGTGACGCCTTTTTCCAGAGCCAGCCAGATAGCCTGGTCGATATAGCCGACCGGCGTGACGCAGACCGGGCAGCCCGGTCCGGAAATGACGTCGACTTGGGGCGGCAGGATCTGGCGGATGCCCTGTCGGAAGATTTCATGGGTGTGGGTCCCGCAGACTTCCATGATGCGGATTTTCGGCCCGTCATAACTGCGGATGATATCCAGGGCCGTCCGCTTCTTTGCTTCTGCCATCAGTCCAGTTCCTCCAGGATATCGTCGGTTTCGTCGGCATCATTATTGGTAATCTTGGCAATAGCCATGCCGGCGTGGACCATGACATAATCGCCAGGATCCAGTTCATCAATAAGGGCTGCCGATACTTCCCGTTTGGCTCCGGAAGCATCGACGAGGGCCATTCCATTCTGTATTTTCATAACACGTGCCGGTAATCCTACACACATGATAATTCCTCCTTTTATATCATCGAACATGTATAACGTGTACATCATTGTTCCAAGCGGGCCGCCCTTTGGGACGGCCTCTACGCGATGGCCTGCGCATGTATTTATAATGCATACATCATTGTTCCAGGCGGGCCGCCCTTTGGGACGGCCCCTACATATATGCGGCGTAAACGGCCTGTCCTAAGGCGATGCCGCCGTCGTTGGACGGGACCGTACTGTGCTTCAGGACGGTGAAGCCCAGCTGCTGCAGGGTCTGGTCACAAAGGCGCAGGAGCAGGCGGTTCTGGAAGACGCCGCCGCTCAGGGCGGCCGTCGTCAGGCCCGTTTCCTCGCGGACAGCCAGGCAGGCACCGGCGATCATAGCCGCCAGGTCCCGATGGAAGACATAGGCCAGCTGGTCCGTATTCCATCCAGCCAGGCGTTCTTCCAGCAAACGCTGGACCAGGGCCCCGGTCGGCAAGAGCAGGCGCTCTTTACCGTGGAGCGGTGCCATGGGCTGCACGGCCGGCTGAGGGTGTTCTTTTTCCCAGGTCTCCGCCGCAAACTGCAGGGCCATCGACGCCTGACCTTCAAAGGTCGAAGCCCGGCAAATGCCGAGGATGGCGCTGACGCCATCGAAGAGGCGGCCGGCACTGGTCGACAAGACGCTGTTGATCTGCTGGTCAGCCAGGAAAAACTGGGCCTGCTTTTCTACAGCGCTGCAGAGCTGTAGTTCATCGATGATGGCCGAGGCCTTTTCCCGGTCTTCTTGCAAGCCGTCGATGAGGCTGACAGCAATGCGCCAGCCTTCGCGTGCAGAGGCATCGCCGCCGCGCTGCCAGAAAGGCTGGATGGACCCAGCCCGGCGGAAGCCCTGGACCTGGCTGACCAGGATTTCGCCGCCCCAAATCGTCCCGTCCGTCCCATAACCGGTGCCGTCAAAGGCGACGCCGATGACGGGCTGTTCACAGCCATTTTCAGCCATGCAGGACAAGATATGGGCATAATGGTGCTGGACGGCGACGACGGGCAGGCCCAGTTCATGGGCTACAGCCGTCGTATTATAACGCGGATGCAGGTCACAGGCGACGACAGCCGGTTTCGCTTCGAGGAGCGTCGTCATGCGGCGGATGGACTGGCGCAGGGCTTCGACAGTGCGGATATCGGCCATGTCGCCGATGTACGGCGATGGATAGAACAAGTTGTTCCGGCCGATACAGAAACAGTTCTTCAGTTCCCCGCCCATAGCCAGGACGTCCTTGCCGCTTCCCCTGCCATAGAAGAAAGGCAGCGGCGCATAGCCCCGGGACCGGCGTATCATATAGGGCCTGCCGTCATACCAGTCCATGACCGAATCGTCGGCCCGCAGGCGGATGCGGCGGTTATGGCTCAAAACGAGGTCGCAAAGGCCGGATAATTCCTGCCGCGCTTCCTCATCGTTATGGCAGATGGGCGCGCCGGACTCATTGGCACTGGTCATGACCAGCGCATCCGGTACGGAAAGGTCATCGTCATAGGTAAACAGCAAGAGATGGAGCGGCGTATAGGGCAGCATGACGCCGACGGACGGATTGCCCGGCGCGATGGACGGCGCCAAGGTCTGACTGCTTTTCTTAGGCAGTAAGACGATGGGCTTCTGATGGCCGTCGAGAACCTTTTCCGCCCCGTCGGGAATGACGCACTGCCGGCGGACGGCTTCGAGGTCCTTCATCATGACGGCAAAGGGCTTCACAGGCCGCCGCTTGCGCTGGCGCAGTGTCCGGACAGCCTGTTCATTGCGGGCATCACAGCACAGGTGAAAGCCGCCGATGCCCTTGATGGCGATGATCTTCCCATCGACGATAGCCTGTCTGGCTGCGACGATGGCCTGACGGCGCCGTTCGGGCCGGTCCAGGAGATAGACTTCGGGACCACAGTCGTTGCAGCAGACGGGCTGGGCATCGTAACGCCGCGTCTCGGCGTGGGTATATTCATATTCGCACTGCGGGCACATGGGAAATTCGCCCATACTCGTCCGCTCGCGGTCATAGGGCATGGCGTCGAGGATGGTCAGCCGCGGCCCGCAGGCCGTGCAGTTGATGAAGGGATGGAGATAGCGGCGGTTCGTCTTGTCAAAGAGTTCTTTCTTACAGGCATCGCAGATGGCAATGTCCGGCGAGACGAAGATATCGCCTTCTTCCCTGGCGCTTTCGACAATGGAAAAGGCCTCATAAGGCGGCCGGTCTTCGCTTTCCCTAAGGACCTTCAAAATAGCCGACCGTTCCGGCGCCCTGGCCTCCAGATCCTCGCGGAAAGCGGCCAGGTCTGATTGGGACCCTTGGGCCAGGATTTCCACGTAAGAGCCCTTGTTGCAGACCGTCCCGCAAATCGAGTGGGCCGTTGCGATGCGGCTGACGAAGGGCCGGAAGCCGACGCCCTGGACGATACCAAAGACGCAAATCCGTTCCGTATACATCTTATCCCCTCCCGGATACAGCGAAATGCGGGAAATCAATGTACTGACCGTGGAAATTCGGCAGGGCCCGGCGGAAATAGGCATCGCCGAGGATGACGTCGAAATGGTCGTTATCGGCCAGCTGGCGCAAATCATCTTCTTCCCGGAGCTGTACGTGGTCCGTCGACTGCGGTCCCGGAAGTTCCATGAACCACGAAGCCGTCGTCACATAGGCAGCGCCTGCTTCTTCCGCCATGGCGGCCATGGCCGAAGCGGCCACCTGTTGATGGATGATGAGGACGTTCTTACCGGCAAAGAGGTTGTCGTCGAAATCGACGACGGCGTCGAGGCCGAAGTAATGGAGCTCATAAGGCGTACCAAAAGTCTCTTTCAGATATTGAGCCGCTTTCAGGCCCGCCGGCGACACGACGAGATTGAGAGAGGCCTTGCCGGCCTTGCGGTAATCTTCGATTTCATCGAACAAGAGGATCTGCTGCCAGCCGTCTTCGACCAGGGACTGGCTGATCCATTCGATATCGCCGGGATGCATCAGTTCCAGCGGGACGGCGCCGAGGACGCCGACCGTATCGGCCTCGGCCTGCTGTGACGGGTCGATCAGGGCCGGGAACAGGGCCTCATAGGCCTTTTCAATGCCCTTGTCGTAATAGTCCATCCCCGTCGTATCGACGGTAACGACCGGCAGGGACAAGCGCTTTTCAGCCATGCGCTTCAAGGCCTTGTAGTCCGTACCGATGACGGAAGGGACCGGCGTGCCGACGATGGCCGCAAAGGACGCATCGATTGTCTTGGCCGCATCACAGAGCTTGTCGACCAGGCGGTCGTCACGGCCGAGGATGGCGTCCATATCGCGCAGGCCGGCGCTGAAGACGGCACTTTTTTTGCCACTGAACCAGCGCGGTTCGTCAAACCCGCAGATATTGCCGGCACAGCCGCCGGCGTCGCAGATGACGACAATGCCATTCAGTCCGTAGAGGACGGCAGCCGCGCCGGAGTCGTCCGGAGCAAAGGGTGAAATATATTTCCATAAACCTTTCATGGATGCTTCCTTTCCGACAGGACCCGATCCAGTCCCTGTAACAGGGAAATGACTCCGGCATAGCCGAAGGGCTGGATATCTTCATCCCAATGAAGATGAGCGGCCTGTTCATGGTAATATGCGGCATCCTTGCCGATGGTGACGTCGACAGGATGATCCTGGCCCTGGTAATAGAGCATAGACGGCGATAAGTTCGAGTAGACTTCCGTATCCGGGCTCAAAGCGGCCAGATGGCGGAGGTAGACGAAGTCATCCGGTCCCAGGTTGGCGTAGATTTCTTTGATGACGAAGCCATAGCGGGTCAGGGCTAAGGCCATCTCAAAGGCATTGCCGTTCTGCATCTCGCCGATGGCGACAGTCGTCCCGCTGTATTTCTCCCGCATCTTCCCGACGACGGCCTGGGCCCGTTCGTGCCAGGAACTGTCGTCGATTTCCGTCCCCAATACCTGGGCCAGGGCCTGGTACTGTTTGTGGATCTGAGCGACCTGGTAGAGCCGCGTCAGTTCGATGCTGGGAATCCCCAGCCGTTTCTCCATATCCTGAGCAGCCAGGCGCGATTCCGGGTTTAGGATGAAATTGACGTTGGCCTGAGACATGGCTTTATAGGCAGCAAAGTCGGGGCAGCGGGAAATTTCGTTGATCTGCGTAAAGCCGACGCCGCGGAGGATATCGTAGATTTCACAGTCGTCCTGCAAGGGCGCGAAATAGCCCAAAAGGTTGACTGTCCGGCGGCGGCGCGGCTGTTTTTCCAGCAGTGAATAAATGGCCCGGCGGACATCGACCATAGGCGGCTTACGGCCTTCCCGGGTCAGGGCGTACATATAGCAGGGCACGACGGGCAGACCCGCTTCTTTTTCCGCTTTTCGGCAGACCCGTTCCATATCGGTGCCCAGCAGGGCGTCGACACAAGTCATGCAGATCATGACAACCGACGGCTTTTCAGCCAGGCTGTCGACGACTTCACAGACGGCCTGGGGAATTTTCTTTAAATGGCGGCCCGTGACGATATCCGTCTCATCCATGATGTAGAAGAAAAAACGATCACTGTAGCCGCCCAGTTCGCTGAGGATGGTCGTATTGCGGCCGCAGCAGCCCGGACCGACGAGGAGCATGACCGAACCGGGAATGGAAAGGCCTGCCCGTTTGACGCCGAAGCCCTGGGCCCCAGGCGAGTTGAAAGCCAGGGCGGCCGGTGAATTATAAATGAGGTGCGTCGACGTAATGAGTTCAGCCGGGATGTCGTCACGGCCGCGTTCCACTAAGTCCTGCACGGTAATGGCATAAGGTTTTCTTTCTGTCATAATCATTCCTTATCTTGTAATAATTTCTGAGCCAAATCGAGGAAGGTGCGGCTGATCGGCAGGTCCGGATTGCCTTCGATGACGGTCTGGCCCAAATCTTCGTAGCGGTTGATGTCATCGCTGCGGGGAATATCGCCGACGATGGACAAATGGGCCCGGTCGGCAAAAGCCCGGACCTTGGCTTCTTCGTCGGGGACATTGCGGCGGTTGAGGATGATGCCCCGGACCTTGGCATAACTGCGGTCGGCAAAATTGGCCACAGCCGTATTGATATTATTGGCCGCATAGAGGGCCATCTTTTCGCCAGATGTGACGATGAGGACCTGTTCGGCATAGCCTTCGCGGATCGGCGCCGCAAAGCCGCCGCAGACGACGTCGCCCAAGACATCGTACAGGACGACGTCAGGCTCGTATTTTTCAAAAAGACCTAAGTCTTCGAGGAGCGAAAAAGTGGCGATGATGCCCCGGCCGGCACAGCCCAGGCCCGGCGTCGGCCCTCCCGTTTCGATACAGAGGACGCCGCCATAGCCGATGCGGGAAATATCTTCGATGGATTCCGGATCTTCGTCGTGTTCCCGCAGATAATTCATGACCGGCTGGACGGGATGGCCACCGAGGAGGTTGAATGTCGAATCGGCCTTGGGGTCGCAGCCTATCTGGATGACTTTCTTGCCTAAATAAGCGAAGGAAGCCGCCAAGTTACTGGTCATCGTCGATTTCCCGATACCGCCTTTACCATAGATTGCAATTTTCAGCATACGTGCCTCCTACTGCGGCATGGGCGGATAAATCGTCTTGGTGCTGACGTCGGGGAGCATGCCCAATTTACCCGACAGCGCACTGATGACGTCCTGCGGCGCATCGACGATGAGGCTGATGACGTTGATGTCTTTATCTTTATAAGGAACGCCCATGCGGCCGACGACGTACTGGCCATATTCATGCAGGATTTCGTTCAGTTTAGCCGATTCCTGGCGGTTCCCTACGATGATACCGATTAAAGCGACTCTTGTTTCCATATTTATACCTCCTAAAGAAAAAGAGGCTGTCGGACAGCCTCTTTTTAAGTTTGATGTTGAAAGTTTGATGTTTGATGTGACTGGTTTTAAATTTAAAAGCCATCGCCTCAAGCATCATACATCAAACCTCAAACATTAAAGAAAAAAGGACCACGCATGATGGAAGAAGCCTCCGTGCGACAGTCCCTTTTCGGATAATGGTGCTTTCGCCTCGTCTGCGCAGTCAAATCTTTGCAGAGGAGCACGGCTGCTTCATGAATGAAGTTTTCCGTCAGGCAACCCTTACGGAGCACTTATTTACCCTACTATTATAACAGATTTAGTCTAGTTTGGCGAATAATCAGCTATTTTTCCCGCCTAAGAAAGCGCGGTACTTTTCATTGAACGTGGCCTTGTTCAATTCCTTTTCCCAGCAGGCGACAACGACCGTAGCCATGCAGTTGCCGCAGACGTTACAGATCGTGCGGATCATATCCAAGAGACGGTCGATACCGAGGAGGATGGCAACGCCTTCCGTCGGCAGATTGAAGGCTGCAGCCGTCGCAGCGACGACGATGATGCCTGCACCGGGAACACCGGCAATGCCCTTGGTCGACAGCATGAGCGTTACCATGACCAACAGCTGCTGCTCAATGGGCATCTGGATGCCGTAGAGCTGGGCAATGAATAGAATACCGGCCGAACTGTACAGCGTCGAGCCGTCGAGGTTGAAAGAATAGCCTGTAGGCATGACGAAGGTGACGATGGTCTTGGGAACACCTAATTCTTCCAGACGCTTCATGGCACCAGGCAGGGCCGCTTCACTACTGGCTGTCGAGAAAGCCAGGAAGAGGATGTCCTTCAAGGCCCGGATGACGTGGAAGAAATTGATGCCCGTAAAGACGCTGGCAATGAGGGCGACGACACAGATGAACAGAGCCGTAGCACAGGCAACGGACAGGATGAGCTTCCCCAAAGGGATAAGCATGGCAATGCCATAGCTGCCAACGGTATAGGCAATCATGGCAAAGACGCCGATAGGGGCGAAGTGCATGACATAGCCCGTCACTTTGAACATAGCTTCGGCCACGCTCTGACAGATATCGACGATGGTTTCGCCTTTACCGCCGATATGGGCGACGGCGACGCCAAAGAAGCAGGCAAAAAAGATAATCTGCAGCATATCCTGGCGGGCCATGGCATCGACGATATTCGTCGGGATGATGTGTACGGCATAATCGACGAGGTCGACGCTGTGCTGGCTGGCTGCAGCGGCGTTGGAAGCATTGGCAGCAGACGCCGACAAGGTAACGCCTACGCCAGGCTCTGCAATATTCATGAACAGCAGGCCGATAGCCAGGGCAATGGTCGTAGCGAACTCGAACCAAATGATGGCCTTACCGCCTAAGCGGCCGAGCTTCTTAAAATCACCCGTACCGGCAATACCCATAACCAGGGTACTGAAGATGAGGGGAACGACGATCATCTTGATCATGCGCAAGAAAGCATCGCCGAAGGGTTTCAGCTTATCGCCGAAATCAGGAAATAAATAACCGACCAGGGCACCGAGGACCAGGCCGATCAAAATCTGTGAACTCAAGCCAATTTTTCTTTTCAAGGCGTATCTCCTTTTCTCTGGTAATAAAAAAACAGCAGACAAGTAAAATTGTATGCTATTTTCCCCATTTATACAAGGTTTTATACGTATCTTTTCCTCACAAAAAGATAACTTCTTGACACAGCCTGAAGAGCCTTCTATAGTATACATAAAAGAAGAACAGGAGTTGAGCTTATGATTTGTCCAAAATGCGGTACAGAATTGCGCGACGGCGTCCTCATGTGCCCCATCTGCGGCACCAAACAGGAAGTACCGCCGCCAGTCCCGCCAAAAAACATACAAAATAACCCGAAGATCTTTACTAAGACTCGGGTTATCAGTGTCATCATCGTTGCAGCCTTTATCATCATCGGCTTATGCAAGGTGTTCGTATTTAAATGAGATTAGATACGGGAAATGACAGCATCGTCGTCAATGAAAATGCCGTTGTTTCCCATATCGCCGGAAAAACGGTCTGTTTCCACTGAGGCCTGGATTCCCATGAGGGTATCGCGGAAATGGAGCGTCCCTCGACTATAACGGTCTCCATCAGCGCCATTAAAGCCATCAATATCGGCGCGGTTCAACAACATCTGGCGCGTATCTTCCGATAAGTCGCCCCATCTCATTCCCAACAAGGTCCGTGAAAGCATAACCATCCATCCTTTCATGTAAATTTGACAAAAGAGTAAAAAAAGAGCAAGGGCATAATGTTCATTCTCAAGACATCTTTGTCCTTGCTTTTATTCTTTGTATTTATTATATATTTCACAATAAGAAAAGTCAATCCGTTATGTGAAAAAATAGTTAGCAGTCAGCGGGCAGCCCATTGGACCGCACCTGTAGAGGACATCCTGATAAGGCGTCCGTTTTGGCAACCATCCTGCGCCTTCCGCTGGTCGGCACCTGACGGGCCAAAAAGGCTTTCGGGCCGGCCCCTACGCACCAGGCCGATGGCCGTGTTTTTTTTGGTCACATTCATTTCCATCGCCTGTATGCGATACCGTAGGGGACGCCCAAAGGGCGTCCCGCTGTGAATCGTGGGTATGACCCTTCTGGTATATGGGGCTTTTTTCAAGCATCACCCGTCATGAATAGCGTGTACACCATCGTTTCAGGCGGGCCGCCCTTCGGGACGGCCCCTACACACCAGGCCGATGGCCGTATTTTTTTTGCGAGCCCCATTCATTTCCATCGCCTGTATGCGATATCGTAGGGGACGTCCTGAGCAAGGCGTCCCGCTGTGAATCGTGGGTATAGCCGGAATTTATGACGAATGACACCCGGTCGTAATACAATCATGAGTCTGTCGCGGCGGTACGCCACATCTGAGTCCGCGAAAAAGCCGTGGCTCGTGGCTCGTGGCTCGTAGCTCGTAGGGGCCGCCCTTCGGGACGGCCCCTACGAGCTACGAGCCACGAACAACTAACAACAAAAAAGCACTAGCCGTCGTCCCACCTCTCCTGCCGAATCCAGGACATCTCTGTCTGACTGTATACTTTCACACCATCAGGTCACGAGATTCGGCATAAGCGACTCACACGGT